>Ga0080004_1135579_pt1 | contig 11644 bp, 10 predicted proteins | sample WasSprMetagenome_FD_69207 | JGI IMG/M metagenome (GOLD analysis project Ga0080004, IMG submission 69207) | Sulfidic aquatic microbial communities from Washburn Spring, Yellowstone National Park, USA - WS (SPADES assembly) (version 2) | ecosystem: Environmental > Aquatic > Thermal springs > Hot...
CGGTGAAAGTTGGATGGCCTGGCCCAGCAGTTTGGGATTGCAAGTCCCTGCCGTTTCCCAGCACACGGCCACGCCGCGCCGGGCCAGCAAGCGCCCTGCCGCAAGCGCGTGCGGCATCTGTGAGGCCGGATCCCCGCCGAAAAAGCACACGCAGAAGGTGCGCTCGTTGGCCACCGCCGCCAGCTCCTCGGCGCTCAGGAAATCGCCTCGCTCCGGACGTGCGCGCCGGAAGTGCCAGTTCTGGCAGAACAGGCAATCCAGCGTGCAGCTTTCGTAAAACACGGCGAGGTTGTGGAAGCCCAGCTGGCGGCTGCCGGCGCACACCCAGTCCGCCACGCAATTGGTGGGTAACGGATCGCGGTACCATTCGAGCATCCCACGCTCGGGCACGCCGGCCAGATGAATCAGGCGCCCGGCGCGAGCTGTCCGCAACCCGCAGTAGCCCCGCTCGCCGTCGGCGAGCCGGCACTGGCGGGCACACAGCACGCAGGCGCGTCCATCCGGGCGCTTCGGCTCGGCGGGAGGGAGGCCAAAGGGCGCGCGGGCGCGGGCGTGAGCCTCCGCGGCGCGGGGCAGTGCTTCGGAAGGACGCCCGCGGATGCAGTCCGCGCACACCGACAGCGCAGCGCTGATCAAGTTCGAGCTGCGGCCACAGAGCAGGCACTGCGCCACGGTCGCATCCAGGGCGCGCCCCGTTCGCGCCCGCATCCGCCGGTATTATACTCGGCAGTCGAGGACGATCCGGGAATGAGCGCCGTCCGGCTTCGCCTCCCGCCCGAGAATAGCCCCTTCGTGCGCCCTGCCCTGTTGCAGGAGCCTGTCGGCAATCGCGTGCGCTGCCTGACCTGCGAGCGACGCTGCCTGCTGATCGAGGGCGGCCTCGGGTGGTGCCGTACGCGGCAGAACCGCGGAGGCAAGCTTTTCACGCTGATCTTCGGTGCCGTCTCCTCGCTGGCCGCGAACCCGATCGAAAAGAAGCCTCTCTATCACTTCTATCCCGGCACTTACTGTCTCACCGCAGGCAGTTGGTCCTGCAACTTCGGCTGCCCTTGGTGCCAGAACTGGGAAATCAGCAAGCAGGCGCCACCGGCCGAAGGCGAGTACGTCTCGCCCGAACGGTTTGTAGACATGGTGGCCGAATACGACTGCGAGGGTACGTCCATTTCCTTCAACGAGCCGACGCTGTCGCTGGAATGGGCACTCGAGGTCTTTCGCCTGGCACGCCGCAAGGGCTACTACAACACGTTCGTAACCAACGGTTACATGACCGAGGCCGCCCTGCACCTGCTCGTAGAGGCGGGCCTGGACGCCATGAACGTTGACATCAAGGGCGACGCCGAAGCCGTACGCAAGTACTGCAAGGCGGTGGACGCCGAGCGGATCTGGGCCAACTGCCGCGCCGCTCGCTATCTCGGCGTTCACGTCGAGCTGACCACGCTGGTCATCCCGGGAGTCAACGATCAGGATGAGGTGTTGGCGGGGCTGGCGCAACGCATCGTCACCGAACTGGGCCGCGACACTCCCTGGCACCTCACCGCCTACTACCCGGCTTGGCGTTTCCACGCGCCGCCCACGCCGCCGAGAACACTGGAGCGCGCCTGGCGGATCGCTAAGGAAGCCGGTCTGCACTACGTTTACGTGGGGAACCTGCCCGGTCATCCGGCACAGAACACCTACTGTCCGGGCTGCGGCGCCACTCTCGTCTTGCGCTCGGGCATGAGCACCATCCGCAACGACATCCGCGAGAATCGCTGCCCGTGGTGCCGGTGCTGGATCCGGGGAGTATGGCACGCTGAAAAGAAGCAGGAAGGAGTGAAGACGCGATGGACTTCTTCGAACTGATTCGCGCAAGGCGTTCAGTGCGGGCTTATCGCTCAGAGGCGGTCGAGGAGGAGAAGCTCCGGAAGATCCTGGAGGCGGCCAACCTGGCGCCCTCGGCCGGCAACTTACAAGCGTACGAAATTTACCTGGTGCGCGACCGCAAAGTGCGACTCGCGCTGGCGCGGGCGGCGCTCGATCAGTCCTTTATCAGCGAAGCGCCCGTCGCACTGGTCTTCTGCGCTCATCCGGAACGCTCCGCGATCAAGTACGGACGGCGCGGCGTGCGGCTGTACGCTTTGCAGGACGCCACGATCGCCTGCACGTTCGCCATGCTGGCCGCCGCCGAGTTAGGCCTGGCCACGGTCTGGGTCGGCGCGTTCGATGACGAAGGCGTGAGGCGCGCCATCGGCGCTCCGGAAGCCCACCAGCCCGTCGCCATCCTGCCCATCGGCTATCCCGCCGAGCAACCCGCACCCGCGCCGAGGCGCTCCCTCGAAGACCTGGTGCATGAAATCAAGGAGAGCACGTGAAGAGTCTCACTCTGGCTTTGTTGCTTGTGTTCACTGTTGACGGCGCGGAACCGGCTTGGAAGGCTGGGGTCGCGCGCGTAAACATCACGCCGCGCGAGCCGATTTGGCTGGCCGGGTACGCGGCTCGCACCAGACCTTCGGAAGGCGTGCTCCTGGACATCTGGGCCAAGGCGCTCGCACTGGAAGACGCCGCCGGATCGAAGTCAGTCCTTGTCTCTGCCGAAGTTCTGGGCTTTTCGCGCGAGATGTCCGACTACGTCGCGCAGCGCGTTCAGGAGCGCTACGGGGTGCCGCGTGAGCGGCTCATCCTGGCCGCGACGCACACGCACAGCGGGCCGGTCACTGGAAACCTTTTGCAGCCGGCCTATCCTTTGGACGACGCGCAGCGCGAAGTCATCCGTCGCTACACGGCCTGGTTCCTGGATCAGGTGGTGGAACTGGTGGGCCGGGCGATCGCCGACCTTGCGCCTGCGCGCCTGGAATTCGAGCAGGGCCTCGCAGGCTTCGCCGTGAATCGCCGTCGCGTTGGCGCGCGCCACCGGCCCGGCCCCGTGGATCAGGACGTCCCCGTGCTTGCGGTGCGCTCGCCGGACGGCAAACTCCGCGCCGTGGTGTTCGGCTACGCCTGTCACAACACGGTGCTGGCCGACTACGTGATCAACGGCGATTATGCCGGCTTCGCGCAGGAGGCAATCGAAAAGGAATACCCCGGTGCTACCGCCTTGTTCGTGGCCAATTGCGGCGCCGACGCCAATCCCCTGCCCCGCCGCTCGGTGGAACTGGCGCGCATGTACGGCCAGATCCTGGCGGCCGCGGTTCGCGAGGTCCTCAATAGCAAGATGAGGCCGGTGGAACGTCCGTTGCGCGCCGCTCTGGAGTACGTCGAGCTGCCCTTCCAGGACCCGCCCTCCCGCCAGGAACTCAATGCCCGCCTTCAGGACAAGGACGCCATGCACCGCCGCTGGGCCGCGCTGATGCTCGAGACGCTCGATCGCGAGGGGCGCCTGCCTGATCGTTACCCGTATCCCGTGCAGGTATGGCAGTTCGGCCCCGGCCTCACCCTGATCGTGCTTGCCGGCGAAGTCGTGGTGGATTACGCGCTGCGCTTCAAAGCGCAGTACGGCTGGGACACCACCTGGGTCGCCGCTTACTCGAACGACGTTTTTGCGTACATTCCCTCGCGCCGCGTGCTCGAGGAAGGAGGTTACGAGGCCGGGGGCGCGATGGTCGCATACGGGCAGCCCGCGCCGTTTCGCCCCGAAGTCGAGGAACTGGTGATCCGCAAGGTGGACGCCCTGGTCTCCCGGGTCCGCAGCGCCCGCTGAGATTCGCAGCACGCCTGCCGCTCGCTGCGATTTACAAGACGCGCGCCGCTTACACTATACTTGGCTCGATTGCCATGTGGCGCCATACGCTTTTTTATGCCTGCATCCTCCTGCTCGCCGCGCGGGGCGTTGTCAGCGCCCGCAAACCGCGAAAACCGCGGGGAGGCTGGCGCCTGATCACCCTGGACCCTGGCCATTTCCATGCTGCGCTGATCCACAAGCGCAGCTATCCGCAGGTTTCTCCCAAGGCTTTCATCTACGCGCCCCTGGGGCGTGACTTGCTCGCCCATCTCTCCCAGATTCACCAGTTCAACACGCGGGCCGAGAACCCCACCGCATGGGAGCTCGAGATTTACACCGGCGCGGATTTTCTGGACCGGATGCTTTCCGATCGCCGCGGCCACATCGTGGTCCTCTCGGGCCGCAACCGCGACAAGATCCGCCGCATTCAGGCCTGTCTCGATGCGGGCCTTCACGTGCTCGCCGACAAACCCTGGATCCTGGACCCGACCGAGCTGCCCGCCCTGGACAAGGCTCTGCGAACCGCCCGCCGGCGCGGCCTGATCGCGTACGACATCATGACCGAGCGCTTCGAGGTCACCAACATGTTGCAGCGCGATCTCGTCCAGGATCGCGAGGTCTTCGGCCAGGTCGAACAAGGCTCGGAAGCGGCGCCCGCCGTGATCATGGAGAGCGTTCACCACATTTACAAAACCGTTGCCGGCGCCCCCGTCTTCCGGCCCGTCTCCTTCTTCGACATCGAAGAGCAGGGCGAGGCGCTGAGCGACGTCGGCACGCACCTGGTGGATCTGGTGCAGTGGATCCTCTTCGCCGACCAGGCGCTCGACTGGCGCAAGGACATCGCCGTGCTGAGCGCGAAACGCTGGCCCGAATCTCTCAACCGCGAGCAGTTCGCGCGCGTCACCGGCGTCAGCGACTTCCCCGATTCGTTGCGCCGCTGGGTCAACGGCGACAAACTCGACTATTACTGCAACAACCGGGTGCACTACACGCTGCGCGGCGTGCACGTGCAACTGGACGTTCTGTGGCGTTACGAAGCCCCGCCGGGCGCCGGCGATACCCACTACGCCGTCTTTCGCGGCTCGCGCTCGCGCATCGAGATCCGGCAGGGAGCGGCGGAAAACTTCCGTCCCGAGCTCTACGTGATCCCGAATCGCGAAAACGACCGCGAGGCCCTGCGCGCCGTGCTCGCCGAGCGCGTACGGCAGTGGCAGGACCGTTACCCCGGCATCGGTCTCAGGGACCGCGACGGTGCCTTGTGGATCACGATTCCCGACGCTTTGCGCGTGGGCCACGAGGCGCACTTCGGCCAGGTGGTGGAAGACTTCCTGCGATTCCTGGAAGACCCGTCGCGAATGCCGGCCTGGGAAACCCCCAATATGCTGGTCAAGTACGCTGTGACGACGCAGGGGGTCGCGCTGGCGCGCCGCAGCCAGTCAGAGCAAAAGCAATGAGCGTCTCGACCCCGCCGGCGTCGCCCAAGATCTGATCTTCGAGGCCCTCGGGATCCACCGCAACGCGGCACGCCTCGATCTCTTGGGCGGACGCGCCGCGGAAGCACAGGCGGCAGGGCGGCAAAACCTCCTCGCCAATGCGCACGGGCAGCCCGAAGGTGCGACACGAGAGCGGACGGGCCGCGTAGAGTTCGCACAGCCCCGTTTCGGGATCGAGAACTGGGCAGGGCAAGGTCGCGTGACGTTGGAAAAAGCGATCCTCGGCCTCTGTGTCGCCGTTGAGCAGGCCGGTTGCCAGGTCGCCGGGAAAATCCTTGCTCATCTCGCGGATGGCATTGCTTGCCCGCTCCCGGATGCGCGCGGCGCGTTGTGGGTGGTTTCGCTCCAGTTCCTGCAGGGCGCGCTGCAAACGCCAGGCATCGAGCAACGTGATCGGGAACGGCCCGATGCAGCACTCGATGCAGCCGGGCCGGCACGCCAGGTGCGCTCCGGCGCGCGCTGTACCCTCTGCCAACGCCCGCTCGAGATTCTCCAGCAATTGCCGGTCTGCGGCTTCCCAGTCCGTCATCCCCGCTGATCAGCCTAACAAAGGCGCGGCGCCACCCGCGGGAAGCGAAGCCCGCGCACGAGCCCGTATGCTGAAAATTCAAGGGCAATGAGTTTGAATTACGACGAAATCCTGCCCGAGCTGATCGTGGGATCCTGTCCGGACAGCTACCAGGACGTACTCGAAATCAAGGACGCCGGCGCCACCGCACTGCTCAGCTTGCAGACGGACCAGGACCTTGCCGAGCGCGGCCTGAGCTGGAGCGACGTCGAGGATTGGTGCCGGGCCGCGGGGATCGTGGCGCGCCGCGAACCGGTGCGCGACTTCGACCCCGAAAACCTCGCCGAGCGTCTGCCGGATTGCGCGCGGACGCTGGATGAGCTGATCGGCTCGGGACACCGCGTCTACCTGCACTGCACCGCCGGGGTAAATCGTTCCCCGAGCGTAGCGATCGCGTGGCTGGTCTGGAAACGTGGCAAGACTCTCGAAGAGGCCTACGCCTTCGTCACGCGCCGCCGGTACTCGGAGCCGAATCTGCACACGATCCGCGCCGCGCTGCGCGCTTGCCCCGTGCTGTAGCTGCCTGCGGGCGTGCTCACCGCTTGCTCAGGTCGCGGATGAAGATGTCCTTGAATTTCATGTTGCCTTCGCCGCCCGAGTGCAACTGCAAGGCGATGTAGCCGTCGAAGGAACGCGGCGCGGGGTCCGTGAAGTCCACCATGAGCACGCCATTGAGCTTGCAGATGTACCGGTTGCCTTCGACCTTCATGTACATGTCGTTCCAGTCATTAGGCCGGATGACCGTCTCGTTCTCGGGCGCCGGCCAGACCACCCAAGCGCGTCCGTCGCCGTACACGCCGCAGGTGTGATGGTTGAGCGTGCGGTCAATCTCGAATTGCAGGCCATGCGCCACCTTGGGTGTGTCGCCCTCGAATTCCGTCCGGAAGAAAACGCCGCTGTTGCCGCTCGCCTCGGCCTTGAAGCGCAGCGACAGCTCGAAATCCTTGTACATTTTCTCGGTGCGCAGGTAGCCGTATTCCTTGGTGATGCCCTGACCGTGGATGACGCCGTCCTCCACTTCCCATTTTTCGTTGCCCACTTTGACCCAGCCGGTGAGATCCTTGCCGTTGAACAGCGAAACCCAGCCGGTCTCGGGAGGCTTGGGACGGTCCGTCCAACGCGGCGCCTGGCACCAGATCAGGCTCGCGCCCATCACAAGGCACGCCAGAGAGTTCAGCAAGAGTCGAAGCATTGCAATTTCCTCCGATCCGTCATGATAGCCCGGAGCGGCGACGCCTCGCCCGGATCGCCGCCTTCCCTGCCCCGCTCGCGTTAATCTGACTGACATGAGTTACGGCCTCACGCGTCGCCAGTGGCTGGCCGGCCTGGCCGCTTCCGCAGCCCCGAGCCGCCGGCGGCCGAACATCCTGCTGGTGGTGGCCGACGATCTCGGCTCCGCCGATCTTTCCTGTTATGGGTGCCCCGATATTCGCACGCCGCACATTGACTCGCTCGCCCGCCACGGGCTTCGCTTCACGCAAGCTTACGCCAATGCGCCGGAATGCACCCCCACGCGCACCGCGCTGCTCACCGGGCGTTACCAGCAGCGGGTCGGCGGCCTGGAATGCGCGATCGGAGTGGGCGACGTGGGTCGCTACGACGAAGCCATCTGGCTTGCCGAACGGGGCGAGCTCGGCCTGCCCGCTACCGAGCCGACCCTGCCCCGCCTGCTCAAGCGCGCCGGCTACGCCACCGGTTGCTTCGGCAAATGGCACCTCGGCTACCGCCCCAAGTTCTGGCCCAGCCGTCACGGCTTCGATGAGTGGTTCGGCATCCTGGGTGGCAACGCCGATTACTTCAAGCACACCGAGGACGACGGGCGGCGTGTGCTCTATCAAAACGATCGGCCCGTGGAATGCAAGGGCTACCTCACGGACCTGATCGCAGAAGAAGCAATCCGGTGGCTGCGGAAGACGCGTCAGCCGTTCTTTCTCTACGTAGCCTTCACCGCGCCGCACACGCCCATCCAGGATCCTGACGAATTCGATCCCGCCACGGGGACTGCGCCGCGCCGCCAGGGGCACCGGCCCACTTACGCGCGCATGGTGAAGCGGATGGACGCTCGCGTGGGCGACATCTTGTCCGAACTGGATCGCACGGGTCTGGCCGAAGAGACCATCGTCATCTTCATCAGCGACAACGGGGCTGACCCCAACGGCAGCAACGGCCTGCTCCGCGGGCGCAAAGGGACGCTGTGGGAAGGCGGCATCCGCATCCCGCGTTTGATGCGCTGGCCGGGCGTCCTCGCCGCAGGGCGCCTCACCGAACAACTGACCATGACGATGGACCTGGCGCCGACTCTTCTGGCCGCCGTCGGAGTGGGCGCCACGGGCGCGCCGCGCTTCGATGGCCTGAATCTCCTGCCCGTCCTGAAAGGCGATGCCGCGCCTTTCTCGCGCACCGTTTTCTGGAGGTACAAACGCGGCAGCGACCGCCGCAAAGCCGTACGACGCGGCTCGTGGAAGCTGGTCGTGGACAACGACCGCAAGGAGCTGCACGACCTGGCCAGCGACGAGCTCGAGCAGCACGACGTCGCCGGCGAACACCCGGATCTGGTGCGCGAACTCGAAGCCCTGCTTGCGAGATGGGAGCGCGACGTCGAGGCCCCGCGGCTCCGAGCGTTCCGTTCCGGCAAAGCCTGACGCGCAAGCCCCACCGTCCCAAAAGGCCGCGCAGTCGCAGTCACTCCGGCCGGGAGTGCCGCGGCCGCCGCGAGCGCAGCCGCCCCCGCAGGCGGGGCAAGTGGGCAAGGCGACCCTGCAGGCGCTCCATGCGGCTGGACGTCTGCAATCCATCGCTGCCCGGCGGCGTTCCGCAACTCGGGGCTCCGTGCTGTTGGACGTCGGCCTCGCAGACGCAGCGCTAACCGGAGAGATCGAAATCCGGTTTTGCACCCGGTTCCGGGCAAGAAAGTAGAAATTTTTGGCTCGACCCCGAAAATTCAAGGTTGACATAGTTGACATAAGGGGGGGGGTGGCTTATAATAAGCTTGCGCAAAAAATGGCTCCATAAATTCTCATCGGCTGGCGACTGGGGGCAGAAATGGTCCGCATTTTGATCGCCTTCGTTGGATCGAGCATAATCGCACTGCTGGCTCAGCAATGGTGTGTGGAGTGTGCCCCAAGCTGTTCTCACACCGTGTTCGCGCCCCAATATGACTGGTGGTTTTGCTCTTGCCCGACCCGGGCGGGATGTGTTCAAGTCCCTGAAAGCTGCGAAAACTGTTACCAGGGCACGATGGTCTGGTGTGATGATGTGATCAACAACTGCCAAACGTATTACCTTGGTGGCTACGATTGGTTCTGCGGCTGCGGCAACCAGTACGCGCGTAATCTCGGCGTTCCCGTGGGAGGATCGCGATGCAAAAGCATCCGCCGTTGATCGCTTGGCTCCTGGCCGTGCTACTTTGCGTTCTGCCCGCCGGACGGTGTCTTGGTGCGCCGCAATTACCCGCCGGCTCAAAAGAACTGCGTTTCCGCGTAACCTCGGCCTCGGCGCTCAGCCACCTGGACGCCAATATCGGTACCGTGAAGTTATCGGCCGAGGGCGACTTGCTGTTTTTGACATCGGACCGGCGTGCTATTCACCGGCTTACGCCTGACGGGCGCCGCGCCTTCTCCTGGCGCCTGGATCCCGTCTTGGCGACCGCCTCTGCCGGCGTCCAGGTCAAAGATGACTTTACTACAGATGCTGGAGGCAGGCTCTACGTGGCCGCCAGTTGGGGCGAGCCGGGCGGGCGCGCTGCACCCGCAACCGGCGTCCTCGTTTTCGATCCCGCTGGCCGGCATGAAAAGACCATCCCGCTGGAACACGTGGCCTCGGCTGAAAGGATCGCCGTGGATTCCCAGGGCATGTTGTACGTGTTGTCCCTGGACACCGCATGGCTGCGGGATCGGACCAGGGAGTGCCACCTGGTACACAAGTTCACGCCCGGAGGCAAGAAAGTCGCCTCTTTCTCGCCCTGTCCGGATCAGCGAGTGAGCAGTGCTGCCCCTTTGGGCGCGTCGGGCTCTGCCATCTCGCGGCTCTACGAAGAGACCGCACGCGGGCAGCTTTGGATCCGTGACGGCCTCGTACACCACTTGTTGCCCGGGGCGCGCCTGCTGCGAATTTTCGATAGTTCAGGGAACATGATCAGGGAGGTCCTGCTGACCCCTCCCGACAGCCGCGGCTTGCTTTCGCCACTCCACCTAGAGCCCGATCCCGCCGCCCTGCGGGTGTGGCGAGTCGCCGAGTTGGCCGACGGGACATTCCTCATCGAGTGGCTTCATGCCGAAAAAGCCGGTACCGGAGGGGAACGGCGTGCAACTTTTCTGGCCTTGCACGGCGAAGATGGCCGGCCGCTCTCGCGCGCCTCGCATCCTCCCGCCCGGCCAGGCGGCCTGATCCCCGGCTACCACGCGCGAGAGGTCTTGTTTCTCCGCCTGAACGTGGCCCAAGGGCGACGCGTCGAGTTGCTGCGGGCTACGATCCTGCTGGAGTAACGGCGCCGTCAACCGCGAGGCCTGAATCACGACGAACCCTTCCGGCGCCAGCTCGGCTCATTGGAAGCCCGCAGCCGAGCGCACGCTGCCCCAGGAGTTCCCGCCGCCCCCCTTGCCCCGCAGCCGGCCGCACCCGGCGCACGCTGTCACAAGTCGGCTTCGCAAGAGCGAAGCAACGGGATCTCGGGAGGGGCTGGCTGATCCCCACAGCTTCCTGGCGCACCGACGGGAGCGCGGGAGCAGCGCGCGGTCCGGCTTCCGCCTCGACTGTCCCTCCAGCCACCGGCGCGCGCCGTGGGGCGCGCCGATCATCAGCGCCCCAGCAACCCCCGCACGCGCAGCCAGTCCGCCAGCCGCTGCGGCCACGACGAGAGTACCGGATCGTCCGGCGCCAGGCCCACGCCGTGACGGCCGCGCTCGTAAATGTGCAGCTCCGCCGGCACGCCCGCCCGCCGCAGCGCCAGATAAAACAGCACGCTGTTTTCCGCCGGAACGCCCTGATCCTCGTTGGTGTGGAACAGAAATGTCGGCGGCGTCTGCGCCGTCACCTGCTTTTCGTTGGAGAGATTCTCCACCAGCGCCGGATCGGGATTGTCCCCCAGCAGATTGCGACGCGATCCCTTGTGCGCGTACTCGCTGGCAAAACTGATCACCGGGTAAGCCAGGATGGCGAAATCCGGACGGCAACTGACGCGCTCGATCGGGTCGGCCGCAGCCGGATTGCCCGCATCGAAGTGCGTGGCTAGCGTCGAGGCCAGATGCCCGCCCGCCGAGAAGCCCCACACGCCGATGCGGTCCGGTGCAATGCGAAACTCGCCGGCCCGCGAACGCACCAGCCGCAGGGCGCGTTTGGCGTCCTCCAGGGGGGCCGGATGCCGGTAGCGCGGCGCCAGCCGGTACTTGAGCACGAAGGCCGCCACGCCCAGCGAGTTCAGCCACTCGGCCACCTGCCGCCCCTCATGATCCATTGCCAGCTTGGCGTAACCGCCGCCCGGACAAACCACCACGCCGGTGGGAACGGCGCGGTCTGCCGGCGGCAGGTAGACCGTCAGCGTCGGGCGATCCGCATCCTCGTTGCCCACCGCGCCGGGCGCGCCTCCGGGCCACAACAGAATCATCTGCGGTTCAGCAGCGAGCAAAGCCACTGCAAAAACTGTCGAGAGCATATCGCCTGTAGTCTACCGCCCCTGCGGGTTGTTAGCATAACAGGGATGCTTGGCATCGAGCCTCGCGCTGCGCGCGCCACGTGGACGGTCTTTCTGGTCGCGCTCCTGTTGTGGCTTGTTTACAAGCTGCGCCGTGTCCTGTTCGTGCTCTTCGCAGCGGTCTTGCTTGCTTACCTGCTGGCCCCGCTGGTCAACCTGCTCAGCCGGTTCCCGCGCCGGCGCCTCCCCCGGGACCT
>Ga0080004_1115404_pt1 | contig 11640 bp, 14 predicted proteins | sample WasSprMetagenome_FD_69207 | JGI IMG/M metagenome (GOLD analysis project Ga0080004, IMG submission 69207) | Sulfidic aquatic microbial communities from Washburn Spring, Yellowstone National Park, USA - WS (SPADES assembly) (version 2) | ecosystem: Environmental > Aquatic > Thermal springs > Hot...
GTTCTTAGCTCCTTCCTCACCGCAGCGATCTCCGCTGTCAGCTTTTCGTCTAAGCGGTCAATGCGCTGCAGCAGGAAAAAGAATTCGGGAGAAGCCACGCGGTACGGGAACTCCTGCGCCGGCTCCCTGCGGGCTTCTTCGCTCATTGTCGCCACCGCCTTTCACCTCCAGTATAACCGCCGGAAGGCGGCCCGGTCAAGCGAACAGCTCCCCAGCGCTTTCCCCCAGGGTTCTGCCCCTTGACGAACGAACAAAAAGCGACCCAGAAAGCCAGGTCGCTTCTAAATGCTCTCTTAATCTTTTGGTCTACGCGCCAATCTCCTTTGGCAGCTCAAGCGGAACGCTCTTCGCATATAGCACGTCCGGGCATATATCCGCCCCGTTGGGCCAGACCACGGTGCCCGCGTCAGGATCCACCTTTACTTGCCGGAAAAACGTTGGATCCTTTAGCGGTTCAAACATTGGTCCTTCCAAGAAGGGACGGAGATTGATTACCCGGTATTCTCCAGTTTCAAACTCCAAAATCAAGTAATAAGGAGCTATTGGATACGCGCTGCGCACCTCATGAAGGATGCTCTCCACACCTTCGAACTGCATCGTTAGCACCTCACTTCGGGGCAGGCACCTTTAACAAAGGTTCCTTCCGGTATCCTCGTTCCCAATTTTCCATCAACGCATCTGCGTTGTCTCGTACCCATGCGGAAATCCGGGAAACGATCCCCGGAGGCAACCTTCCTCCCAGGAGCCTGCCGTCAGGAATAGAAATCATAGCATGCACACCCGATCCCCGCACATGGAGGTGCGGCGGTAGATGTTCCCGGTAATACATATAGATTTTGAAGCCTTGAAACTCGCATATAATCGGCATTGCTTTTACCCCCATTTTACCGTTGGAGCGCGGCCCGGTCAAGCGACCGGCCGCACCCCCACGGCAATTAACCCCTTGTCTCCCCTTCGGAATTTGACCTCTACCTGCTTCCCCACCGCCCCGGCCAGGGCCTTTCCAGCGCCGTTCTTGCCGTAAACGGCGACCTTCCCTTCCGGCCCTTCACACCAGGCCCTCACGGTGCCCGGCGAACTCCCCTGCCTGGCCTCCAGGACCGTGAAGGTGCCGGTCTCCAGGCCGTTGCCCTGGAGCTGCTCCTGGGCCGGAGCGGGCTGCTCGGGTTGCAGGTCCGGCGGCGTGCTCTCCTGAGTATCCACAGCTTCTATCCCTTCTTCTACGCCGCGGGAGTACGCATCTAGCACTTTGCGCGCCTTTTCAGGGTCGCCGGAATGGTAAAGAGCGGACACTAGTTCAACAACAGCTATATCTGCCTGAAACTGGAGCTTTAACTGTTCCAGTGCCGCCTCTGCCTTCTCCAGCTCCTTCCGGGCGGCGGGCACGACTTTATCTCTCAGCTCCAGCCATTCCTTGTTACCCTTCAGCCGCCGGGCCGTCTCGGCGTTCCGCGCGGCCTCATTAGAGAACCGCTCCTTCTCCGCCGCCACCTGGCCCGCGACCTCTGTCTCAATTTCTTTCATCCGGTCCAAGGCCCGGTGAAGCTTTTCCCTGGCGGCGTCCCTTTCCCTCAACAGCACGACCATCTGCTTGGGTGCTCCCGCCAGTCTTTCTATTGCTGGAATTAACATAGCACGTACCTCCCCCGTAAGTAGTTTTTAGAAAATAAATACAACCCGACCCAGAACTTTTACCGCCCGGGGCCGGGCTTTTCTCACGGTGTCCGCTTTTCTACCAACGGCAGCACTTCTTCTACGACCTTGCTGTTCTTTTCCCGGTACGTCTCGATCAGCTTGACCAGCAACTTGGCCGGGTCGGTTATGTCGGGATACCACGCTACCGTATTGTCTTTCACTTTTACTACGGGGACGAAGATCTTCAGCCACCCGTACTTCGGCTTTCCGTACCGCGGCTTGTACTTCACGAACCCGAGCCACTCATAGTCATAGCGACCTACAGGGCTCTCGTCTATGTCGCTAGGACATTTATGCAGGATCCCCATCTCCTTGAGCCGACAGACGACGTCCACCACCGGCCTGCTCTCTTCCTCCGCTTCCCGCAAGGTCTCACGCAATGCCTCCAATTCCACCACTTTTTGCTCCCGCAATGCTAATCACCTCCCCTGTTAAAAAACTGAGACACCGCCTGAAGGAACGGTGTCCTGCTCGCTTGCTCTTAAAAAACAAAACCCGCGCCAAACGAAAGGCACGGGTGTACTCTCACGACGTCTTTGTCTTTGCCCCGGCATTGCTGCCGCTGGCCTTGCCGCCTCAGACCGGCGGGAAACCTGCGGTCTTTCGACCGCCTTGCCCGCTGAGCGCGGGGAAGTAACAGACTTGCCGCCCCAAAAGGCGGGAGAAAGAGTGAACGCCTGCTCAGCTACATCTTACCATCCTGCAAGGTAAACGTCAAGCAAGTAAAAAAAGCCAGGCCCTATACCGGAAAAAGCGGTATAGGACCGGGCCTTCACACTCCTCGGGCAGTATCCAGCACTCTCCTGACCCACCTCCGCGCCCTCCGCAGGTGCGGCAGGGAAACGTATTCTCCCGCGGTGTGCGGCAGGTGGTAGCCAACGCTGATGTTGGCCGCCGGCAGCCCGGTCAGAAGCCTGAGCGTCAGGACGTCGGAAAACGCCCCATCCACCAGCCTCACCGGAACCTCCTCAGCCGCGCCGGCTTCCATAACTCTCCGCCTGAAGGACCCCCCGGGGTCGAGGATGTGGGTGCCTATTCGGGCCACTACGTCGCCCTCCCCACGCCTGTCCAGCACCAGGCAGGCCGAAACATCCGCGAACCACTCCGTGTTTTCCCTTACGAACTCCCTGCATCCCAGGCCGCCGCTTTCCTCCTGCACGGTAAGAAGCACCGCCAGCGGCCTTCTGGGGTCGCAGGCCAGGCTGAGCGCCAGCGCCACGCCGCACTTGTCGTCGCCGCCCAGCGGAGACCCCGTGGCCGACACCACCAACCCGCCGGGCAGGACGCGGAAGCCGCGCTTTTTCGGGTGCCCCCAATCGTCGAGATGGGCTACCAGCAGGATGAAGGGGCCGTTCCCGCGCTTCGCCGCTACGTTCCCCAGCCGGTCGACCTTCACGTCGAAGCCGCACCCGGCCAGGAAGCCGGCGCAGAAGCTGGAAACGACCCCTTCGCCGCCGGGAGGGGAGGGGAAGGTCAGGAGGCGGAAAAGGATTCGGTCAAGCCGCATGTTCGCCCACTCCCGTGAACAATAATTTAGGCCACGGTTATGTGCCGTGGCCTCCTCAGGATTAAAGTTACCTGATGCGCAAAGGGCGAAGGCGGAGCGTCCTCCGGCCCAGCAGGGGCAGGGTCCCCTGCTGGTGCCGAAAGCGGAGCCGAGCCCTCTCCCCTATTGCACCCTCTCATCAGTTTCCCCGGCGAAACGCTCGGGACCTCCCGGGCGCCAGCCGCATCAGGCGGAGCTTTATGTGTGGAAGCGAACAGCCTCCTTGCCGTTTTTTAGCCGTACTGTCTCTTTTTTCAAATTGTCGCAGTACGGCATCGGCAGGTTGGCTGGCACGTTCCCAACAACATACACCCCTGAGGGGGCTTTCCGGATCGGGATGTACCCGGCTTCCTCCAGCTTCCGGGCCAGGACCGGTGTATCGTCCGGGTTGCCGTACAGCCGGTCGTACACCAGTGTCCCGTCCCGGAGCTGGTGGACCAGGCACCGGGCGCGCATTTTCCGCCTTTCCACGTTTCCGATGGTCATAGTGTGCTTCGACAAAAACACCGCGACCGACGTGCCAGGTAGCATCAGCCACGTCACCACGCCCTTCGCGTACTGGCCGTCGGGCTGGCGCATGCAGGATGTCCAGCCAGTGGTAAACGTTGACATCCCAAAGAAGTACGCAGGGTCGTTGGTGATGTAGCAATCGTCGCCGAGGTTCCGGTCCTGCTGCACCTTCTTCGTTAGTGCACCTTCGATGTCGATCTTCCGGAGCTTCCACAGCTTCCGGAGGCCTTCAATTCCTTCCGCCTCCATTTTTGCCTGCGCCCGCCTGGGGTTCGGCGGCTTGAGTTTGCACCACTCCTCCAGGCCGCGAGCACTGTCAATATTACCCTGATGCAGCGCTGCCCGGAGCTTTCTCTTTACCTCCCGGGTAGGATAGATGCCGTGGTCATCGACGGCGACGCCGCAGATCACCCTGCGCCCCGCACCGGCCCACTGCACCCGGACCTTGGCAGGGTTCACCCGGAACCCGCAGCGCCTGACAATCTCAGTTACCTTGGTAATGACTACCGGAACCAACTCCGGGTCGTCAAAGCTGAAGGCCAGATCGTCGGCATAGCGGGTATACACCACGTCCTTCCCGGACTGGCGGATCCACTTTAGGATCGCCTTGTCCATGTCGCAGGCGGCGATATTCGCCACCAGCGGGGACGTAGGCAGCCCCTGCCTTGCCGCGCCGTCAACAAGCACCAGTTCGAGTTGCTCCTTGCTCAGCTTTCCGCGGAGCTTTTCTTCTGTCACGCTGTCAAAGAAGTCCTCTAAGTCCAGCGTTACAGTGTATTGGTGCCCGACGTGCGCCAAAGCATTTGTTACAGGCGACTTCCCCCGCATGAAGCCGTGGACGACTGACGGGTCGCAGAGGCGTTCAGCCTTGCGCCGCAGGTCGCCGAGGAGGAGGCGGAGCTGGCGCTTCTCCTCCCGGTCGGGTACGTAAATTGTTCTAAATCTCCCGTCCTTTTTAGGAATCTGTACTACTTTCATCAAACCACCTCCCAGCAAGATAGAAAATTAAAAAAGGCCACGGGCGTTTAAACCCGTGGCCTCACGAAGTTTTCCGGGGCGCAAAGGGCGAAGGGCCGGAGCCAGTCGAAGCGGACCCAAAAGGGTCCGGTTCGGGCGGAGGCCCGAAGCCACCCAGTAAATGCACACTCTCATAAGCTTCCCCGGCGAAACGCACGGGACCTCCAGTGCGCGAGCCGCCCCGGAGAACCTCGTCTAAAAATAAAAACCCGCGCTGCCAAAACAGCACGGGTTTACTCTCGCATCGTCATTTTTACCCCAGCATCGCACCGGGACCTTGCGCTGCCTTCACTGCAGCGGAAAACCCGCGGCCCTTTTAGGCCGCCTTGCCCGCATCACTGCGGGGAAAAGACATGCTTGCCGCCCGAAAAGGCGGGAGAAGAAGGTGCAAAACCTGGTCACCTATATCTTACCATCCCCGTCGAATAAACGTCAAGCAAATTAAAAAAGCCCGGCCTCGCACTCATGCTTGCGGGTACGGGACCGGGCCTTTCTTATGCTTTTTCCCACCAGCCTGCTGGTCCGCCAAATTTACGGCATGCCTCTGTGGGTTGCCAGCACTGCCCAGGCTATCACCACACCCAAGCTCACCTGGGCCGCTGCCGTAAGCGCTGCGGTCCACACCAACGCCTTCTTGAGCGCTGCCTTCAGCACCATCCCTAGCGGCTGGCCCGGCCGGAGCTCTGGGGGTAGGGCGGGCTGCCCGGCAACCAACAGCATGGCGGCGTACCAGGAGAAAAACCTGTGCGGACCCGCCATCAAAAGCACCGGGCCGGCAGCCAGCCCAAGCGCCAGCGCGAGCAAGAGTTCATGCTTTTCTAGACTCACAAATCTAAGCATACCTCCGGGTACTCACGGGCCCCCGGCGGCCCGTTTTCCCCAACCCTCCTTCCAGTTCGGGTTTCGGATTGGGTTTTCTGGGCCTGCCGGGTGGCCCTTAATAGTCTCTCACACAGTGGCTTCTGGTTCCGGTGCCGAGCACCAACCGGGCAATAACTCTACCATACCCGGAGTGTTGCCCCCACTGGACGGCCCCTTGTTCACCCACAGGAAGCCGACTTCAAAAGCTACCGTACCAGGCGAAACATCAGGGTAGAGCTTCTTGGCGCGCTCCATTTCTGCCCCCACCAGGTCCTGCCAGTCTTTTTCACAAAGCCGGACCTTCGCGGGGTCCACCATGCTCTCTCCGTCCCAGCCAAGTTTTTTATAAAACTCCACCAGGCGGTCGCCCGGTAGTTCCGCGGTAAGGGTCGGGATGGGCTCTATGCGCATGCCTTATCCCTCCCCTCTGCCAGTGCTTCTTGTACCGCTGTTGGATAGAACTCCCGGATTACACTTAACGGCACTAGCACCGCCGGGTCGGGGGAGCCGCACAAACAGGGCTTTTCTACCCTCCGCCAGTCATAGGGTAACACCAGCCCGCAGTTCCGGCAGTATGTTACCCCAACACTGGCGTACAGCCCGACTTCCGTGGGTAGCCCCTCCGACCTCCAAGGCCTTATCTCTACCCAGAGGCGGCCGCCCCTGGGGTCCTTGGCCCTGTGGGCTTCCCTGGCCCTGAGCACAGATTCCTGGGCATGTTCCTGTAGGGTCTCACGAATACGTGCATTTTTCACAATCTCTCTTGCATGCATAGACATCGGGGCGGGCACCACTCACGGCCCGCCCCACTCACCTCCTTTGCGTGAAATTTGAAGTGGGGTTAGGGGCGGGCCGCCGCCCCTTTAAAAACAAAAGCCCGGTCTTCGGATTTTACGGACCGGGACCGGGCCTCTCTTAGTTCCTACCCGCACGCTGAAGCTGACGCGCAGTCCTTAAAAGCTCACGTTCATCAACGTCGTATAGCGCCGCGACATGCCTTGCCGTCCTACAATGGTTCAAAAGACGGTAAGGGAAGGAACGGGAAGGAGGAAGCACCAACCAACAACAGCCCTGAACCTCCTCCCAAGCTGGATACCAGCGACCAGCATCGTCGAATTTCCCGCGCGGATGCTCCTTGCGCTCTTTTCTGCGCAAGTAACACCTCGCTGCTTCGACAACGCGCTCAGCGTCCGGGAGTCCTCTCTTTTCTTCGTTCCAGCCGTGTTGGATTTCTAGCAGAACTCTTTCTATTTCTAACATAAACACTTCATCACGGAGTCTCTTCGGCATCTCTGATAACTTCATACTTTCCGCCTCCCTTTTATTTTAAATTCAAAGTACCGCTATTTTCTAATTTCTCCCGGGCGCGGCCCCCCTGCCGCCGCGCCCTGAAAGGGAACACCGTTCCCTCCGGGCGGGGCAGGGGCCCGCCGCGCACCGCTCTACTCTAACCCGTACCGCTCTAGGGCTAGCTCAGCTAGCACTCCTAACCCTTCCACACAAAGAAGGGTCAAAAGCACCAAACCGATGCCGGCCCCAGCGACAACCACTGCCGGTACTCCCACAACCACTATGAGCACTGCCGCACCTAATGGACCCATGCCTTTCGCTACCTCCCGGAGCATCCAGCGGGCATCCTCCCAGAACTGACCTCCGAAAAGGTAGTGCAGCACCCGATACCGGGCAGGCACTATCAGGTAGGTGTTAGCCCACACTGTAGCGCTAAGCAGTAGAACCCATGCCCGAAAGCCCAGGGCGCGCAATTTAGCCACCACAGTGCTCAGCCTCACCCGTAGCGGCAGGTACTCCCATCTCCCCTCCTTTCTGTTTAGTGTCATTTGAAGCTCGCGTGTGACCATACTTTTTTCGGGGCAGGCCTCCCGGCCTTACCTGCCCCACTACCCTCCTTTCATGAAAAATTTTGGGTAGCCGGGGCAGGTTGCCCCGAAAAAACAATAAACGCCAGAAAGCGTTGCCGGGAATAAGCTGCCTGAATAACGCTTTTCTGGCGCTTTCACGCCGAAAGTTTATTTTTGGGCCTTTAATGAGCCCCTTGCCGCCTTCTTTTTTCGGCGGGAAACCTGCGGCTTTTTTTATAGCCGCCTTGCCCGGTCGATACCGGGGAAGTCACGCCCTATTCATTATGGGCGTCTTGCCGCTCCGAGAGCGGGAGAAATAATGAACTCTTGCCAGCTATAATATACCATGACCGGTATGATATGGTCAAGCGCCCTTCCCCGTAACGCATAAAGCTATAGCAACAGCCATCGGGAAAAATAGCCAGTAGAACCAATATGCTGCCCATCCTCCCGTTACCAGGCCTACAAGTGTCCCTATAAGCTGCCCTGCGCCTGCCGCGGCATCGGCTTCCTCACCTATCACAATCAGCTGAGACCTGTCCAGCGCGCAGAGTATATAGGCAGTGATGAAGACTGTCACCTTCGCCAGGTCAGGAGCGACCGTCCACACCGCCGCCCCAACCGGCAGAGCGAGCATAGTGAACACTATAATCCTAGCCGCGACTATCCACGACGCTTTGAACATTTCTGCTGTAAACCGCACTGCCCAGGCACCGACAGCCTTCAGCATTTTATTGTTCATCTATTGCTCACCCCTTTCAAAAACCGGTTTTCCTGCCTTCCGAAAGCTTAAATTTGCGCTCTGCATGAACTGGCAAAATATAGCAAACGTCACGCTTAATTCTTCTTTCCAGACAGTCTCAAGGGCTCCAGCAGTTTTCCCAAGAATTTCCTGTCAGCAGGAAGTATTACACCACGTACCCCCTTCAAAATCACTCACCCGCTTCTCCTGGAACCCTTGAATCACAAGGTTTGCAGGGCTGGTAAAATATAGCAACCGTCACGCCTCTACCCCGTTTTACCGGCTTCTAGCCCGCCACTTTCTTGACTGCTCTGCCTCCGCTTTTTTGCGACACTGGGTAGAGCAGTATTTTGTCTTCTCTTTACCGCGGTCGGGCACAAACGTCCTGCCGCACCTTGAGCATACCTTCTCCCGCATCCTTCTGGCTTCCTCTAGCGCCTTCAGTGCCAGCCTGTTAGCTGCGCTTTCGCCCGTATCTCCGTTTTGCCGTCCCTCTGTCTCCCCGACTGCGGGCTGTCCGCACTCCTGCCAGTAAACATCCTCAAGGGCCGGCTTCAAAGGCAGCACCCCTTCCTCAAACCACCGGCACCTGTGCTTTTGCTGGGCGGAGAAAAAGACGCAGGTGTGGTCCGGCGGGGGTTCGAGAGAGCAGTAGTGCTTCGTACCGAAGGGCCCGGCATTCTCATAGTTCACGCATTCCGCCGCGGCCAGCGCCCTCACCTTCGCCAGCACCGGCGACGGGAGCTGGCCCTTCCGCCCGTACCGCCTCTCCCTGCTGTTGGCCGCAGCTGCTTCCTTCTCTCCAGCTTTGTCCCCGGGGACCGCTGACCACGTGCCGCACCTTTCGCACTTATAGGCCGTACCCTGGACTGGAGATTCCGTAAGGAGCTTCCCACACCTGCTGCAGTATACAGCTCTCTCCGGAACTTTGCACGACACTTTGCCATCCCGGTCCACTGAGACAATGCTGCCGCACGTGAAGCACTTTTCTACCGTGGGAAGGTATGCTTCCCTGATGTGCGCGCCGCAGTTTGGGCAGGAGACCCCCACGCGCGGAAGCTTGTCTTCCGGGGCCTTCCATGGAGGCACGCTCCTGTCTTCCCGGGGCATTTCTAAGACCTCAAGCCCCGGGTCTTCCTTACCGCTGCGGAAGACCCTCCCCGACTTCATCACCGCCGCAGCAAACTTTTCCGCCTGGTCCCACAGGTGGTTGTAAGACTTTACGTAGTAGTCCTCTGAGCTTATCCCACACCCCGGGCATCTGGCGTAGCCTACCACCTGGTCCCAGGCGAACTCCACCGCCCTGCCGCAGTAGGGGCACCAGGCAGCGCCGCGCCTGAAGTCCGGTTTAAAACCTTCAGGCGGGCAATATAATTTTTGCCCGGCCGGCTCCTCTACCGTGCAGGCTGCAGCCGCCTTGCTCATGCCCTATCCCTCCCTTCTGGCTCTGCCCTCCGCAAGCACTCCCGGAGGGGCTTCTCTAGAGTTTGAAGGTCCTTCAATAGCACAGCCCACTTGCCCACCTTCAACCTGTTACTGTCAACAACTTCTACCTGATACACCTGCCCGTTCGGGAAGCTCACCACACCTCCCTCATACCTGGCCCCCGCCTCCTCCGCCCTGGCGGCGAACCAGGCCACGACCTCCTGCCCTGGCCCCGGCCGGGTCCCATCGGCGCACCAGAACTCCGCGCCATTATAGCGTACCGGGTAGGCGTACCCCGCCCCCCTCAGGTGCCGCAGGGCCTTCGCTAACTGGCCGGGCTTCAGGCCCAGGGCGACCGCCAGGGCGGGGAAGGGGGTGGGGCCCACGCGGCGGAGAAAGTCGAGGGCGCGGGCGGCGCGGGGGGAAGTCACGAAGCCGGTCATACCACCACCTCCAGGTCTGTCAAGCTTACCTGCCGTGGCCGCGTCCTTTGCTTGGCCCTTACAGCCGCAGGGTTAAGCCACAGGCTTTCCACCCGCCGCGGCCTGGCCTGCCCCTTCGTGTCCCGCGTGCCGCCAACGTGGGACATGGAACACACCACGTCCCGGTCGTGCCGCTCCCAGCCGGCGTACCAGGTATCGTATTCGGGGCAGCAGTAACCAGAGATTGCCGCCATGCCTGGGTAGGCGCTCAAGATTTCTGCCAGTTCCGCGTGCCGCGTGGCGGGCAGTTCGTTCCGGTAGATCGTTCTATCCACGCGGGCTTCCGGATAATAAGGCGGGTCGCAGTAGACAAGCACGTTTCTGTCTGCGTATCTCCGTAGCAGGTCAGCAAAGTCGAGACATTCCACTTGTATTTGTCGAAATATTTCGCCAAAATACTCCAACCTCTTTTGGGAGTTAAGCCACCGCTGGATGTTGCCGCTGTCTTGCAGGTGGTAAGCCCACCTGCCGGTATGGCAGTCCTTCCAGGCTTTGCCGCAGTAGCTTTGCTGGTTTATCACAAAAAACCGCCACGCCCGCCGCACGGGGTCGTCCGGAACAGGCATCTCAAGGCACTCCTCGAACTGCCGCCGGGAATAGGGCGTCCAACGAAGAAGTCCGAGTAGTTCCTCCCTCAGCTCACGTTCCCGAAGCACCCTGAAAAAGTTTACCAGTTCTTCATCTACGTCGTTGTATACGTACAACACATTCCGTGTGCCGGCCGCGTCGTTTCTGCGCATCACTTCCAGTAGCACGTTGGCCGCGCCCCCAAAAACATCAATGAACGTACAGTAGCTCCCCGGCGGCGGTAGAAGGTCCGCAATCCAGCCCGCCAGGCGGGCCTTGCCTCCAGGGTACTGTATAATTGCCACACCCATCAAAAGCACCTCCCCAAAAAAAGAAAGCCCGGCATGGACTGCCGGGCATCTTACGCCAGCCTTCCCCTGAGTCTCAAGCGCAACTTCTCCGCCGCCCGGTCGAAAGTCGCTACTACGCAGGATACGCGGTCACCACGTTCCACGCTTCCAACGATGGGAAAAGGAGCAATGCCTAAGACACCTGGCACCAGGTCCGGTTCGACCCACACATGCTTGCCATCCGTCCGGGCCACCGTGCCGCTGATGAACTGTCCGCGCCTGAAGTCGGCCCGCTCCCAGGGATCGGGGAGGGCTTTTCTGATGCTCCCTTCGACCAGCCCGGTCTGGGGGTCCACCCTGGTCACCTTCACCTTGACCCGCTGGCCCGGCGAGTACTGCGCCCCGAGCGGCCTGGTCAACCACACCAGGGCCTGCGAGCGCGGCACCTCCGCTAGGACGCCGCCGCCTATGTCCACCAGGAGCTTCGGCGGTGCGCCGTCCCCAGCGGGCGCTATGCACCGCACCACGCCGTCCAAAATAATGTCAGGGTTTTCGGCCAGCCTTGGCAGAAGTTCCGCCGCGGCCTCCACGACAGCCTCCTTCCGGGAGCAGGCGGCCAGGCCGTTCCCCCTGTCCAGGCCCCTGA
>Ga0080004_1109742_pt1 | contig 11634 bp, 14 predicted proteins | sample WasSprMetagenome_FD_69207 | JGI IMG/M metagenome (GOLD analysis project Ga0080004, IMG submission 69207) | Sulfidic aquatic microbial communities from Washburn Spring, Yellowstone National Park, USA - WS (SPADES assembly) (version 2) | ecosystem: Environmental > Aquatic > Thermal springs > Hot...
CACGGCAACGGGGCCAGGAGGGCGATGAACCCAGCAGGGAGGAGCGTGAACCCGTAGAGGGATCGGCCCCCGGTCAAGGCACTCCCCCGCAAGAGTATTTGCCAGCCGCGTGTTTAAAAACAGCACGTCACGGTTTTATACCGGGGCCCATCCACTGTTATAGACGGTGGAGTGCTTGCAGTCCAGGGCCAGGAGGATCGCGGTCTACAATAAGGCTCTTGAAGCAAAGAAGAAGGGGATGCCCGTGGCCGACATCAACGAGTTCGACGACGGGGACTTCCTGCCAGAGGACTATGGGAGAGTCCTCCACATGGTTGACTCAGCGAACAAGGCTGTAAGGTCGCTCCACGAGTTCCTGAAGAACTTTAACACCAGGCTCTTCTTCAAGGGGCGCTTCAAGTACCTGTACGATATACTCGACGACTTCGCACGGGAGCTCTACCAGACAATATACGACAACCTGGTCAACGTCGAGGAGGCTCTCTGCGACGACTGGGAGGGGGCCCTCGTGAACACCGAGGTGGCGGAGTACTTCATGGCCGTCGAGCACGGCAGGGACGGCGTCCCGCGGATAACGCTCTTCCCAGCAGAGGCCTGTAATAAGATCGTGAGAGGAGACGAGATTGAAGAAGGCGAAGAAGGGGAGGAGAGCCAGCAGTGATGTTTTTTATTTGAAAAACATGTAAGCGGGGAGCTCAGACCAGCTCTACAATCCTGTTCGGGTAGAACCCGCCGAGGTATTTTATCAGCCCGCTCTTCTGGAACAAGTCCTTCCACTTCCTGACAGTCCTCGGGTCGGAGCCCCTGACCTCGGTTATCGCCTGGTCTAGTATCTTCTCGGGTATCTCCATCGGCTTGAAGTTGAGGTGCATTATCTCTTTAATTTTTTCCACGACCTGGCCGTAGACGATCCTGACCGTGGGCTTAGGGTTGTGTGTGCTTGTTGTGTGTTGCAGGGGGGTCAGGTAGCGTCTGAGGGCCTCCTCGATCACATAGGAGATGGCTCCCCTATACTTGCCCTCTCCATAGATGCTCGGGGCGATTTCTATAAGTAGCCTGTAAAGGTCTTCATCGATTACCGCTTCAACCCTCTTCTTCCCCTTCTTTATCCGGGACATATTTCCACCGCTATAAAATATAAGAGCGACATGCTTATAAGGATTTCCGGAGCTGATCACGTATTTCCGGAGCCGCTTGTAATAAAACGTACAATATTTAAAGACTGTCTTTTAATCATAATACAGTTTATGATAATAAAAGACAGTTCTCATAGAGCATGGAGTTTCGGAACTAATGGAAATCTCCGTGCCGATCTAAAGCATGGAGTTCTGGTATTCCATGCGATCATGACTTCCGCGGGGGAGGGGGTGGGGGCCCGGGGGCCGGTAGCACACACATAAATCACACATTGGGGTTTCTACTGTAGCACTCCCGTCCTCTTCCCGGGTGCATGGTTGCCCCGAGGAGGGGTGGGGGAAAAACTACTTGTTGGGGTCTAGGGGATGGCATCTCTCCCGTAGCTTCGCCCACAGCTGTGGCGTCATGTCCGAGACGGGGGCGGACACGAGCTCCGGGCGGCCGCCTGGGTGCAGGATGACGACCTTGACCACGGGGGGCCTCACCTCGTAGAAGCACGTGCTGTCGCCCGCCCTGCTCAACGCCTCCTCCAGCACAGCTGTGGTGGACACCTGCTTCTTGCAGTAGTAGCCCTGGAGCCGCGGGTGCCGGGAGACCACGCCTCCGTTGAGCCACCGCTGGAGGGTCTTCTTAACAGCCTCCCGCACCCTGCCGGCGGGCTCCCCCGTCTCCGCCGCGATCTTCTCCACGAGGTCTTCGAGCTTAATGTACTCGGGGCAGACTGGGATCAAATTCAGCAGTCTATCAGAGTACTTGGCCACGCGGGACACCCCGAGGAGGAACGGGAAAAAACAATAACTGTTTTTTTTCCAGCTGAGGGGTTAGATGTTCTCCACGAGTTTGGCTAGCCGATAGAAATCCTGGTAGGTCTTTACTTTTTCAGCCGCCTTGATAATTTCCTTCAGTTTCTTGTAAGGCACTAATTTTTCCACTATTGTTTCTTTCCTGTGACCCGGGGTGTCGAGTTCCTGTTTGTAATACCACACAATTCCCTCTCTATATTCCTCCCCTTCTCGTGGATATAGATGTATCTCTATTACATATCTTACACGGCCCAGGGTCACTAGACTGGGTTCCCAGAGTTCAACTTTAACTACGTGCGTTCCAAAGCTTTTGAATATTTGTATATCCGAGTTTGAATAGTCTTCCAGAGGGTTTTCCACCCCCTTTCTTACTGCTTCATGCTCTCTAGGTGGCTCCACGGCCTCCTTCCCTCTCTTCTTGACACGGCGTCCCAGGCTACTCATACCCAGCACCACGAGTATTGTTTCGGGGTCGGTTTAATAAAAACATGACTCCGCAGTGCCACGAGGCACCGGGCGTTTTCAGAAAGCGGGGAATTCTATAGATCCACGAGGAGTGCCAGTATCTCCGAGAGCCTTCTCCTAACTGTCTCAAGGTCTCCTTGCTCTAGTGCTGTCTTCGCGTCGGCCGCGAGGTTGGCCACGCTCCTCTTCAGCTCGATCTTGTCGGTGACGAGCAGGAGTACGAGTTGCCTCACGTCCTCGGCGAAAGCGTCCTTGCAGGTGGAGGCGAGTTTTTCAGCGAGCACCCTGACCGCACCGTCTTGCATAAAGGTTTCTCCCCCCGAGGAACCGTGAGTAGGTTGAGGTGGAAAAAACGAGCCTGGGTGTAAGTGCTACTTTATGCTGTCAAGGTACTTCTTGAGCGACTCGAGGAGGGCCTGCTTGTAGTTCAAGTCCTTCTCGAGCTGTGCCAGGTACCTCTTGTTCTTCTCCTCCTCGGCCTTCTTGATCTTCTCCTTGAGGACGCCCACGTCCTCGCTCAAGTGCTTCAGCGCGGCTCCGAGCAGTTCCCTCGCGTCTTCGGGCTCCATGTATACTGGTATCGCCTTCACGCTGTACAGTTTGTCTACATCTATGTTCTTCACCTGGCTCAGCGGGATCTCCCTCAGCTCTCTCCTCACGTACTCGCCAACCTTCTCAGCCTCCTTCACCGCTTCATCCGACACTGCTATCCAGACGCCGTAGTCGGCCACGTGGGCGAAAGCCCTGCTGATCATGTCGTAGGCCTTCCTCCTAATCGTTTCAAGCCTCGACGCGATCCCCTCCCTCCCCTCCCAGCTCCTTATCTCCCTCCCCTCCTCGAGCGTGACGTCTTGGACGAGGTACTTTGACGGTAGCCTCATCGACAGCAGGTATATCTTCACGAGACCCTGGGCGCCCGCCTGCGGGAGGGCTGTCGTAGCCGCGGACGCCACAGCTGTGGGCTCCGAGGAGGCGAGCTCGACCTCCAGGCCCTTGGGCTTGGGCTCAGGCAGGGGAGGTAGCTCCACCTGCCTCTCCGGCTCCTCCTCCACAGCTGTGGGCTCAGCCTCCTCGCTCTCCTGCTTCTCGTGGATCCCCTGCCTCACCCAGTAGTAATACAGCGTCTCGACCGGGTCGTACTCGGATGGCAGGAGGCCCCTGTTCATTACCTCGGCCCTCACCTCGGATTTCACGGCCTTGTCGATGTCGCTGATAGGCCTCAGGTTCACCAGCCTGACCCTCACATCCCTCTTGCCGGTTCTCCCCTCGCCGGCCAAGTCCTTGAGCACGTACTCGCTGACGCCCTCTTCAACCGCGAACCACTGGTCGTACATGTTGTAGATGTTCCTGTGGGAGCCCGTATGATAGTGGAAGTGCACGAGGGCGCCGCGCGGGGCCACGCCCTCGTAGTCCCTCATCTTCTCTGCTACAAGGTACTTCCTCCCGCTCTTCGGCGACACGTACTCTGAGAGCCCGGTGTACACTGTGAACTGCTTGCTGGTCGCCTTGTCGTTGGCGACTGGGAGCTGGTCGATGTACTCTATCCGGATCGGCAGGATAGTGTTCCCGCTGACGTCGACGAGAGGGGTTTTTCTAGGAATCACCCGCACGCCCCCTGTATTAGCATCCTTGGTTGAGGTGGAGAGCGCCATGCCAGACCCCGAGAAAACAGGTGGGCGGGAAGAGATAAAAACCTGACTCCACAGCTGTGGCGTCCACGAGCCCCCGAGGGAACACGGGGAAAAAACTCACGGTGAGGAGACTCTCTTGACTGCTTGCTCGAACTCCGCCACGTCCCTAGCATACTGGACGTTCCCATGCTCTCTTAGCAACTGAACCCAGCTATATTCTAGCACTAGTGACGATGTTAGCCCTGGCACTAGTATGAGCCTTGTCCTCTTGGCGAGCCCAGACTTCTTGAACTCCTCTAGGATGCCGCGGCTTGCCTCGGTTATCCCGTCGCTGATTATGATGTAAATGTATTCTGTTTTGCCAATCCGCACAATCTCCTCTAGCACCGGGTCAATGTCAGTCCCGCCATCAGCGTCAATTTTCAATAGTGTCTCAACGATCTTGGCAGGAGATACTTTCTCAACATCGGTATCAAACAAGTAGACGTCAGCATTCAACTTCCTGTGCAGTGCCAGTGCTAGACCGCTGGCGACAGCGATCTTAGGCGTGTCGTCCAGCACATAGAACGACCTCTCGTAGGGCTCCGCCATGCTACCGCTCTTATCTACAAATACTACGGGCTTCACAGAAGCTGAACGCTGGTAGGTCATTAGTTGCTTTTGAGCGATCTTCACGGCTAGCAGTGCTCTACCGGCTTCACCAAGCTTTGTCAAAGCCAGCTCGCTTGGCAGGATGTCGGGTATCTGCTTCTCACTGAACATCCTCGCGACTCCGTTGACGCCACCATAAACGCTAATGATTTGTTCATGGACAATACTTGTTGGCACAGCTGTGAGGAACTTCGTAAAGTATAGCTTAGCGTACTTAAGCAACTTCACGCGTTTGCGGAACTCATCCGGTGAGTCGAGGAATCTAATGATGCTTAGTGCCTCTTTGCTGAAGCTGGTTCCTCCTCGTCCTCCACCCAATACTGAAACGGCTTCTTCCACTGACTCTTTTGCTTCTCTATATTCTTGAACGGATTCAACGGCAGATCGCACGGCGTTTCTAGTCGCTTCGTCTACTAGTTGAATCAGCCAGTCTGCCGATTGCTGGGTCAGCGTTCTCTGTTGTTGCCGAGATAGTGTGTTAAAGGCGTCTTTGTACTGTTGTTGCAGTTTCTCAACATCAAGCTCGCGAAGCAACGTCCTAAGAAATCTCGTTGCTGCTAGAATTGATAGCTCGGTGGAGTTGGCAGTTATCTTGTTTAAGTCGAGGAACTGTTGATCTCTTAATGCACGCTCGATTACCAGCCTCCATAGCGGTGCTGCTTTGTTCGACTTCTTTAGCGACTGATAAACTATGTCATAGGGCTTGTAATGCATTAAAAACGCGTCGTGTGCTTGGTAGAACTTTGGATGGAACCTCTCGTTCAATGCGAGGAACATTCTCTGGGTACTAATAATAGACGGCAAGTAGTAGTCAAGCGGGAGTGATTCGTATATTTTATCGTGAAAAGCGCTCTTAGCGAGGCCGCTCTTAAAGTACGCATCGGATTTGCTCTCAATAAAGTAGCCCATACCAGACCCCCGAGACGCGGAAAAAACTTACATTGACTTAGACATCTTCTCGAGCATCTCCTCGACTTGCCGGATATATTCGAGATACTGCCTGGCTGTGGCGAAAATAGCTTCTACCCTCGGCTTCAGCCACGGTGTTTTCTCCAGTTTTGATATATCGTAATTCAATACGTCTTTTAGAACTTCTTTAGCGTTCGCTAGGTTTCTCGCTTTCAAGTACTCTTTCGCCTTCTCAAGCTTCCTCGCTAATTCGGCAACTTCGCCGAGAGCCTCATCAATTGCTTTCTTAATTGACTGTAGCTCCTCCCTATTTCTGGCAAGGTATTGAACGAGCTCATATGTCGCTGACATGACATTGTCTAGCGTTACGCCGTATAATGCTAAGTACGCTGTGTAGAGCTTTGGCATTTTCTCAATAATTGTCCTGTCGCTGACAATGACACCTTTGCTCCGAAGAGACTTAATTAATGGGATGGCATTGACGTGGTAGAGCTTGTAGACCTCGTGGCCAAGGTCTTTGATCTTGGCATTCATCAAGGACAGTGCGAACTCATGCAGGGCCTTAACATCGCTCATGCTTGCGATCGGCTGAGTGTTGTTATTGATATTGAGCCAGCGTGCCTGGAGAGCGTTGAGGATCAGCTTGTCGTCCTCGAGATAGCTGACGAATATTCTAATGGCGAATCTGTCATAGAGTGCTTGAAGCTCGGGGTCTTCCGGAGTCTCGTTGCTGGCACCCACAGCTGTGTGCAACTTAGCCTCTACGGGGCTTCCACTCATCGGATCATACACTATTCGCTCCTGCAACAATGATAACAAAGCATTGAGAATAGCGGAGTTGGCTTTGAATATCTCGTCGAGGAAGACGAATTCAGAATAGATAATGCGACTCCAGTTCCTCTTGAACTCGCCTTTGGCGAGGGCGGCGACGTCAACGGTTCCGAACAGCTCGTCATATGAAGTGAATTTCGTTAGAAGGTACTGGTAGAAGCTCGCGTTCACTAGCTTGGCGAATAAGCGGACTGTGTAGCTCTTGGCGGTGCCTGGAGGGCCGATGACAACAATATGCTCGCCGCTGATGCTAGAAATCATCAATGCTTTAACGAACTCATCGTGGCCAATCACCAATTGATTCAGTTGTTTTTCAACTTCGAGCAGTCTTTGTCTAGCAATCTCGATTTTATCAACTTTAGACATACACGCCACCCCGAGGCCGGGGAGGAGCGTGGGGAAAAAGCTAGTAGTCGTGGTATTCGACTAGGATGAACTCAACGTCTTCAGGTTTCACGTTCTTAACATCCTCAGGTTTCTCCAACCTCTTCTTCAGCCTGACCACCACGGCAACGTCGCCTGGCTTTGGGTCGTACATACCGCGGTTTACTGGTATGGTTACTGCCAAAAGCTGGCCCAGCAGACTCGCAGTGGCTTCATGACCAATAAAGCTGACGATCTCTTTACCCTCTATAACATTTCTCGCTTCGTCGAGAGAAATAGGCCTTGTCTTCAGTGTTAAGGGTGTTTTACTTGAGGTTACGAGGGCGTTTAATAGTGTTATCTTGGACACGGTCTCACCCCCGAGGACTCTTGGAGCAGGGTTCCGCCACCCCGCCCAGCCGGCACCCTCGGTGCCTTTAAGCCCCCGTCATCCCGTGGGCGCTGGGCCACAACCAGGGTTCACCGGGGAGAGGAGCCCCCGGGGTGTGGCCTCCCTCCCCCATCCCCCTGTCCGGCTCTTACCCCCGTCGCCGGGGGCGGGCCCCCATGGGGCAGGGCCCCTCCCGCAGATGCCACAGCTGTGGCACCCGCGGGTCATCGAGCAGACTACTCCCCCGCTCCCGGGCTCACAGCCCCCGCCACCCCGCCACAGCACCCTCGCGGGTACTGCGGGAAGGTGGCGGTCGGGCTCCCCAGCGATGGCATCCTTGGCTGAGCCCCGCGGGAGCGGCCTTAGGGACGGCTCCCCCTCCCAGGGCCTCCGAGAGAGCTCTGGGAGGTAGAGGCGGGGCCGCCTCTCAGCCCGGCGAGGGCTTCATCGGTCGCCGCCCTGGCCGCCCCCACGGGGCGTGTCGCTAGCGTCGCTGTCCCCGGGCCCCCGCCCATCCGCCCCCGACCCCCTGGGAAGCCGGGGGCTCGTCGCTCCCCACCGCCGGGCCGCGCCCGGGGTGGTTCATCCAAGGCACCATCACAGCTTGCATTGCTCCGGTGCAGTGCCCCAGCAGGGTAGTCCCCTGCTGGGGATACACTTTTTATCCCCTATGTTTTAAATAGAGGCGGGAGGGGTTTATAAACCTTTCGGCCCGTGGAGTCAGGGTTTTAACCATCAGATACCAGTTTTATCCTGGTGAACGGTTTTGCCCGTGCTCGTCGCTAAGTGGATTGGGGGGAGGGTGGATAACGGCAGGGTGGGCGTGGGGTTCCCGGACGGTGTTAAGGGCTCTCTCGATGCCTCTGGGATAAGGGAGGTCTACTTCTTGAACGGGCTGTACTACATCGTGTTCGATGGGGCTGACGCCGAGCGGTACGCTAAGTACACTACCGGCTCAGTCCCACCGCTTGCGACAAAGCTGGAATTGAGGCGGAGGTCGTGGGATGTCTACAAGTGCCCGAGCGGCCACGTGCTGGACACGGACGTTGTCTGGGAGGCTATGGAGGCCGCTGGCAGGGTGTACTGCCCGTACTGCGAGAGGGAGTATGATACGAGCAGGCTGAGGAGCGAGACCGCGAGCTCCATCATCCTAGAGAAGGACATGAAGGCTGAGGTCGACGAGTTCTGTAGCAAGGTGTTCCAGGTGCCGTGCCAGAGGGTGAAGGAGCTGTACGGTGGGCTGTACGGCTACAGCCCGAAGTTCGATGTCCAGGACGTCGACGTGGGGCTCTTCATGAGCGATGTAACCGGGCTCGCCGTCGTCGACGACCCCAGGTTCGTGTACTACGACTTCGAGGACGAGGAGAGGCCGCCGGTCGAGCTCAAGGGCAGGTACATCGTGGTTAGGGCGCGGGATCGCGGGGGCGGGGGCACAATGTACTTCGTCTACAAGCCCGAGGGGGAGCCGAGGCTCGACGTCATGGCTAGGCTTGTCGAGGAGAAGAAGAGGAGGGTTGAAGAGGAGAAGAGGAGGGCGGAGGAGCGGGCGAGGAGGCTCCGGGAAGAGACTGCTGGAGAGGAGGAGCTGAGGAGGAGGCTCGCGGACGACAAGGCCCTCGCGGAAGAGCTGGTTAAAGCCCTGCCGGACTGGGCTGACGGAGCGTTCATAGTGGTAGACAAGTATGAGACCGGGGAGGGCGACGTGGACATTACTGTGCATGTCTACCCGATCAAGAAGAGCAAGTTCGGGCAAGGCTACTACTACAGCCCCGAGTGGAGGACTGTGAGCACGCGGATACCCAGCGACATCGTCGCAAGGCTCGTGGGAAGACTAGTAACACGGGAAGGCAGGGTACTCCAAGCCAAGACGAACAAGAAAGCCGGTTCAAAATACGTTGACCTCCTCGCGTAGCTACATTCAAGAAGTGCCAGCATCGGCTCCACGGTAGTGCTGACTAGCGTAAGGTCGGGTAGCTCTTGCCGGCTGCGGCGGGCTGTTTCATGAAGACACAGCTGTGGTGGACGCGTTTTTTAAAGCCTTCCCGCCCCCACTCTTCTACTGGGGCCCCGGGCTTGATCGAGCTGAAGGGCAGGTATGTGAGGGTTCAAGCCCTGGTCGAGGACGACTATGTTATCGTGGAGGTGGCTGCTGAGTGGGATGCTGTCTACAGGAAAGCCCTAGTACTGACCGCCAGGAAGAGTTCGCTCCGCGAGCTCGAGGAGGCTGCTGGGGAGGCCAGGGATCTCATCCTAAAAGCCCTTGCTGAGCTGGAGAAGGGTGGGCGCGTTGGCCTGCGGGAAGCAGGTGAAGCTTAGAGGCGGGTTCACCTACACGGTTAGAAAAGCAAGAGACGACTACCCGTGCTTCTACTGCGGCGGGCCGATAAGGGCGGGCACCGTGTACGTCGAGGAGAGGGACATGGGCGGGCTGGCGAGGCGCTACCACTACAAGTGCTTCAACAAGGTGATGCCCCACAGGGTTCGGGCAGTAGAGGCGCCCAGCGGGGTAGCCCTGTGCACGGTGGAGTGAAATGAGCTCCTATCTCCAAGAAGAAAGCTTTTCTATTCGCTTTGGTCGAAGAGGGGGCTGGCCTGCGTGTGGAAGAGCGCGCTCCTGCCTCAACACAGGGTTTTTCAGCCCTGCCCCTCCAGTAGCTCCCCTACCGTCGCCCCCGCTAGACCAGCTCTACTATCCTGTTCGGGTAGAACCCGCCGAGGTATTTTATCAGCCCGCTCTTCTGGAACAAGTCCTTCCACTTCCTGATCGTCCTGGGGTCGGAGCCCCTGACCTCGCCTATCGCCTGGTCCAGTATCTTCTCGGGTATCTCCATCGGCTTGAAGTTGAGGCGCATTATCTCTTTAATCTTTTCCACGACCTGGCCGTAGACGATCCTGACCGTGGGCTTAGGGTTCATTTGTGTGCTTGTTGTGTGTTGCAGGGGGGCCAGGTAGCGTCTAAGGGCCTCCTCGACCACCGCTGAGACCGCTCCATGGGTCTTACCGTACCACGCTGGAGCTACCTGGATCAATTGCCTATATAGATCCTCGCTGATATAGACAAAAAGAACTCTCTTCCCCTTAGGCACGTTCTTCGAGGGAGGCATACTCTGCACCAATGTCTTATATATAAGAGTGGGGTATTTATAGCTTGCTAGCATTTTAGAGAGTATGCTAGCAAGCCTTGTAATACAATCGCTTATTCTTTTATTATTGTAATATAAGGTAATAACATTTTATTCAGCAAGATACGTGTATCATGAAACAGGGGATGCTAGCAACCCGAGGAAACCAACGTGCGGATCCGGATGCAAGGAATGCTAGTATTGTGTGAGATCATGACTTCCGCGGGGAGGGGGGTGGGGGCCCGGGGGCCGGTAGCACACACACATACACACAAAGCCCTGCCGCCGTGGCCTGCCCAGGCCTGTCTGGCTGTGGACCTGCGGGTCTCCGCGTGTGATCATGTGGTAGTACGTTTTTACCGCGTGGTCTACCGCGGGGTTTAGACTAGGCTGAAACACCAAGGCCTGTCCCCAGGGCTGGGGCTAGGGCACGTCTAAAAACTACTTCTTCTTGAAAGAGTAGGCGAGTAGCCCGGCTAAGAACACCCCGGCTACTACTACTAGGAGCCAGGGGGGAGCCGAGGGGGCTGGCGTGGGCGTTGGAGTAGGCGTGGGGGTAGGTGTTGGAGTAGGCGGTGGTTCCTGGCTCACGGTTACGACAACGGTCTTCTGCGACGGCAGGTATACTGGCATCACTACCGCCTAGGCACCCGGGAACTTCACGGTCATATTATGGGTTCCGGGGCTCGTCACCGCGACTGTGATCCTGAACGTGTACCTCCCATTCGAGTCCGTGCTGGTCTGCCCTATCATCATGTCGTCGAAGTAGAGCTGTACAGGCATGTTGGGCAGTGGAGTTGGACCCATGGGCATGTTAGCTAAGAGCCGACCTTTGACCGTGAACGGCTGGTTCAAGTATATGGTGGTCGGGTACTCGTCGATTGTAACCGTGGTCGTGTACTGTTGCTGTTGCTGAACCGTCACGGAGACAGTCTTCTGCGAGGGGAGGTAGGTCGCCAACTGCACCACCACAATCTAATTCTGTCAACAAAGTTTTAAATACTTTAAACCAGTTCACCGGTGAACAAGCAGGTGGGGGAGCCTGAGGAAAAAACCAAGCTTAGATCCGGGCGTGGAGAGGGGGTTTCAAGCCCTAGACCTCTGCTTGCCATGATACATTGAGGTCTGCTGTCGGTGCCGTGTCTGTCACTATGACAAACAACGTCTGAGGCATGTTGTCCGGTATCGTGATGTCTGCACAGATCAATGGCATTCGCTAGACCTCAGCATATCACGAGATCTTGAGATTAGCCTTGGTATAATAATGGTAGCGTCCACACAGCGAAGATTAGGTTTGATGATAGTGTCACTGCTGAGCCTGTGCGGTTTAT
>Ga0080004_1213087_pt1 | contig 11633 bp, 13 predicted proteins | sample WasSprMetagenome_FD_69207 | JGI IMG/M metagenome (GOLD analysis project Ga0080004, IMG submission 69207) | Sulfidic aquatic microbial communities from Washburn Spring, Yellowstone National Park, USA - WS (SPADES assembly) (version 2) | ecosystem: Environmental > Aquatic > Thermal springs > Hot...
TTTTCAAAGTAAATATACGCAGATCTTGAAGAGGGTTACAACGTAGACATTGATGAGGAGGAGCCGGTTAAGGTTTGCTTTGAATAGCTGAGGCATTTAACAGAGTAGAGTAATGCTTTTTAGTTTAAAACTGATAAAAGTGTTTAGAGGGCCGGTCGTCCAGTCTGGTAGGATACCACCCTTACGAGGTGGTGGTCGTCGGTTCAAGTCCGACCCGGCCCACTAAATTTTTTAAGTGAGTCTAGAAGCTCTTCTTGCCTTTTCTGTGCTCGAGGAAGATTGAAGGCTAAGTACGCTCAGCTTCTGAACGATAAAGATGTTAAAAGGTGGTTTGACAATTTGGCGGCTAAGTCGATAGTCACGGCAACCGTCTACCTCAGAACTCTAGGTTACTACTGCGATTTGAATGGAACGGATCCAAAAGCCATACTTAAGGTTGCTAAGACTAAGGCTTTCAGGGACGGCTTCACAGACTTTATTAGGAGAATGGAGGAGGAGGGTAAGGCAGGCTCATATCTGTCAAAGTTTAAGAAGGCGCTCAATTCTTGGCTTTCATATAATGGTTTAAACGTTAAGCTCAAGGTGAACATAAGGGGCGAGTCTGAAACGCCAACGATAGCAAGCGAGAAGGTTCCGAGTAAAGAGGAGCTCGACAGGATAATCGGGATGACTACTCCCAGAGCTAGGGTTTCAATATCTCTGATGGCATTCAGCGGGATTAGACCGCATAGCTTGGGAAGCTACGATAGTAGCGATGGTATAAGGCTTGGGGATTTTGTCGAGGCTGAGATAAACGGGGGGGGAGTGGAATTTTGCCAAGGTTCCCCCTTATAGAGAACTGTTTAAAATTACTTAAAAGACTTGAAATGAAGAACAAATAGCCAAGAATAACAAGCTAATAGAATTGAATCTAAACTTTTTTTTGAGCAGTATAGATTGCTACAGCAAGCAATAGACTAATTCCACTGTATTTCAAGACAAATCCTATGCTCTTTCTTTTATTTAATCAATAGAAACAATAAAGTAAAAAAATAAATCTAGAGCTCCTATTGTGGGCTATTCGCTTATTGTAAGAACCTGAATAGGTTTTATGTTCTTCTCTAAAGCCCTTGCTCTCTCAACTTGATAAATTTTCCAGTTATTAATGAAGGGTTGTAATCAGAGCCATAGTAAATGGTTTCCCTGCTCAGATTTGGAATGATCTTTTCCACTCACCCTTAACGTCGAGTATCCTGAGGCATAATCCCTCGTTCTCAGCTTTTATTGCAAGGTTCATAGCTGCCCTAGTCTTGCCAGTTCCAGTAACGCCGTAAAATGCGAAGTGGAATCCGAAATATGGATTTATAGGTAATGGGAATGGAGAGTTTTCTCCTTCAACTTCTCCGAGGTAAACTCCATCATTAACTCTTGCCTAGGGTTAGCTCCAAACAATGGAGAGTGGCAGAAAGTGCAGAACATTCCCTCAGCGCTTATCCTTCCACAGTTCAAGCATAGAACGTAAGCCATTAAGAGATAACTGGTAGGTTTAAACATAGCTTTAACCAAGGTTTTCCGTAATTTCCATTTTCTACGAGCTGAGGAGTTAATGTTTAATAGTAGTGTGTCCAAATTATAATGGTGGAAAATGTCTAGTGCTATTAAGGATTTTGAGTGGCTTAACTCTCATTATTCAGAGTTGCAGAGGAATTATCCAAACATGTACGTGGCTGTGAAGGATGGTAAAGTCGTAGCTTACGGTAAAGAGTTCGGGAAGGTTTACGATGAGGCTAGGGATAGGGTCGGCGAGGAGTTTATGATAGATTACATCCTTTCTGGTGAGCCTTTTGTCCTTAAAGTTGAGCTACAGGATAACGGAAACAAGCTTTAGAAGAGATGTATCAGATTCGGTTAAGAAGGTTTATGGTCTAGATATAGGAAAGGGCTACCTCTACAGAGTCCTAACGTTGTTCAAGTCCAGAGATTTTTGGGTCGGACCATTCCCCATGGTCTACGATACAGGTGCTGTTATCTCACTCCTACCTCTAAGGTTCTTCAAGATGCTTAATTTGGAGAAGTTTGCACCTGTGAAGTTGACCGGTATTTCACCTGAGATGGAGATACCGGCCAGGCTCGTAAGGACAAACTTAAAGTTCGTGGACTTGAAAGGATTAGAGTCACCTGAGATAGAGGCTTGGGTAGCAATAGCTGAGAGGGAAGATGTCCCATTAATAATAGGGTTAAAGAGCATAGCAGAAACACACGAGTTTACAGTGAATTTTAGAGAAAGAAGCTTCAGCCTAACCTTCTATTAGCTACCTGACAATTCTTGGATAAACGCTTACGCAGAAATCGCACATCTTCCTAAAGTACATGCTTCCATTAATCCATACTTCATGAGTCTTAATGCGGTTCTGGCAAACGATTTTCAAGCATTCGTCGTATATCCTTGAGCAGTTAACGCAGGTCCTCTTACCGCATACCCTACAATAACCTCTAACTTCGTCCCTTCTAACCACTGAGCCACATGATGAACATACTACAAAAGATTCATCCATCCTGATTACTCTTTAGAAACTTCTTGAAGCATGTGGGGCAGAGCTTCTTGTCGTTAACCTTTATCAAACACTCCTTACAGCAAAGCTTACCGTATACTTCGCATTTTCCTCCTAGATTAAAATGGAGTGATTATGTGTCCGCATCCAGCAACTATGACAGCAACTATGAACTTAAGCTCATCAGCCATATGAATCGCCCTACTCGCTTTTATCTTCGCTTGAGGCTCGCCTAGCAACTCTGTCTGCAAACTCCTTGAAGAGTAAGTCCTCGATATCTTTAAGCTTGCTCATGATCTGTTCGTTCTGAGCCTGTATGGAGTAGAGCATTCTATTCAACTTCTGATGCCAATAGCTTCTATACTTCTTGAAAGCTTCGTATCTTTTCGAGTCAACCATGACATCACCTTAAGTCAAAGATTTGCTAGAGTAATTATAAATCCAAGTCTCGTTCGTATCATCTGTTACATATCCACCAAACAAGATGGTAACATCAAACTTCTTATCATAAGACATCATATGTCCTTGTCGTCCTGGCGGGGATTGGGTAGGAATCACATTGTTCCAGGAGTAATTGAAGTCATAAGAATCACTAATGAAAAATGGCGTTGCACCTTTTGTTGTATTTATGAGTTTATCTGGGTTTGCAGAAGATTCATTGTACCTTGCAGAACCGGAAACAGAACCACACTTAGCCCCAGTTCCTCCCTCACATTCAACAGTTGCATTAACGTTAAAAGTAGAGTATTGAGTGAATTGACAAGGGCTTGATGCTGTACAAGTAATAGAATTTATTTCAGAGCCAACAGCCCAAGTAACGTTTAGCCAGCCATATTTATAAACTTGATAAGTCTGTTCATCTGAAACAGACCAACCCTGAGAATTGTTTGCATAAAACTTCCAAGCAATAGTTTTACCTGCACAATTGCTTGTGGGGATGGAGACGTTCCAACCCGTTGTGGTTTTACTGGAAACGCTTGTCCAAGAAGAGTTAGACCAAGTTCCAGAACATCCGTCTGTCCCATTCCAAGAGAAAATATACCCACTAGCTCCTTCTATATCTATTGTATGGTTTATAGCATCACCTGCAAAAACTTCCATAGCATTTATCTTAGGGTTAGATAAGGTTGGGAGCTGAAGGAAGAGTTGCCAGATTTTGTTGTAAACTGTGTTGGGAGCGGCTGTATCCCTCTTCAATTGCAAGTTAAAATCTTGTGAACCAGATAAAGTACCTAAATCAATCTCACATGAAAAGTTTGCATAGCTTGTTGAGGAAGTGACTCCAACCTGCTCGCAATAGATACTAGAATTGCTGACAGAAACTATCTTGACGCTCATAGCCCTTCCAGATGTACCTACTTTCAACTCGTGTGTAGAATTCAACCGTTTCTCATTCCCTATGTTGATTGTTAAAGTCTTCAATGTAGTATACGCGTTGTTCCTGTGCTAACTTCAGTAGTATTTTGCGCTGTCGGTGAAGAGGGATAATTCGTAGCAAGAGTTATAGAAAATATTAAAAAAATGCTTATGGCCAAAGAAATAGAAATGGCTACTAGATTAAGTTTTGTAATTACTTTCTCGCTCAAATGCATTTTTGGTTTAAGTTGTGAAATCACATAATCACCTTTTGATTCTTATCCTTCCATACACCTTTTTAATGTAATTTCGTCTTCCCTATATTCCTGACATCAATTTTTCCTTCAACTTCTAGAATGGCAAGGTATTTCGAGGCAGTGATTCTGTTAATTTTCAATATTTTAGAAATATCCTCAACCGTAAGCCCATATTTCTTCTTTAAAATTTGCTCTAGAATTTTCTCTTTAATGGCCATTTTTTTATTATTTTAATGTTTAGTATTAATAATAATTATCGATGATAATTTTTTTAATATTAATTTGATGTGCCTGTAACATTGGTTAAATATTCATTTTGAGGTGTAGAGATTTAGACAAAATTTATTTTTGGAATGAAGCCGCTTTCTGTCAAGGTTTTTTATACCATTCTGGATCGTAATCTTCTGAAGTTATTTCCCAGTTTTCTTCATAGAACTTGTCTCTCGGAATTACTGTATTGTAGTCTACTACATAAACATGTCCATCTATATATACCTCATTCCATTGATGACCATATACCGCATTCGATAGATAATACCTCTTCAATCCAATTACATGTAAACACTTATAACCTTTTAGCTTGAGAATCACATGGTTAACTACAGAAGAAGCTCCACAGCCATCATGTCTCCCAGCATGGGTGAAGTAATATGATGGGTTCCACGGTGGTGGCCAATAATTTTTTCTTCATAGCCTCCATAGATTAGTTTTCCGTCTGTATATATCAGACCGATTCTTTCACCTTCAGGAGGAAAAGGATGATGTTCACCGATTCTTCCGATCAACCACTTTATTTCTGTACGGTCTGCATACCATTTAAGCAAGGGGTCTCTCATCGAAATAACTATTATTTTTTCAATCATAGCAGTGTGATCACATTCACGCGTTATAACTCCGCCATCATCCCAATCCCATTTTCTAACATTTACATTGGGAATTTTCTCCAAAATTTTTCTATCATCCTCAGGGTTGTTTGGATTCGTTTCATAGGTATAGATTTCGTTGAAGTCGTCTATTCCACCGCCATCTGTATCTATCTTTAACGGATTAGTTCCATATCTTTCTACTTCTAAATAGTCGCTTATGTAATCTCCGTCAGAATCTATCCTTAAAGGGTCTTTCTTTAACGGATCACTTCCACTTTTTACCTCTAAATAATCGTTTATGCAATCTCCGTCTGTATCCCTTCTTAAAGGATTAGTGTGATAAATTTTTACTTCTTGATAATCGCTTAAACCATCTCCATCTGTATCCGCTTTAAGCGGGTTTGTACCGAGAGCTTTCTCTTCATCATTAGATAAGCCGTCTCCATCTATGTCTTTAGGAGTCGATTTTGGATTATGTGGATTGGAACCTGCTGCCCTTTCCTCCCAGTTCTTGTAGCCGTCATGATCCGAGTCGCTATCTATAAAATCTTCAATAGCATTCTTAATGTACTGATGATTTGTGGCAATAAAACCAAGCGTGACAAGTGCCAGAAGACTAAGCATTACTCCTTTCTTATGTCTTTTAATAAATTTTGAGAATCTGTCATAAAGAGTTGGCTCATCTTCATAATAAGGTGAACCCCCCATCAACCTAAGCTTATCCTTCACTTTTACTACTAGTTCAAAGTTTTCGCAATATTTTTCATACAGCTTCGAATCTTTAGGATTCTCAGGATCTCCAATAATCTTTTCTATTTCTTCCTGGCTTCTCCTTTCACCAGTTGTAAGCTTGAAAGCAGCTATGTTAAAGGCTTCATCTTCCTTGTAATTTCTTGACTTCCACAATTCCCTTGAAACTTCCATTAAAGCTTTTTCTGCTTGCACAAGCTCGTTCATGATTAAAAATTAAATCGAGAAGAAATTTAAGCCTTCCCTATTCAAAAATACTTATGGTAAAAATTTTGTGGCTATTGTTTACATGCTACCATCAGAATAGGTATTTAAAGCGTAAAGGATTGAGCTGTGCTTCTCATAAACCATCAAATCGCCTTTCTTCTTAATTTCCCACTTCGAAATCCAAAATCGCCTCTACAATCTCCACAATTTGGGACAATATGCAATCATGCTCTGACTTTCCTTCTATTCGCTAGGCTCGCCTCAATCTTTAGAAATGAGTACATGTTTCTCACGTCTTTTTCAAGACCATGCTTCTCCGAAAGCTCTATGATCTGCCTTTGAAGATCGACATAGCCATCCATTAAAGTCCTGTAGACCTCGTAGTCAAGCCTTCCCATTAGCCTAAGCCTCCTAGCCTCCCTTTCAGTTTCATAGATCTCGTTGTCTATAGAAATGAGGATGCCCGCAACCCTATCCACATTCTTTTCCCTTAACAGTTTTTCAGCTCTGGATAAAAGCTTGGATTCAAGCTCCTTCAACTCGTATAAAGCATTTTCTTTAGAGTACTTTGCCATGTTAACCTAATAAAAACAAGGAGATGAAAGGATTAATTTTACCAAGGTGTAGGAGTTCCGTTATCTGGTTAGAAGAATCTTATCAATTTTAGCCTTAACACAGGGCATCTTTATCATATTCTCGCATGTGCTTCCTTGCAACCGATACGGAGGTTGTGTTTTAAAGCCTGGAAATGATTGTTTTGATGGGGATCAACAAGCTTGTACTTTTCCTTTGACTTGTACTTATAAGTATTGTGAGTCTCGTTTGAATTGTAAAAGCAAGACTGATACTCTCAATTGCAATGGAAATCAAACTTGTTCAAATTGTAAATGGGGAGCTTGCACAGGTCCTTCTTGTTGTCCGAGCGATGAATGCAGTGTGAATGAAGATTGTAAAGGCTGTACAGGTGAGCCTGGAGCTGGGTTCACTTGTAAAGGAAGTTATGCTGAATGTGAAGCCGCTTGCGGCTCAGGTAATGTTAAGAGCTGCTCACCGTCTTTTGATTGTGCTTCACCTGGTTGTTGTTGTATATGTAAGACAGAGGTTTATTGTGATGATGGAAAAGATGAAGATGCGGATGGCAAAGTGGATTGTGCAGACCCTGATTGTGCTGGGAAGACCGGGCCAGGAGGAGTGACTTGTTGTCAGAGCGATGGTGATTGTTCAGGGTACGATCCTACTACACATCTTAAATTGATTTGTGACACTTCAACTCATACATGTAAATCTTTACTTTCTTGTAGTAAAGATGAAGATTGTGCTGATAATTGGTGCTGTGTTACTTCTGATATTGATTCAAATCCTGCTAATCAAGGTAAATGTTGGCAAAAAGGAATTTATACTAACAATCCGAAATATCTTTGCGACCCTCCTGAAGGATTTGTCAGTTTAAGCGAAGAAAGGAATAAGCCTTTAACTCTATTCGATTTCTTAATAAATTTTTTCTCTAATCTTTTTTCATAAGGTAAACTTCAATCTCTGGAGCTAACAATGTATTTGATTTTACTGTACCATCCTTATCTTGATAAAAAGTTGTTTCTCCAACAAACCCCCGAAGCTCTTTTATCCCATCTTTAACTATCCCATCTTTTGTTAAGTATAATCCAAATCCATTTGCAGGACCAATTAATATGCTTTCACCAAATTCACTTTTCATTCCAGTAGCTACATGATCGGGTAGCGAGATCACCCACTCATATTGTGCAGCACCTTTTGGAGTTGGATTTATATGAACAAAATAAACAGGAAATCCAAAAGCTTGCAAAGTCTGAGGTATGAGATAATTATCCCCATCTTCTTCTATTGCAGGTGGATAATTCCCAACATTCCATCTTTCATATCCAGCTATGAACTTAACCAAATCCCAGTATTTCCAGTTTTTTGTTAAGTACTGGTCTATCCCCTTGTAATCTTTTAAATAATTCCAAAAATCTAAAGGATGAGAAGTCATTACATTCCATAATTCCATAGGCTTAAGACCAACATATTGCATGTGAGTGTTTTCGAGTCCATGAACACCTCTATCCTCCAACCAAGCATAATAATACCACCTTACATCCACATCACCCAACCAGTTTTTTATCGTTCCATTTGGATACAGCCTGCTTATCGTCTCATATTCTTTCTCCCCTTGAATCAAAGCAGTTTTTGCCCCCTTAATCCCATAAACCCTTTCCCTCTTTTCCATATCAAAACTGGTGTTTGGCATGAAGAATAAAAAGAATAAACCTTGATTTCTCGTGTTTCCATCAGGATAGAGCTGCTTGAGCTGTGTTGAATTGTACCATTGGAAATCTCTGTTGTAAAGCTTACCACCTCCTCCAAACTGTGGGGCTTTGTTCGAGTATAAATTCCACTGAAGCATCATCAAATCCCAAACATCTTCATCTGTCAATTTCAATTCTCTATTGTTGTTAATTTTCTCAGAGTATGCAATTCCAAAGTCGGCATCAAAAATACTCCAAAGGTTTGCCTTAACCTTCATGTTTATTCCTTCATAAATTTCAGGAAATTTCAAAACTGGAAAACTTGAGTTAACATTTTTCAAAAATTTTACAATTGCCCATGTGTCCCTAGGAGGGTTCCAACAAAGAACAACATTTTCCCCATAAACCGAATAAAAGGTTAAGGGTGTGAAATCGGCAATATCCCCGCAAATTTGGGTTGCATTCCCAAAGAGCCAAACATCTTCCACTGAATGTGGGGGCAGATTGAGCTTTTCCACAGCAACAGCATACCTCACAATGGCTTGAACGGTTTCCGGTTTCAACTTCTGCACTTCATAATTTCCAGTAGCCGGATTGAACACTTTTACAAAATCTTTGTAGTTCAAGTCGAGGAAGAGCTTGGAAGTTAAAGCCGTGAACAACTCTTTATTCGTCACAACCGTTGGATCTTCCTTAACACTCTTGTAAATTTCATCAAAAACGTCTGGAGCTTTCGAATACAATTCAAGGGGATAAGCGATCTGAGGTTTGTTTGTGGAATAAAGCTTGGAAACAAGGGAAGGATATTTCTCATAGAAACTTTCAGCAATCTTTGAATCAAAGCCACTTCTAGAAGAAAAGTAAATGAAAGCATCTTTCAAGCTCCAGTCAACATTTGCAGCTTCTGAAACAGATTGATTGAAAGGGTCAAAAACATGAACTTTTATCCCCAGAGACCTAGGCTCCCATCCAAGGGTGATGTTAAAAGCGTAAGTATCGTTCAACCTCACCATAGGCAAACTCATCCCATCAAACTCTATCAAAGCCTTTTTTATCCCGCTTGTATCTTTCGCATTAACCTTCACTTCACACAGCCCAAGCTCAGGAATTTTCCTTATGCTTAAAGAACTAATTTCTGGATTGTCTAAGCATGTTATCCCCCCTTTAAACGTGGCCTCATTTCCAAAGGGGTCGTCGATGAAAATTGTGAAGTTGTAGGACGGCTCTTGAGTTAATTTGAACTTGAAAACATACAAACCATTTTCCTTCTCACCCAAAACTTCTTGAGTTCTGTTTTGAGGATCTACGACAAGCATCCTCGCGCTTGCTATCCCGCTTGTATCGCTCGCGTTAACTTTTACCGTAGCATAATCACCAGGTTTTAAATTTCTTTGGTATTCAACTTGATGAATTTTTGGCGGAGTTTTATCCCTACTCAAATAATATCCCAAACCAAGAGCCATACTAATGGCCAAGCCTGCAAAAAGCAAGCCAAGTTTTTTCCTCCTCGAAATTCCTCTCCTCTCTTCAGCATCAAACTGTTTGTTGAACTCTTCAGCCTCCTTAGGGTCTTTTGCCTTCAAAATTTTATAAGCTAACTCTCTAGCCCCTGAAACTATGCTTTCAGGATAACTCGCCTTCACCTCGTCAGCAAATTTTGAGAAAGAACTTCTTTTGAAGATCAATCCATTTTTTTCATTGAAATTCTCAAAATAGCTCACAAGTTGTTGAGCAAGCTTTTCCCTCCCCTCTTTTATTATTGCTCCCCTTTCTTCTTCTGAAAGGAAGAGTGGCCCAAGAATTCCAAGCTTTTCATCAAAGTAACAGTTCAAGGCTTCAGGATTTGTCACATCTCCCTCTTTTGGCGGTATTGAATCAAATGCCTCCAACAATTCAACAGCTTTATCTTCAAATTTCGACAAGGCTTCAAAAGCTTCAATCACTTCTTTTTTAGCCTTCTCATAATTTGTCCGTATGGCAATATAAACTCCTTCTGGCATAAGAGAAAAAGCTAAATTTTTGCCAATGTAGTTTAAATCTGGTTTGCTGGATATCTTGGCCAATCTTTCCAAATGTTTTATATCATAAGCAGTTCTAAGGTAATCTTCTTGGAAAAAGTTTCTAGATATCATGTTTGCACCAATTTATTTTTCCATATAAAGGCATTTAAGTTTAACCATTAAGATATTCTTACACCTTACAAGTAAAGGTTTTAAACTTCTCTAAAACCCAAAACATGTCAAAAAAGCAAAGCCTGAGCTGCTCAATTGTTTGATTTAAATTATCTCCGTTAATGCTAATGGAAGAATGATTGTCTTTCCAATAAAGTTTAAGTGAGATCCTTCTAGGCTTTGCTTGGATGTATTGAGAAACTATTCCCTTTACGATTTCACTAGGTTTTTTCTATTACACTCTCTATGAAGGATAACCCAGTCATCCTTTCCTCCTTCAGAAAGAGCTATTTTATGGTCTACCTCATGTTTTCTCAGAAACTCCTCTACATCGTTTAAAGCTGACTTTTCTATTTCTTCCTCGCAAAGAAAACATTTTCCATTCTGGAATTCAAGTATTCTACCTAAGATTTCCATCTTCTTCTCTTTTGAAAGAGTGTGAAATAATCCCATTTAACCACATTTAAACTTTAGTAACGTTATTTAAAAACCTTTAACATATCTACCGGAAAATGGCCCCTTAACTATAAATACAAATTGTACTTTATCGGAATTATCGGCAAAGTACACACTCGTAACTTATTTTCCTTAAATATGGAAAATCTAAACCATGAACTCTCAGATTCTAGTCAATCTAGAAGTGCTTTCGCTTTCATACTTACCTGAAAAGCTTTTACATAGAGAAAGGGAAAAAGCTCAACTTCTCAACAACATAAGAAGTTCCATCAATACCTTTATCTGCGGTAATAATGGTTCTGGAAAGACCTCTTTAGTTAAGCATGTTTTACACAGTCTAAATAAGAAAGAGCTTGCATTCTACGTTGACTGCTCGGTCTACCAAACAACTTACAGCGTTCTGAAAGAAATCTTACCAAAGAGCGAGTTCATCCTCTACAGAAGTAATTACGAGTTGATAAAAGAGTTGCTGAAACAAGCAAAGGAGAGGAAGTTTACTATATGCTTGGATAACTTTGAGAAGCTTAAGGATAAAGACTTAATAGCAAGGTTCATGAGCATAGGCTTATGCGTAGTCCTCATTTCGGACAATGAAGAAAACTTCTATCTGCTTAATGAGAACATAAGGTCAAACATTCCAAGTGTGATAAAGCTTCAGCCTTACGCTCCTTAATGAGCTCATTCACATATTCGTCAACCTTCTGCCTAATCTCGTCTGAAATCTCCTCTTCTCTGAATAGTAGGCTTCTATGAAGCCTTATGTTTGCGATATCTA
>Ga0080004_1126317_pt1 | contig 11631 bp, 8 predicted proteins | sample WasSprMetagenome_FD_69207 | JGI IMG/M metagenome (GOLD analysis project Ga0080004, IMG submission 69207) | Sulfidic aquatic microbial communities from Washburn Spring, Yellowstone National Park, USA - WS (SPADES assembly) (version 2) | ecosystem: Environmental > Aquatic > Thermal springs > Hot...
ACCCATGCTCCCCAGCAACATGCGGCTCAACAACCCTCCTACCATCCACAATTATCCTACGCCTAACCAGGACACCAAGCCTCCCGAGATCCAGCCCCCTAAACTCCGGGTGATCAGTAACAATCACCACGACGTCTGCCCCCATAACAGCCTCCTCTAGAGAAGAAGCCCTCTCAGCGCCAAAGCTTTCAGAGGTATAGGGATCATAAACAACTACACTAGCACCTCTATCCTGCAACCCCTTAACAATATACCTAGAGGGGCTCTCACGAGTATCGTCAACCCCGCCCTTATAGCTTGCTCCCAAAACAGCAATCCTCGCACCTCCAAGACCAAAACCCTCCTCCGACAAAGCCCTCTCAACAATCTCAACAACGTGGCTCGGCATATACTCGTTTATCCTCCTAGCCAGCCTCACAAGCTCCGTACCCCAGAAATCCGGCAATAGAGACACAAGCATATAAGGATCCTTAGTCAAACACGGGCCACCAACACCCGCACCCGGCAAATGCACGTTCACGCGTGGATGAGTATTTGCAAGCCGAACAGCCTCATAAACGTCCACGCCCAACCGCTCAGCCATCAAAGCCAAAAGATTGGCAAAAGCAATATTCACGTCCCGATAAGTGTTCTCCACAAGCTTAACAAACTCAGCAGTCGTAGCATCAGTCGCCAAAAGCCTAGAATTAACCCTACCATAAAGCTCCAAAGCCTTCTCAGTCGACCTAGGCCCAACACCACCAACAAGCCGGGGAGCATTAACCAACTCCTCAACAGCCCTACCCGGAGCAATCCTCTCAGGGACATGTGCAAGAAAGAAATCCTCCTCAGCCCTCAACCCAGAACCCTCCAACAAAGGCCTAACAAACCCAACAGTCGTACCCGGCGGAACAGTAGACTCCACCACGACCAGCTGACCCTTATGCAGACCCTCCCTCACAGCCTCCAAGGCACCCCGCAAAAAGCTCAAATCCGCAACTCCACCCCTCACAGGAGTAGGCACAGCAACAACCACAGCATCACACCCCTTAACAGCCTCAACAGCATTACCAGTAGCCCTCAAAAACCCCTTGGAAACAGCATCCCTGAGCAGAACGTCCAAGCCTGGCTCCCTCAAATAACACCTACCACCATTCACAGCCTCAACCTTTTTAGCATCAACATCCACACCAACAACTTCATACCCCTTACTAGCAAAGACAACAGCAGTAGGCAAACCAACATAACCTAACCCAATCACACATATTCGTTTGTTGCTTAACATTTTCCCACACTTTTTCCAGACATTCGCATCCTGAACAATAAATTTTTTTGAGTCAACATTTAAATTCCTGCAAGAAATGTGCTTGTATTAGTGTGCAACTGCAAATAGGAGAAGATGTTTGGTTTTTAATTTAATGTTTCTATAAAGAACTATTATCCTCTCTGCCTTATTTTTATTTTTTAAATTAACTAGGAATCTTTATCGTCTTAAAAACAATTCGAGCCTACTTTTTTGCATGGAGTTCAGCCAATATTCCTTGGCTCTTTGCGCTCACATAAGATATAAGTTGTAAAGCGAGCCTTTTTACATGTGAAGCCTGTTTCTTGTAGTATCCGTAAGATTTCACTAACATTATGCGAGAGCTCGAGTACAATGTAACGTGTCTTCCGGAGCACCTTCTGAGCCCCTTTTAACACCTCTAGCTCCGCGCCCTCAACGTCGATTTTAATCAGGTCTATACGGTTCTCGTTGTGAAGAAGGTCATCTAGTGTAAATGCTTCCACCGTAAAGCTTAGCCCATTTCTTGCGACAGAGGCCAATCCGTATAAAGAGAGTGGAACGCTCAACTTTAGTTTCCCACGTGTAGACCAAGCTGCCACCCCATGCACCACTACATTGCGGCAGTCATTAAACTTCACATTGGCTCTAAGAACAGCTATAGTGGAGGGAACTGCCTCGATAGCGTAAACGCGGCCTGTAGATCCAACCAACTTTGAGGCAATAAGAGAGTAGAAGCCAACATTAGCTCCCACATCAACAAACACATGTCCATTCGCTAAGTGTGATTTGATGAACTCCTCCACATCACCTTCACGACCGGGAAGCAAACTGTAAAGATCATCGGTACCGCCTCTCACAGCAACGATACCCAACCCCTTAGCTTTAAAAAAGAAAAGCCCCTCCAGTAGGAGCCTCGGGTTAATGTACGAACCTGTAAACGCATAAAGAAGAGTATCACAAAGAGCCGAAATTAGCAAGTTAAGTGCACTTTTCAGAGTTAGACCTCTAAAATCTTTCAAGATCCTCAGCCAAATAAAAAACCTATTGAAGAGCCTAGATTGCATCTCCACCTCCCTTAACGAGCTCCTGATAAAGCTTCACTATCTTATCTACTCTTTTTTCTATATCAAACTTTTCTACAGCGAGCTTTCTTCCATTAAGACCCATTCTCCTCGCTTCCGAGGGATTCTCCAGAAGGTACAGGATCTTGTCCCCAAGCGCTTTAGGATCCTTCGGCTGAACAAGGAAGCCATTATAACCGTCAATAACTTGATCCGTAAGTCCTCCTACCCTGCTCGCAACTACAGGTTTACCGCAAGCCATAGCCTCCGTTGCCACGAGACCCCAAGCCTCCTGCAACGAAGGAACAACGACAACATCGCTCGCCCCGTAGTAAAGGGGGAGTTCTTCTTGAGGGATTCTGCCGGTGAAAAATACATATGATGAAATACTTAATCTTCTCGTAAGCATCTTATGGTAGTCTAGTAAAGGACCGTCCCCACCTATGATAAATGTAACATCCTTCCTCTCGTCCAAAATCAGCTTGGCGGCTAAAAGCAAATAAGTTATACCGTACCGCGGACTGTGATGCCTTAAAGTAAAGATTACTTGCTTGTCTTCGATAGCAAACCGCTTCCTTATGATATTACCATTTAGCGCAGGATTAAATCTTCTCGTATCCACCCCATTAGGAACCAGGTGAATTTTCCCAGCGTCTTTTACTAAGCTTGCAGCCTCGTTGAAAACTGCCCTGCTAGCAACGATTACTGAGTCTGCAGCATTCAAAACCTTTTTTACCAGCGATTCGTAACGCTTGCTTAACCTAATCCCGTAACCTACAGACGGTTCGACGAGAATATCGTAACCATGGAGAGTAACAACTAAAGGTATACGCTGCCAAAGCCTAACCTTAGCTAAGTAGGCAACCCAGCCTTCCGGGTAGGCGAAGTGGGCGTGTAGCAGGTCTGGCTCAAGCCTCTTTATAAGATCTTCGATGTGCTTGCTGTAAAGCAGCTCTGAGTAGAGCGAAAACGGTGAGCGCAGTAGAGCGTTAATGGGAAAGAACGCGATCTTGTTCAATCCCAGAAAAAGAGTGAACACCTGGCCTCTGGGCACATCGTAGAAGCTGACGCCGCACGCCTTAGCGTCGCCCTCAAACCTGAAGCGCGCAACCGAGACATTCAGGCCACGCTTCGCCAAACGGACAACTTCGTCGAAAACGAAGCTGTAGGCGATTTCCCGTGGGCTTCTACCTACAGGTGCCGAAACCACAAGCACATTCATTGTTTCTCGCCATTTTTAGGAATTTTGAAAGTTTACCGCCGTTCAGCATAAGTGCAGTAAGCGCCACGCTCAAGGGCAAGGACTTCAATAACAAAGGCATTGACTCCCACTCTGAATAAACATCAAAGGGGGTTTCAAAGAACACCTTGGCTTTCACAGCATCAACCACAAAGTACAGCGAAGAGGAATCTCCGACTAAGAACTTGAACGTGACATTCCCACGCACTAGTAAATCGCGAGCCACGTAGGGATATAGCAGGGACTGCCCAACAACCCCCTTCACTGCAGTCCACTCAGCGCGCGCTCTACCCGCACATGGCCTTAATAGCCATATCAACGCCATACTTATAATACAAAGCTCTAACAGATATTCCTACATTGCGTTGACGTTCATAACAAGGTTTAATAGGCTTAAATTTATCTGTATCAACCGGATTTGGTATTACATGAATTCTACCAATATCAGATCTTGAAAGCATAAGGTAGCGAAGAAGCATTTTTTTCATCCAATACGATGGAGTAATCATTTGAATAGTCCTATATTTAAAAATAATTTTCCTTAGTAGAAGATCATGTTTAATATCATTTGGAATACTTATTAGTCCATTAATAAGATTCTTTATAGTAAACGGATCATAATAATAATGAAAGAACCTGATTAAAGCATCTGCCCCATGAAACCAGAGAACAAGAGGTCCCCTTGTCGATAAGAGCCTTATTATAGCCCTGGGCTCCGGGAAATGATATGCTATTACATCCGGATCTACAACATTTATAATTTCTTCAATATAATTCACATTTACTCTAAAAACCTTTATCCCTTCAAAGATATAAGCATTAATTTCTTTAAATGAACTTCCATATAATGGAACTAATACATACGTGGTATAGCCATACTTTTTATAAAGTTTTACTCTAGCGTGGACAAAGCCAAAGGCATGCTTGTTATCTTCAGAAGGATAACTATGTGAAACAACAAGAATCTTCATGTTCCACTACCCAATCTATTACACGCGCTAACATAAATCTTCCTATTTAAAACTACTCTTATTATAAAACATAATATTGAATATATTTTTATTAAGGATAGTTGTAAGTAATTTTTTCCAATATGAGGGGGCCATCAATCCAAAAAGTATATGATTTATTTGCTGATAGATCACCAAAGCAAACCTGAATACGTGAAATATTGCTCAGAAGTGGTCTACCTATACTTCTTGAAACTTTGACTGAAAATCGTATATGAGTAAAATTTCCACCTAAAACACTAACTTTAGGTGTGATAAAATAATTATATGGGTCAGTTATCAAAGCTACGATTACAGAGCAGTTATGTAAAGATTTTACATAAAAAGACAGGTAATCATAATCAGATAAATTCATAAAATAATTCCTGCTTAAGAAGATACATGCCTGTGTTCTACCTGAAGCTAAGAATTGGGTAAATTTGATCGAATAGTTACCATTTCTTTTAATCTCGTTGTCTAATAGAAGAGAAGCATTTCCATAATATAGATTCGGATACCAGTAATTTAACGTTTCCATATCGTGAAGTGTATATATTGCAACGGAACGAGGACTACCGTATGCTATATTCGTAACATTATAAATGACAACGTTATTGTCTTTAAAAACAATGCTTGCACCAAGAAATGAAGCAGGATGCACAAGCAAAGAGGAAAGATATGGAAAAATCCAAGTAGTTCTTCGCTCTATAATCAGATAATTAGCTTTATATAATCTAATAAGATCAACTAACTGAGGCTCGGATATTTGATCGGTGGGAAAGACGTTAAATCCAATATCTAAGTGAGCAACCCGTCTACCTGTATACCAGGCGAAATAACTTGAGGACCTAGTTAAAAGCACAGCATCTTGTGGGATGAATTTTTTTATCCAATTAATAGCTGGTATCCAGCCAAAATTTTCGCCATATTTCCAAGAGTTTAAAATTTGCTCAAAATTAGGATAAAGATTATAAATAGAATGCGATATCGACAAAAGTAAGATAAGCAGGGTAATTAACTTAATGGACCCCCTCTTTGTCGTTAGAATAAAGGTCTGAAGAGATATAGCAGTTAATATCACATAGAATATAAAGCACGAAAGAAGATACCTAGCTTGCAATGCTTCTACGGTGCTAAAGAAGATCCATAATAAGAAATGAAAGAGTGGAAAAGTCCAGAATAACAAAATTTCTTTAATTAATCGAAATCTAATAATTGATAATATACTTAAAACAATGAGTAAACTACCAATGTAAGATTCAACCCCTTCCCTATACATCTGGTAATAGTTATTTACATATTCTAAATTAAATTGTCTTATAAACAATATTTTTAAATCTCTTTGAGCTTGAAGCTTCAGGAATGCACCAGGTTCTGATAATTGACTGTGATATTGCCTATGAGTTGGAGAGGATTGAAATACCACTGTATAAATGGAGAATAAAGAAAGTATGGATAAAATAAATGTAAAGAATAATTTTAAGCTAAATGACATTTTCTTCAGAACATTGGTTCGTAAAAGGAAAAAGAAAACAATTAACGCTATTGGAAATGGATGCTTTAAATATAAATAAGGTAAGTTTTCGATGATTCTGTAATCAAAGATAAAATATGCTAGTAGCATAAGAATAGCAGCAAAATTTCTAACTTTAAAATCTGAATTTTTATGACTAACATATAGATATAAAAAGGGTATTTGTGCAAAGAATATATAAAAATTAAAATACCAGCTAAACCATGTTAAGAACATTGAAAAGGCTCCGATAACAGAATATTTAAGACAATTTTGCTTATCCTCAATTGAAAGCATAATCATATAATAAGTAAGCAATAAGAATAATATACTTGGTATCTCAGGACCACCTACTAAAACAACATGGGTTATAAATTCCGGGTGAATAGATAATATTATCGCACCTATTCTTGCAATATTTACATTAAAAACTTTACTACACAATTCAAAAAGAATAAGAATAATAAGCATACCTTGAAATATTAATGCTATCTGAGCCATTTGCAAACTTACATCACCAAAAATAAAAAATACAGCAAGACAGAAGTATCCTACAGAGTGAATATCGTAGTTAAATCCTGTTGAAAATGTAACATATCTCCAATCATTTGGCAGGAGAATTATATTACTCTGAAAAACACCCTTTTCGGCTATATTTCGTGCAATATCTAGATAAAATGCGCCGTCCGAATGAGGTTCGGTTGCAAATCGTTGCCAATATAATGCTAGTAGCAAGTAAATTGCAATTGAAATCAGTAAATATTTATCGACAGAAGAAGACTTAAAAAAGTCTCGATAATACTTTATATAGTACTTACTGGAATATTTACTGCTAATAAGTAAAACTAAACTTACAATTTCACCTAATGTAATTAAAGTTAACAATAATGCAATATTAAGGGGTTGCTTTCCTAAAACAATATATACAATCCAAAGTAAAAACATATTATAAACCTGTAATAACAAGCCTAGAATAGGAGACAAAAGCATAGGAACTTTCTTAAAGTAACTTATTTTGAGAAGAGCTCCAGGTAATATGAAAAAATAAACTAGCCCTCCGATGAACCTTAATATTGAGACCAAAAACTCACCAAGCAAGTCCATAGTATTATCTAATCAAAGGTTTTTGTTTATTTCTAATAGACTTTTAGCAAAATTATAGTAATCAAACTTTTGAGCTATAATGGGACCTTTCCTACTAAGCTTTTTACGAATTTCCTCTGAAAGCAAAACTTTTCCTATAGTATCAGCAACACTTTCTGGAGTTGGTTCGCAGTACATTAAATCTTCCATGTTTTTTAAGCCATAATACTCAAAAACCTGATGCCGTGTTACAACTACTGGGATACCTAAAGCCCATGCTTCAATAACTTTCAGTGGTATAACAGCCTCTGTGGTGCTAGATCTTCTCCTGGGCAATACGAGGATCCCGCAACCGGATAACCTCTTTAGTGCTTCTTCGTGTGGCAGGTAGCCCGTGATTTCGCAGTTTACCCCGAGAGCCTGGCATAAGCGCTCTATTAAAGCTCTTTGTGGTCCGTCTCCTATTATCTCGAGCTTGATTTTATCCCTTAGCTCAGGAAACTTGTTCTTTAAGATTGCAACAGCCTTTACTAAGATGTCTACACCCTGCCACCATTCAAGGAGACCAAGAAAACATATTTTGTAGTCATTCATATCAGAGTTCTTTCTAACAATTTCAATTTGTACAAGTTTTCTTGAGTTTATACCGGCGGGGAGTAAAATAACTTGGCTTAGAGGTTTGAATACTCTTCTCCTTTTAAGGAAATTTACATACATGAGGGGGCTGGGGAAGGCTATGAATCCTGCTTTGGTTGCAACTTTTCTATCAAATACCTCTAAAAGTTTTCTCTCAATTATGCTTATATGTAGATTCTCATCTTCAAGTATAGCTGGTATTTTTACAATGGATCTCTTAGCTACTTCTGGTATTTCTAGGAAGCCTAAGGCTAGATTAGAAGTTCTTATGTATATTAACACTTTAGCACCTAACTTAATTTTCATCCAAAGGTAAAATGATACTAGTAAAAATATTATGAGACTATAGAACGTTGTCAAGTATGGAAACATGGGTAATAAGACAACAGCTACTCCTCTTTGACCTAATTCATCTATCTGTTTCTTAATGTATCTCCTTTCTCTGAGCACTTGAAGAAGACTTACAAAGGTGAATACCTTAACATTCGCATCAGCAACTTCTGCTAATGTTGTGATAAATTGTCTTTCGTTTACGGCGTCCCCCCTGGAGCTAAAGAGAGATGGTACAACAGCATAGATGCAATTAATTCTTTCATACATTTGCACACACATAACTATTGTAAGCCTCGAAACTATTAACTCTTTTACTCATTTTTATGTGCCTATTGATTGACTATAGATTCAAACATTAATTCGAGCTGCCTTATAATAATGCTCCAATCGTAGTGTTTGACTATATAGTTTCTTATAGCTTTGTTCATCTCATAGTACTGGGCTGGATCCTGCGACCACAGTAGGTAGTAATCCTTGATAGCTTCCGCGAACGACTTGACATCCCCAGGTTCGACAAGCCGTCCTGTTTTCAAGTTAATAACCACATCTGATATCCCAGGTATTCTTGAGCCTATTACAGGAAGACCACATGCCTGAGCCTCAAGTAAGCGTAATGGAAGGCCTTCAGATCTAGAGGGTATCAGAAATAGATGAGCTTTTCTATATATCTCTGGTAAATCTTGTTCTGGAAGAAAACCTAAATAAATTACATTATTATGCATACTAGCTAACTTCTTAACTTCTCTTTCTAAAGGACCTGTTCCCGTAATAGTAAAAGTTACATCCCTAAATCTCAAATTATTATTAAAATAATGAATAATTTTTAACAATATATCTGCACCTTTACTTTGAACAAGTCTACCTGTAAACAAAATATTGAAAAACCGAGACTCTGAAGGATTGTTGCATAGCTGGAACTTTGTTGTATCAATACCATTTGGTATAAAAAATATATTTTTATTGGGCATTCTTTTTTGAATCCATGAAAAAACAAATCTATTTAAAACGTGATAAGCATCGAAAGCCTTGAGACTTCTCACAAACGTTGGATAATATAACTTATGTAATAGTATATCATAGCTTAGAAATTCATGAAAACCTGCTATAAATTTCGTTTTAAATCTACTTCTAATAAAATAGAAAAGAATTTCATTTGGTGAAGCTGGGAGTACCACATAGACTACATCGCATGAGTTAAATTCATTTTGTAACATTCTTAGGGCAGAGGGAATAGGTAAAGGAAAGCCACGAGGTATCCTAAAAGAAGGTAATTCAAGATATTTAATTCCTTTGTCTCTGAATAATGTTATAAGATCCTTGTAAGATAATCTTTTGGTTTGAAAATAGTTGAATGTGATTATGGTGATTTTATGATAATTTGATAGTTCTTTAGCAACATTAATTATCCACTTTTCACCACCTCCTCCATCTACAAGGCTATTTGGTTTAAAAAAGCATATCTTCATGTTAACTATACTCTAAAAGCTTTAAGTAAGCTAAGTACCAGCTTAACCATTGTATCGTGCTAGCTTTTGATTTCCAGAGGTCACCGATTCTCTTTCTCCTAACTCGAGCTATAGCTTCAGCGTAGTATCTAAGCTTGATACTTTCTTTTATGGAGAGGGTAAGGCTTCCTAGAGCGGAGAGCAACATGCGAGTGTCGTTCTTTCTGTTTTCGCTTATTAAAATGTCGAAAATGATCGAGAAAAATATCCTTCCTAGGATCATTTTCACTGGAGAATTTAGTTCTATGAACAAATGTAAAGCATTGTATACGATATAAGGGTTGTGTTTTCTTCGCGTCAGCGAATCGTGGTAGACAATGCACGAAGGGTTTAGGATCACTTTGTAGCCGAGTAGCCGGGTGAAAAGGGATATGTACCAGTCTTCGTAGCCGGCGGCTATGAAGTACGTTGGGATGTATGCGCCGTGTATTCTTCTAGAGATCTGTAAGATGCTTTTTCTTACTGCTAGCGCTGCTCCTCGTGCCAGCTGAATTTCTTTCAGTTCTTTCAAGTCTGCCTTGTTTACTTTTTCTCCCCAGCAACCGATGATTCCAAGTCCTGTTTCGCTAATGATGTCTCCACATGAGTCTAAAAGATTCGGGTATCTGTACTGGAGAAGTAAACATTGAGCAACACCAATGTTTGGGTGCTCTGAGAAAAGATTCTGAATGGTCATGAGTGCTTTTTCATCGAGATAAGTGTCTTGGTTAAGTAGGAATGCTATATCTCCACTTGAAAAAAGAAGTCCAGCATTATTTCCGCCTGCGAAGCCTAAGTTTTTCCTGAGTTTTATTATTTTTACCTTATCTCCTAAAATTTTTTTATACTTCTCTAGAAGGATTGGTGTGCCATCTGTGCTGGCGTTGTCAACCACTATTATTTCCGTATTGGGTTGTAGTGCGATAGCTATCAATAATGACTGAAATAGCTTGTCAATGTAAGCTTTTCCATTATAAGTAACTATTATTACACTTATCTTCATAACAGGATATTTCCATGCATATATTTAATAGGAGCTCTGAAGCGTTACACCTAAATTGAGTCTATTTAGTGTAAGTTTGGGTTTGATCCTTGGAACTGCTTTAGCGAGACTTTTGTCAACATCTCCAGAAGTTCTTAATTTCAATACCTCTTTGAGTGCAGAAATATATTGTTTGAGGATAGTAGTATTTGAAAGTTGTACAAGCGACAATATTACTGCTATAGCACCATAATAAATGGTTATTAAATACCGCACTTGGCTTCGTCCGATATATGAAGGAGCAAGCTCTGCTAACACTATGCCTTTAAACCACTGGTGGCTTTTGAGCTTGCGCCGGGCCGCGTAGCTGGCGCTCCCCAGGTGGTATGCGACCACGAGGGGGACGTGAAGCAGCTTGTAGCCAGAGCTCCACAGCCTTAAGCCGAGGTACTTGTCGTCAAAGTAGGCTTCTACCGCGTTGTGGAAGGGTTGGCCCAACTTCTCTATCGCGTCGGCTCTGTATACGGAGAAGGCTCCGCTGAGGAAGCTTGGGTGGCATGTCTTCGCGCACTTGATCGTGTAGCCCCTGCATATGGGGTAGGTTAGCCCGAATGTGTCTATGGCGAAGCCCGCGTTGTCTATGAGGCGGGGGTTGTCGGCTTGCATTATCGTGCCTTGTACGCCCGCGACGTTGTCTATCTCGAGGTACTTGAGTAGCTTTGCGACGTTGCTCGGCACGATGACTAGGTCGTTGTTAAGGAGCATGAAGTACTTGAACTTCCAGCGCCTGCGCGCGTAGTGCCATGCGATGTTGACGGCCCTGGTGAAACCGAAGTTCTTGCTCAGCCTTATCGCCTCCGCGTCGACGCCCACGCGCTCCGCGTGCTCCTCGAGTTCCTCGAAGCTGCCGTCGGTGCTGTGGTTGTCGACGAGGAGGAGCTTGAGCCTCACGCGGCGCCCGAGCTCGGCGAGCCCCTCCAGCAGCTTCCTCTCGATCGCGAGGAAGGGCTTCGAGTTGTAGTTGACGACAACCGTTAGCCCCTCGA
>Ga0080004_1112828_pt1 | contig 11629 bp, 2 predicted proteins | sample WasSprMetagenome_FD_69207 | JGI IMG/M metagenome (GOLD analysis project Ga0080004, IMG submission 69207) | Sulfidic aquatic microbial communities from Washburn Spring, Yellowstone National Park, USA - WS (SPADES assembly) (version 2) | ecosystem: Environmental > Aquatic > Thermal springs > Hot...
GAGGAGGACCGGGGCCGGAGGGGCAAGGGTGTCCACGGTGAACCTGAGGGTCTCCGAGGCGTTCTCGTTCCCCGCCCCGTCCCTCACCACCACCCTCCAGTAGTAGACGTTGTCGGGGAGGGCCTCGCTGGCCTGGAGCCCGTACTCCGAGAAGCTCAGGTTCTCCTTCCGGAAGTACAGGGAGCCGTTCTCCAGGTAGATCTCCAGGCAGTAGGTGACGCCCGTCAGGTCCTGCAGGGACTGCCAGTCGAAGAAGGGTCGGTTCTCCCTCAGGTACCTGTTGTTCTCCGGGAAGAAGAGGAGGGGCGGGGAGACGCCCTCGTCCACCACGAACCATCCCAGGGAGGAGGAGTTCTCGTTTCCGGCGCGGTCCCTGACCCAAACCCTCCAGTACCAGCAGCCCTGGGGCAGGGAGAGGCTCAGCAGATTTTCGGAGAGCGTGCTCTCATACAGCGGGGTGGAGAGATCGTTGTCGTTGTCGATTTTCAGCGTGTAGGCGCCGGAGGGCTCGGGGGAGGTCCACCTGAGGGTAACGGGGTTGCGCAGCACGCCTCCGACGGGGGGCTCCAGCAGGAGGGGGGAGGCCACCCAGGTGTCCACGGTGAACCTGAGGGTCTCCGAGGCGTTCTCGTTCCCCGCCCCGTCCCTCACCACCACCCTCCAGTAGTACACCCCGTCCCTGAGGGAGTTCTCGGGGGAGAGGGAGAGGGTGTGGTAGAGGGTGGACCATCTCTTCAGGGGCGGGGAGAAGTCGTCGTCGTTGTCTAGCTCCAGGAGGTAGACGACCCCCGTGTTGTCGGCCACGGGGGACCACTGGAAGGTGGGGGTGGTGGTACGCAGGTTCTCCCCCTGAGCCGGGGAGAGGAGCTGGGGAGCCGGTGGGGCGGCGGTGTCCACCGTCAGCCTCCGGTTCTCCGACCAGGGACCCAGGTTCCCAGCCCTGTCCGCCGCCCTCACCCTCCACCAGAAGACCCCGTCCTCCGCGAAGGTCAGGGAGTAGGAATTGTCCCCCACCCAGTTCTCATGGTAGAGGGAGGAGAAGGCCTGGTCCCTGGCCACCTGGACCAGGTAGTTCTCGTATCCCGGGGCCCAGTTGTCCGCCACCTCCGTCCACCCGAAGGTCACCTCTTTCTTGTTCTCCAGGGAGCGGTTCTCGGGGAAGAGGAGGACCGGGGCCGGAGGGGCAAGGGTGTCCACGGTGAACCTGAGGGTCTCCGAGGCGTTCTCGTTCCCCGCCCCGTCCCTCACCACCACCCTCCAGTAGTAGACGTTGTCGGGGAGGTCGTTCTCAAGCGTGTGGGAGGTCCCCGCTATCCCCGCCTTATCGTAGACCAGGGTGGAGAAGGTGCTGGAGGTGCTTATCTGGAGCCGGTAGGTCACCCCGGAGGGATCCTCCACCCCGGACCAGCGGAAGGTGGGCCTCTTCGAGTTCTCGAAGGAGCAGTTTTCCGGGAGGAGGTTGCTGGGGGCGCTGGGTGGGGAGCGGTCGAGGAGGAGCTTCCACTTCTCCGACCACCTCACGTGGCCGGCCCTGTCCCTGGCACCCACCCTCCAGTACCACCACCCGTCCAGGTTCAGGGCGTTCTCCTGGGGCAGCTTGTAGGACTTTATCGTGGACCACTGGCCGGCGAAGAGGTTGTCGTTGTCGTAGAAGACCCCGTCGTCGAAGTTGTCGTTGTTGTCCACCTGCAGGCAGTAGGAGAGGAAGTTCGCATCGGAACCTCCCGACCAACTAAAGGTCGGGGTGCTGTTGTTTGTGAAGGAGCCGTCGGAGGGGGAGAGGAGAGAGAGGCGGGCGGGCGGGCTGACGTCCACGACGAATTCCCGGACCTCTGACCACTCCCCTAGGTTGTTCCAGTTGTCCCTCCCCCTCACCCTCCAGTACCAGCGTCCCTCCGGAAGGGCGTTTTCTATTTCGCAGGAGTTCTCCGCCACATTGGAGTTATCGTAGATGGGTGAGCGGAAGTCCGGGGAGGAGGAGATCTGGAGCTGGTACCAGTCTGCGTTTTCTGCGTTCTCCCACTCGAACCTGGGGGTGTTGTCATCTAGGTAGCTGCCGTTCTCGGGGAGGCGGAGGGTGGGAATGCCTAGGCGGGTGCTGAGCGTGAAGCACCATACCTGCGACTCCCTCTCGTTCTCCAGACCCACGGCCACCACCTTCCAGTAGTAGGTCCCGTCGGGGAGGGCGTTTTCGCACTCGTGCCGGTTCTCTCCTATTTCCGCCTTGGAGTAGAGGGGGGAGGAGAAGTCGGGATCGTTGTCCACCAGGATCCGGTACTCTACCGCGTCCTCCGCGGGTGCCCACTGGAAGAGGGGGGTGTTGTCCCTGATGGTGCTGCCGTTCTCGGGGGAGCTCAGCAGGGGCTCACCCACGCAGGGGCGGGCGTAGATCACGACCTCGAACACCTTGGGCCCGTTTTCCCCGCTCAGCCACTCGTTCTCGCTCCTGAAGTAGACGATGTAGCGTATGTAGCGGTTCTCCGGAATGTTCTCCAGGCTGGCGGGGGAGCTGGTGAAGTAGGTGCCGGGGGTCCCATCGGGCCCCAGGTTCTCCCCCCAGTGGAGGTTGTCGCTGCTCGTGCTTACCTGGATTAGGACCTCGGAATTGTCCAGCCTGTTCATCTGCAGGATGCAGAGGTCGAGGTAGAGGTTGTCCTGCGTGTCGTCGCTTCCGAAGTCCTCGTACATGATCTTGAGGTTTTCCCCTCCCTCCAGGTAGTTCTCTATGTCAAAACTCGAGATTACATAGGATATGGTGCTTTCACCCCCCGTCAGGTTCTCAATTAAAATCCAATTATTGTCACTGTCCCTGTAGATGTAGACCCCCACGTTTTCCCCGCTCGTGTGACCCTTCACCAGGATCACGTAGTTGTCGAAGCCCCCCGGAACCCCCACGAACCTGTGGATCACGCATAGCCGATCTTCGCTATTTTCTAGGATGTTTTCGTACCTTTCATCCACCTCCCTCAGGGCCTCCAGGTTGCCCAGGATGACCGAGTTCGAAAGGTTCTCCTCCTCGTCCACGTTGTCGTTCTCCTGAACTTGGAGGGTGGGTTCGCTTTCCTCCCAGAGCAGGTTCTCCCACCTCAGCCATCTCCCCCCGAAGGCTCTGGAGGTGAAGCGCCCCGAGGTGAAGCCCTGGCTCAGCCTCAGGGCATCATCCACGTTCTCCGTATTCTCGTGGATTCCCTGGGAGAAGTCGGCATTGAAGTTGTCCACGAAAACGGCCGGTGCCTCCACCCTCCCGATCCAGCCCTCCGCCTCCTCCCACCGGGCCGGAAGCTCCATCCCGCTCACCCATCCCTCCGTTTCCCTCCAATCTGCGGGGGAGGTAACGTAGGCGGACCATCCCTCCAGCGGGGACCAGGTGCAGATCCTGAACCAGCCCACCTGGGACCAGTTCTCGTTCCCGGCCCCGTCCACCGCCCTGACCTTCCAGTAGTAGATGCCCGGCGGGAAGGAGTTCTCCTCCGGGGTCTGGTACTCCGAGTCCTCCAGGTTTTCCGCGTGGAGGAGGGGGGAGGAGAAGCTGGGATCGCCGCTCACCACCAGCTCATACTGCACCCCGAAGATCTCCGGGAGGCCGCTCCAGTCGAACCTGGGCCTGTTCTCCCCCTCCGGGAAGGCGGAGCGGTTCTCGGGCCAGAGGAGGAGGGGAGCCCCCACCCAGGTGTCCACGGCGCAGGAGGCCTCCGCCTCGGCCTTGTTCTCCGCGTTCCCCGCCCAGTCATGGGCCAGGGAGTAGAACTGGTAGAACCCGTCCCCCTCGGGGCAGCTGAACACCCAGGACCAGGGACCCTCGGGCTCCAGGTTTTCCCCGAAGAGCTTCCACGGTCCCCAGGAGCAGTTGTCCTCCGAGTACCGGTACCAGAGCTCCACCTTCCTCACCCCGCTCAGATCCTCCGAGAGGTTCTCGGCGGTTATGAGGAAGGTGTAGGCATTAGTCAGATCCGGAAGGGTTCGGATGCGGGAGCGTGGGGCCACGGTGTCCACCACCAGTCTCCGATTCTCCGACCAGTTCTCGTTGCCCACGGCATCCCTTACCCTGACCCTCCAGTAGTAGACGTTGTCCGGGAGGGCCGGGGTGACCTCCCACCAGTTCTCGGAGATCCAGCCGTTTTCCCTCACCACGTTCTGGAAGAGGCTGTCGGTGGCCACCTGCACGTAGAACCCCACCGGCCTGGAAAGGTCCTGGACGTTCTCCCAGCTCAGGGTGGGTGTGTTGTCGTTCAGGTTCTCCCCCCTGGAGGGACGGAGGAGGAGGGGAGCGGCCACCCCCGTGTCCACCCTGAAGGACCACTGGTCGGACCAGGGTCCCTCGTTTCCGGCCGCGTCCCATGCCCTCACCCTCCAGTAATAAACATTGTCCGGGAGAGCGTTCTCCGCCGTGTGGGAGGTCCCCGCTATCCCCACCTTATCGTAGACCAGGGTGGAGAAGTCGCTGCGGGTGCTGATCTGGAGCCGGTAGGTCACCCCGGGGGGGTCGTACACCTCCACCCAGCGGAAGGTCGGGTTGCGGTTGTTCGTGTTCTCCCCCGGGAGGGGTGAGAGGAGCGAGGGGATCCCGGTGGGGGGTGTCCTGTCCACCGTGAAGACGGAAGAGACCCACTCCCCCACGTGTCCCCAGCTGTCCCTGGCCCTCACCCTCCAGTGGTAGGTTCCCTCGGGGAGGGCGTTCTCGAGGAGGAGGGAGTTCTCCGTCAGATCGCGGAGCTCCAGAAGGGGAGGGGAGAAGTCGGGGTCATTGTCCAGCTGGAAGTCGTAGGTCAGGGGGGTTGAGGGGTCTGATGGCCTTGACCAAGTGAACGCCAGCGTTATATCATTGGTGAGGGAGCAATTTTCAGGTGAGAGGAGTGTTGGTGCTGGCGGGGCACTTGTATCGATAACGAACGTTCGATGCGTTGACCAGGCAATGTTCCCTAAGTTGTCTACCGCCGCAACCCTCCAATAGTAGGCACCGTCGGGTAGAATGTTTTCGATTTTGTGCTGGTTATCGATGATGTCACATCTGTAATAGTTGTAAGGAGGCGAGAAACTTGGCTCGTTGTCTATCTGCAAACGGTAAGTGACCGGGCCCAAGATGTCGGTTACCTCGGTCCATCCGAAAGCAGGCGTGTTGTCATCGAGGATGATGTTATCCGCTGGCGAGAGGAGCGATGGCGCATTCACTTTTGTATCAACTCTAAAACTCCGGATGGAAGACCAAGAACCCCAGTTCCAGCTTTCATCCCGTGCCCTGACGCGCCAATACCAAGTGCCATCAGCGATTTCTGGGAGTGAGATGGAAGTGCTGGATGTTTTGGCTAAATTTAAGTTTTCTGTAAAATCGATATTCGTAGCGTATTGGACTTCATAACCTGCAGAGTCGCTCACGCTCGACCAAACGAGCGTCGGAGTGTTGTCAGAGATATTTTCACCATCGGGAGGTGAGATGAGCGACGGGACTTCAGTCGGTGGCGTGGTATCGATGCGGAGTACTCTCGTTTCGCTCCAAGGTCCGGCATTGCCAACACTGTCCACCGCCCTGACCCTCCAATACCAGCTTCCATCCCTAAGCGGGCAGTTGTCAGGCAGAGTGAAGTTTATGTATTTTGCCTCACTTGTTGGCCATTGCCACCATTCGCCCTCCGCCCAATAACTGTAATGGGCCTCCTTCGTGTCGGGGATGCTGCCAATCTTCACCTGCACCGGCTCGGAAAAGCTCGGTTCATCGTCTATCCAGATTTCATAAGTGATGGAGCCGCCACCAACAGTAAAACCTTCGATGTTTTCTAGGGGATCGCTAGCATTCTCCCAAGTGAAGATGGGCGTTGAATCATCGATAGTTTGATTATCCCACGGGCTGAAGGGGACAGGCTGGGTGGGAGGAGTGATGTCGGGTGGGGCTATGGTGAAGGTGTATTGAGGGGACCAATTAAAATAGGGTACACCATCAGCAACTAGGACACGCCAGTAGTATGTACCCACAGGGAGTTCTATCGGAGAGGTATACTCAGAATCAAGTGTGCCGTTCTCCAACGCGATGATTGGGGAGGGGTAAATTCCCCCAATAATCGGGGAGGGGTAAGTTCCTCCCCAAATGACCCACCGGCTTTCGCCGACGGCAACTTCCACGTACAGATTGTCGCCTGAAACCCAGGGGTCGTTGTCCACGAAGAGATAATATCTGACGGGCCCAACTTGGTCGGTAACATCTTCCCAATCGAAGGTTGGAGTGTTGTCGGTAATGGTTGCGCCATTCGCCGGGAAGATGAGACTAGTTGGGCTTACCCGCCTGTCAATGATGAAGTATTGGGTAACCGAAGTGTTCTCGTTCCCGGCCCTATCCCTGACATGAACACGCCAGTACCAAGCCCCCTCCCATAAAGCCTCTTCGCCCGTGAGAGTGTAACCCGAACCCACGAGATTTTCCTTTTTCCGATCGATCGAGCAGAAGGACAGATCATTGTCGATCTCTAGGGTATAAATCGCGCCATCCTCGACATCGGTCCAATCGAACTCGGGCGTATCGTCGAAAAAGATTAATCCGTTTTCCGGCTTGAGCAACACCGGTTTGCCCACCATTGTATCGATGGTGAAGGTCCAAAACGGTATCAGTGGGCCCGCGTGCCCCAGGTTGTCGATGGCTTGGACTCGCCAATAATAAGTGCCATCAGCCAGCGGGGAGGTGGGAGTGTATGCATTGTCGATCAAATTATCCACCGTGACAAGTCCGACGGAGAAATTCCTGTCGAGGGCATACTGTAGGCGATAGTGTATACCGGCTGGATCGCTAACACTCGTCCACCTGAAGGTGGGCATAGAATTGGTGGTGAAAATTCCGTTTTCGGGTGCCAGCAGGATTGGTACTTCTGATGGTGGGGAGGTATCGACCCTGAACCAACGGCTGGAGGACCACCCTGCGTTGCCGATTGCATCGAGCGAAGCAACCCGCCAATAGTACAAGCCATCTGGAAGTGAATTCTCAAGCGCCAAGGTGAACGAGTTATCCGTGATTTTAGAATTCTCATAAACCCTGGGCGGAGCGAAGCTGGGTTCATTATCGATATGGATGTAATACTCCACAGCATCCGCAATCGTGGTCCATGTGAACGTCATCACTTTTTCGCCCAGCAGGGCACCGTTCGCCGGTGAAACCAGCGCTGGGGGGGAGGGGGCAGTTGTGTCGATGGTGATTTTCCAAGTTTCGGACGTGTTCTCGTACCCCACCCCATCCCTGGCCCTCACCCTCCAGTAGTAGGTTCCGTCGGGGAGCCCGGTCTCCGGTTCGTGGCAGGAGCCGGTGAGGCCCCCCTTCACATACCGGAGGCTCGAGAACTCCCGGTCCTCGCTCACCTCCAGCGTGTAGGTCACCCCCGACGGGTCCACCACGTCGGACCAGTCGAAGGGGGGAGTGTTGTCGTTGGTGACGGAGGCGTCGGGCGGGTGGAGGAGGAGGGGGCGAACGGGAGGAGTTCGGTCGATGGTGAAGCTCCAGGAGCGGGAGCCGGAGTTACCCAGGTTGTCGGAGGCCTCCAGCCTCACCACGTGCAGCCCCTCCGCCAGGGAGTTCTCCGGCAGGTACCAGACCTGCCCGTTCTCGGGATGGTAGGTGTGGGGGACGGGGTTGTCGTCGAGGTAGAGCCTTATGCTGTCCTCCCTCACCCCCGAGGGATCACGCAGGACGGCGGAGAGGAGGGGGGCGTTCTCCCGCAGGTAGGCGCCGTCGGGGGGCTGCAGGTTCTCGAAGGTGGGGGGGAAGCCGTCGAGGAAGAAGCTCCAGGCGTCCGACCAATCGCTCTCGTTCCCCGCCCCGTCCGTCACCTTCACCCTCCAGTACCACCAGCCCAGATCCAGGGCCTCCTCCGGCGCCACCGGCTGGTAGCAGTTCTCCTGGAGGCCGCTCTTCACCAGCCTGGGGGAGGAGAAGTCGGGGTCGTTGTCCACCTCCAGGGTGTAGGTCACCCCCGACGGATCCACCACCTTAACCCACCGGAAGAGGGGGGTGGGATTGGTGAGGCTCACGCGGTCGGCGGGCTCCAGGGGGGAGGTGGGGGGAGGGGGAGTGGTGTCGGAGGAGGAGAGGGCCACGGGGGCGGAGGAGAAGAGGATCAGGAGGGAGAGCAGGAGGGAACCCAGCTCGCGCAGGAAGCCCCAGCCAGTTTTCATGTTCACTAAAGTTTCCCCGGGGCGTATTAAAACTTCCCAGGGCCCGGGGACGGGGGAAGGGAAGAGGGGAAGCAGGAAGGGGCCCCTTCGGGAGGGGAAGAGGTCCTCGCCTCCCGCGCGGTTTGGGGAAACTATTTAAAGGGGGTTTTCTAAAGGGATAGGTCAGAAGATGGGAGCGGGATCCAGGGCTCTGGGAGCACTTCTCTGCGTGGCCTGCGTGATCATAGCCGCCCTCTACATCCTCTTCCCGCTGGGCAGGTGGTGGCAGGTCTGGAAGTTTGGAGACTACAACGCCCCTCTGTGGGTGGTGGTTCCGGTGGCGGCGGGGATGGTGGTGCTGGCCGGCCTGGGCTTCTGGCTGGGGTGGATCATGGCCACCACCAAGGACGTTTCTCCGCCCAGCGTGGAGAAGCCCGAGAAACCCAAGAGAGGGCGCAAGTAAGTTCCTCTAACACTCGGCTTTTATTTTAAGCCCCCTGAGAGAGCAGGGAGAGCTTGAGCGTCAGGTCGCTGGCCGTCGTCCTCTACCTGCTCTCGCTGATGGTCCTCAGCTTCTCCATCCTCCTCACCCCAGGCAAGAACGGGGACTTCCTCAACACCTCCGACAGCGGCTTCTTCTTCGGCATCGCCCGGGAAATCGATCAGCACGACGGGATGGTGGACAGGTACTCCCTCTCCCACTACCCCACCGGGTGGTCCATAGGCTACGGGGAGCAGGGGCAGCCCCTCCTCCTGGTGATGCTTTACCGGGGCCTGCACTGGCTGGATCCTGGGATAGGCCTCACTGAGGCCTGCAAGCTCTGGTCCCCCCTCCTCCTCGCCCTCTCCCTCCTCCCCGCCTTCCTGGTGGGGAGGGAGCTGGCGGGTGACCTGGCGGGGGCGGCGGCGGCCCTCCTCCTGTGCCTGATGACGAACCTCATCTACTGGTGCAAGGTGGGGGCCTTCGACAGGGAGGCGCTGCAGACCTTCCTCACCCTCTGGGCGGTCTTCCTCTCCCTCAAGACACTCAGGGCCAGGTCCCTATCTTCCCTCCTCTGGTGGGGAGGTCTGACGGGGGCGGTGCTGGGCCTCTTCGCCCTCTCCTGGTCCGGATGGTGGTACCTGCTCCCGGCGCTCCTGGCCGCCCCCCTCCTCAGCCTGGCCCTGAGGTTCCTGGAGGCCTGGTGGAGGGAGAAGAAGGTGGAGGAGGCCGTCCTCTCCACCACCCGCGAGCACCTCCCCCAGGTCCTGGGGCTGCTGGTGGCCCTGGGCGTGGTGGGGGCGGTGGTCTACGGGGTGGCGGGGGCGGGGCTGGACTACTGGAGGGGGATAGCGGTGGGTCTCTGGGGGTACCTCCCCTCCTCGCTGGGCTGGGCGGTGGGAGGGGCGGTCGTGCTGGGGGCCCTCTACCTCGGCTGGGAGGGTGGAAGGAGGAGCAGGAGGCTGGGAGCGGGGTGGGTTCTGGTCAGCGTGGCGGTGGGGGCGGTCCTCCTCTGGGTCTGGGGAGGAATGCCGTCGGGTGGTCTCACCTTTTCCCGTTACGCCAGCGAGCAGGCTAGCTTGGGCTCCTGGTCGGAGCTTCCCCCGCAGTTTTACGGATCGGAGCTGTGGGGGAAGCTGGTCTTCCTGCTGATGGGGGTGGGTCTCCTCTTCCTCCTCTGGCGCAGGAGGGAGGGAGACCTCCTCCCCCTCGCCTGGCTGGTGGTGGTGATGGGTCTGGTCTGGCCGGGGAAGGGGCAGGTCCGCTTCGTGAGGCAGTGGTGGCCCTTCCTGGCCGTGGCGGCGGGGGTGGGGCTCGGCTTCCTGGCCTCCTTCTCCCGCAGGGTCTTCCTCCAGCCGGGCCTCCCGCAACCGGACTGGTCCAAGGCCCCCCTCGCGCTGGCCCTCTGCGGAGCGGTCCTGGTCTCCCCCCTCATCTCCAATTCCTACCGGGTGGCCGAGCGCACCGTCGCCCCCCCCGACTGGGAGATGCCGGGGCTGAACAGCGGCCTGGTGGAGACCTTCACCTGGCTGAGGGAGAACTCCCCGGAGAACTCCATCGTGGCCGTGGAGTGGTCCTACGGCCACCTCCTCACGGGAGTTTCCGGAAGGGGATCGGTTTGCGACGGGGTGGAGTGCCTGGGGGAGGAGGGGGTCTGGGAGAACGATCCGGTCCACTACCCCGTGCGTCCCCCCGATTACATCTACAGGGTGGAGGGGAACAGGAGCTTGATCTACGGGGTGGACATCCTCAGAAAGCAGGGCGCGGTGAACGGGAGGAGGACGGACATCCAGTTCCTGCCCACCATGGGGGTGGAGGAGCTGAGGTGGCTGCTTCGGACCTACCGGGACAACTACGGCTGCCGCATAGACTACGTGGTCCTCCACGCGAGGCAGTACTGGGAGGCCTACTACTACAAGAACCGCGACGCCCCCCTGTCCAAGGTGCTGGAGGCCAACAGGCTTTCCACCAGGATAAGGTCCCTCCAGAGGGAGGAGGGGAGATGGGTCTTCGACTTCGGGGAGAACAGGAGGAGCGTGGTGCTGACCGAGAACGGGGAGGCCTATCTCAGGACGGAGAACGGGAACCTCTTACTGGACGGGGTGGCCTACCTCTCCCTGAACGAGCGTGGCGGGGTCCAGGACTTCAACTTCCGCCCACCCTCCGCCGTGGACCTGAGGGAGACCCTGGTGCTCCTGCTCAGGGGGGAGAACCTAGTGGGGGGGTGGCTGGTGGAGGGGGTCTCGGAGAGCATAGCCTCCATACCCGATCCCGTGGGCATGCTCGCCTTCACCGATCCGGGCTCCATCCCCTACCTTGAGCTGGCCCACCGCAGCTCCAACGGTCTGGTCCTCCTCTTCAGGGTGGACCACACGAGGGTGTGAGCTTGAGGCCCAAGGGAACCAGGGATCTGCTCGGGAGGGAGCTGGCGGCGATAAGGGAGGTGGAGGGGATGATGAGGAAGGTCTTCCTTCTGTGGGGCTACAGGGAGGTGGAGACCCCCATCTTCGAGAGCCTGGAGCTCTTCACCAGGAAGAGCGGGGAGGAGGTGGTCAGGCAGCTCTACACCTTCACGGACAAGTCCGGGAAGGAGCTGGCCCTCAGGCCCGAGCTCACCGCCCCCGTGGTGAGGCTCTACCTGGAGAGGCTGAGGTCGGAGAGCAAGCCCGTGAAGCTCTTCTACTTCGGGCCCTGCTTCAGGTACGAGGAGCCCCAGGCCCACCGGTGGAGGCAGTTCAGGCAGGCAGGGGTGGAGGTGCTGGGAAGCCCGAGGCCGGAGGCCGACGCCGAGGTGCTGGCCCTGACCCATGAGGTCTTCAAGAGGCTGGGGCTGAGGGGGGAGTTCAGGGTGGGGAACGTGCGCCTGCTCCGCCTCTTCTTGGAGGGGATGGGAGTGGTGGGGGAGGAGGCGGAGAGGGTGCTGAGGGCCGTGGACTCTAGGGATCCGGAGAGGCTGGAGGGGGGGCTGGGGGGGGGGGGGGGGGCGGGGGGGGTCAGGGAGCTGGGGGGGCGGGGGGGGGG
>Ga0080004_1111407_pt1 | contig 11625 bp, 19 predicted proteins | sample WasSprMetagenome_FD_69207 | JGI IMG/M metagenome (GOLD analysis project Ga0080004, IMG submission 69207) | Sulfidic aquatic microbial communities from Washburn Spring, Yellowstone National Park, USA - WS (SPADES assembly) (version 2) | ecosystem: Environmental > Aquatic > Thermal springs > Hot...
ATAAGGGAGTACTTACCCGTGGACTGTAACATAGCTGTAGGGGTAAAGGGGTACTGGTTAGAGAAGCTGGACTATGAGTATATACTGCACGCTGAGTACAGCGCTGAGGACTACCTTAAAGCTATGGAGATAGCAAGGGAGATGGCGCTACATGACAGGGAGACGCTGGCTAAGTGGAGCGAGTGCAACAGGAGAACTGCGGCTAAGTATGACTACAGGCTCGTTTACAGGGCCTTTATAGAGCTTATAGAGCAGATTAGGCGCTAGCTAGCGTCATGTTGTAACGCTGAACGTGTACGTTATTGTCAGCGTCTGACCGTTAGCTACGGATATAGCTGAAGACGGTATATCGTAAGCTATAAGCACATAGTCTGAGGTAATCGCTGAGCCCGTAGACCTGTTAGTCATAGCCCAGCCGGTTAGGTTAGCTATTATGCCTATCTCTGTAACTGTGAGAGTGTTACCTGATACATTGATAAAGCTCCTGCTTATGGTGAAGCTTGAAGTCTGACCGCTTACTGCCTGCAAGGTAAGGCTTACAGCCCCGTACTCTATCTGACCTGCGTTTATGCCTGCTGGTATTTGGGCTACTAGTGAGACCGTAGTAGGTGCTGGCGTGCTACCTGCCGTAGCGCCGGAGCCTATAACTATACCATATGTGTCATTACCGGATGGAGCGTTAATAGGAGACGTGCCTCCACTAGCGCCGTTAATGTTAATTCCAATGCCGTTTATGTCTGTCAGCCCAACTGAAGTAGCGCCCCATAACGCATACATAAAGTTAGTAAACATAAGGTTAAGTGAATGAGCCGGCTCAGTCCACTCCTTTACTACTGTGCCATTAGCGTCAGTTATCTTAAACGTTATGGTAGCCCTTACCTGTACACCTGATAGGTCATCATCTCTCTTAGGGTCATAGTGAGTGTCAGCCGGAAGCTTGCTAAGGTCAAGCTCATCCCTATTAGCGCCTACAAGCGCCATATACGTCTACCCCTACCTACTTGTATAGGGCTTGACAGTTAAAAGCGTTTCCTCAGCTTATGGATTTACTTCGAATATGTAGCGTATAGTAGCGCTCCCACCGTTAGGTATTGACACAGGCGAGCTAAGTACATCATACCATGTTAATAAAGTGAAAATACCCTCATACGCATCTACATATATATTGTAGATTGATATCTTAGTTACTATGCCAACCTCTGTAATTGTTATTGCGCTTCCTGATTGGTTGTTAAATGTTTGTGATATATAGAAGTATGCTGAGCTACCGTTAATTGTAATGCTAGATGAAACAGAGACCGCGCCGTATACTAACTGCCCTGCGCCTGAGCCGTTAGCTATTGGAGATGCAAGGTTTGTAGCAGTTAATGGGTTTGACTGCGTTCCGCTACCTACGTCAATCTCTAACAAATATGAATAGTAGCTGTTACCATCATTCGGGTATGTTATATCATAGCCATTATTGCTGAAAGCTGGCTGGTAGTTGTATGAAGCGCCTGCTAGGCCTGTTATTGTAATTGAGCTGTTGGTGCTCGTATAATAATTTACAGGAAGTAAAAGTGCTATAAAGTTGGTTGTAGGGCTATGAGACTTTTGTCTGTGAACTTTAATTATATTACCTTCAGAATTCTTTACTATAACTGCAAGGTAAGTGTTAAACGTTGGCATATCTTTTCTTGTATCGTATGCATCATTTGGCATATGGATATCAATGTTCTCAATTCCTTCACTTATCATCATAAGTTCTCATCACCCCGAGAACGATAATGTTATCTGAAATGTAGCTGATGCGCCAGCTGATATTGTTATAGGCTGTGAGAAAGTATCATAAGAGAGAAGATAGTTATAGGTATTTGAGCTGTTGCCTGAATAAAATAAGCCTAGTGTGCATGTTAAACCAATCTCTGTTACTGTTATTCCACCAGATGTATTATTAGTAACTGTTACAGATATAGATATCGATGATCCTGAATATGATATACTTACAGCGCCGTATACTAACTGCCCTGCGCCTGAGCCGTTAGCTATTGGCGCCGCTAATTTGTTAAGACTTGGGCTAAATGTTTGTGTACCTGACCCAAGCTGTATAGACCAATTCCATGCAATAGTAGCACCAAAGGCAACGTTAGTTAATTGGTTGGGCAAGCCTAATATGTTGGTTAAGATGCCGGTTGCTTGATTTGTTGAAGCGTTTTGGTAAGTACCTAAAAGCGGTATTGACATGAGGGCTAAAAAGTACTGTGTTAAGCTTTTCATTGGCTGTCTATAATACTGTATAATATGGCCTTCTTTGCCAAACACCTTAGCCTCTATATATGCCTTAAAGGTAGGTTGTTCATTTGGTAAGTCATCTGGCATAATAAGCTTATCTATATCTTCTTCACTAGCTACGTTAGGCGTTACAATCAACCTCCCACACCTTATATAGTTTAGGCTTAAGACAGTTAAAAGCTTTTAGAAACTATTAGTTTAGTTTAATGTGCCTTATTTGATAGTTTGCTCTAAAATAATTATATGACTACATCAGCCATCACTTTTGGTAATTATTTGTTATGAACTTACGCTATTACTTACTGCTACAGTTATGTTAATATAAGAACTATATTGCATTACTAGCTTCGGGCTAAGTGTCAAGCTGTAACTTTCAGGGCTAACCGCTTGGCCGGTTACACTAAACGTATAAGTCAGCTTAGGACCTAATGCTAACGTTGCACTCTCAGGGTAGACTGGTTGTCCACTTATACTAGAAGTATAAGTCAGCTTAGGACTAGTTACTACAGTAGCATTAATTGGTGAAATTAGTTGATATGTATAAGTCAGCTTAGAGCTAACTGTTAGACTTGTACTTTCAGGGCTAACCGCTTGGCCAGTTACGCTAGAGACGTAAGCCAGACTTGGACTTATTAATAGGTTTACACTCTCATATTGTGGAGTCTGTGAACTCGTGCTAGCACTGACCATCGCAGTTATATTAACATATATCATAGATGACGTTACTAGCTTCGGGCTAAGTGTCAAGCTGTAACTTTCAGGGCTAACCGCTTGGCCTGTTGTACTAAAGGTGTACACTAGCTTAGGACTAGCTGTTAAGCTTGTACTTTCAGTAGATATTGGTATACCGGTTGTTTGCAAAGTGTAAGCCAAGTTTAGGCTGAGTGCTATGTTAACGCCCTTAGAACTAACTGCCTGTCCTGAGACACTAGCCATATACGTCAGGCTTGGACTAGCTGATAGGCTTATGCTCTCAGTAGTTACCGGTACCCCGGTTATCTGTGAGGTGTAAGACAGGCTTGGGCTGAGTACGAGGCCGAAGCTCTCTGTAGTTATTGGTACTCCAGTTACCGCATACACATAGCTGAGTATCGGCGTCAGCTCAAGGCTATATGGTAGCGTGAACTGAGCGAAGCCCGTCGTTCCGGTTATCAGCTCGGGCTCCTTAAGCTCTTCTACAGGTAAAGATATGGATATAGCCCTAGGAGCAAGGACAAAGCTCTGCGTCTTCTGAGTACAGCCCGGTATAACTGCATCAAAGAGTACGGCCGCCAGCATACCGGCTAACGGAGCTGTTATACCTCTAGCTATAGCGCTTTTAATGCTCATTTTACCGTCGAACATATTCTCTAAGGTCTTTCCTACGCCCCATATTGTTATATCGGTAAATATCATAGTAGACAGCTTGCTCCTTAGATTGCAAGCCATGCCGTAGAGCCAGTTATCTATATCTGACGCTATGCCGTTAAACCAAGAGGATATAGTGTCAGCTATGTGACTGACCCAGTCCACGAGAGTCTTATAGAGCATCTTTAAGGTATTCCAGATGTACTTGGCTAGAGTAACTAGTGCACCCCAAAGCCATTGACCAAAGCCTAGCATGCCCTGCCAGATATATGCTAGTCCTTGGTAAATCCAGCTACCTAGAGTATCTATGCCTTTCCTTAGAAAGTCAAATGCTGTAGAGAAAGCAGTACCTATAGCTTTACCGGCATCATAAAGGGCCTTCCAAATCCACGTACCAAACGCATAAAGGGCTGAGACTATAGCCTGAGGAATAGACGTTATATCCTTAAATAGGTTGGAGGCGCTAGAGCCTATAGCGCTTACACCAGAGGATATAGAGCTAGCTATGTTTGAAGAGAAGCTTTCAACTGTGCTGAACGCCTGGTTAAATGCGCTTGACACATCACTAAAAAGGCTCACTATGAAGCTCAAGGCTCTAGCGCCTCCTTATCACCTTTAGAACAGCTTAAACCTGACTATCAGCTTATTGTCCCTTATCTCGACGTCTATCAGGCCCTGATACCTCGGGTCAGCCTTACCGAAGAGCAGAGTCTTAAGCTCGTCAGCTGTTAACGTCAGCTCTATTGAGTTCTGGTTTATCTGCGGAGGCGTCTTCGGCTTTACTGGGAAGCCGCTAAGCATCATATCAAGCAGACCTGACATTTACCTCACCCCTAGCTAAACAGTATTATCATGTTGGCTATAAACATTGCCCCCTCTATCGGGTGCGCCTCAAAGAAGTTAAATAAGCGGTTAGTGATTGACAGAAACCACGTATAGAGCTCATTACCTATGGTCGCTAAGGCCGCTACTAGAGTAGCTAGAAATGAGCGGGCCTCCTGAACGGCGTTATTAGGTAAGCTGTTGTCTCCCGTTCCTAGTACTTCTACCAAGCTCAGCCCCCCACACTAGCTCTAGACCTGTGAGAGTAAAATATTTAATCTCCAATGAACAATAATGTAGACGGCGAGGACTATGTTGGGCATATTCAACGGGACACAGGTAGTCTCAGCTGTAGCGGCATCTGACCTAGGCATTTTCCTAACTGCGGCTCTCACCGCATTTGGTGCTGTCATTATCGCTTACCTAGTAATGGATTACTTCCACAATAAGCACATGGAGAACTTAGGTAAACAGTTAGTAGATGTAGCAACTGTAGGCATCCAAGCAGACCAGAGCATGTTAGCGGTAGCCATAGCCGCTATGCAGGGAATGGATATAACTGACAAGATTTTAGGTAAGCCTGTTTCTCAGACCGAAAAGAAGACACAGTAAGGTAACCAAAAAATCCTTATATTTTTCCTCTTTTTTCCTGTATATTAGGGGTTTCATGCCCTACATATCAGTCATAGCCACAGCTTACAGAAGACGCCAGTACCTCTATAACGCTTTACTTAGCCTTAAGGCTCAGACGCTACCTAGGGATAAGTATGAAGTCATAGCAGTTAAGGACTTTGAGGACTCTAAGATAGACAGCCTTATAAGGGAGATGGGCTGGAAAAGTGTTTACAGCGATGAAGAGTATCAGGGACGCATGTACATTAACGGCCTTAAAGAGGCTAATGGAGACATTATAACTTTTCTTGATGATGATGACACATACATACATAATAGGCTTGAGTATGTCTATAACATCTTTACCTACAATCCTGACATAGGCTACCTGCAACACTCGCATAAACATGTAGATATTAATGGCAATATTTTACCTGTATTTGAAGCTGATGCATCTAGAAACCTTGTTCCTCAGAGCGAGCTAAAGCTTTCGTGGGATATGATAAGCAAATATAAAGAACATGGATATTCTGACCCAATACTCTATATATTTAACAATTATAGACTGCACCCTGATGTAAACAGCACCTCAATAGCAGTTAAGAGAGAGCTATTAGAGAGACATATAAACCTCCTTAGTGAGCTACCTTATGAGCCTGACTGCTTTTTCTTCGCTTCTGCCATAACTGACAAAGTACCTATGTTCTTTAGTGACGCTAAGCTAAGTACATGGGTATATCATGGTGGTAACTTTATCTCACGCCTTCAGCTTCATGACTACAGCTCTGAGGAGGTAGAGCGTCTTATAAAGTTTCACTTCTACCATTACTTATCATATAACATTATAAGCCGGCGTCTCCTTAACTACTACCCTAATTATTATGCCTGTGAAGCAGAGAGACATAGAATCATATATCTTAACCTAGTGAAACAACATAAAGAGCCATCTATCGTTATAGTACCTGATTGGAGTATTATAACATGGTGTAATACCAATAACACCTATTTCGATGCATTCTATGAGTATTACTAATGCTAACTAGGAACAAAAATATAAAAAAACTCTTTTAAGTTTTATTTATTTTCATTTTATGCTTTCAGTCTACTTGGCTTCAGAATATCGACTTGAAGAAGTTTATCATTGTATCCCACAGGCCGGTCTTCTTCAGTATAAGCGTCGTTGCTACCACAGTAGCAAGTATATATCCTATGCTCTGAGCGTTCTGCACGAAGAACTGAGCCACACCGTCAAATACGCTAATAACGCCAGTTATGAAGTCAGTTATAGCGCTCTGTATCGCCGTTCCGACCTCATTAAGGCTAGATGCTGGAGAGCTTGCCGGAGAGCTCATACCTCACACACACCTCTCTGAGCTAGTAAAGTTTTTTAGGGCTTAAAAATAATGTTCTAAGTGGGTGCTTAACGAAATGCGTGATATTACTAATAACCCAGACGTTATAAAGCTTACTCGTGAACTTGACCGGCTAGGCGTAAAGGCCTCATTCTATAAGGTAAACGACCGCTACGGCTATATCATAGCTGTTCTGAGGCCTGCGTTAGACAAGCAAGTAGAAGAGTTTAACGCTAAGTGGAACGCCGTAACGGCCAACACCACATATGACGCTGAGCACAGCACAGTTGTGTATAACCTTAAGTTCCTCAGTAACTTCAGCCTCGACACATACCGCATGAAGGAAATAGAGGGCTTTTTCCTTAAACATGGTGTTCTAGCCTTTGTAGCTCAGCCTACACCTGACAGCTTAACGCTTATCCTTCACATGAAGACGTACGCTAAACACATAGAGAAAAAGGTTAGAGCACAGCTTACAAACGCTAACGCCTATTTCCAATACCTTGGAGATAAGCAGGCGCTCATAGTTCACATGTGGACAGGTACAACTCCTGTAGATGTTAAGAAGATAAAGGAGGCTGAGGAAAAGAGGTGATGGTCTATGTCAGACTTCCTAGGCTTTGACACAAGCAAGTGCACGCCTGAGAACTTACCTCCTGAGCTAATCCTTAGCCTGCCTGAGCTTCAGAAGCTCATGTGCATAGTGATAGCTAACGTCGAGTACATAAGGCAGGCCATGATAGCGTTTAGAAAGCTCCAGGAGGACTTAGAGGTGCGCAGGGGCGCTAGCTCTGCTACAGCTCCAAGCCCTGAGGCTATGGTCTACCAGCTGTTCCTACAGAACATGAATAAGAAACAGAGCGGTGAAGAGATGCCTCAGTTCACGGATAAAGAGATAGAAGACATACAGAAGACACTAGACAAAATGAGGAACAGCCTGTCTAAACAGAGCGAGGAAAAAAAGAGTAGCTAAACCAAAACCTAGCTTTACTTTTTTAGAAGGTTACCCGAAGAGGCCCATTACTTTGCCCTTGTTCTGTATTGACGTAACTATAGCGTCAAGCACGTCTTTACTAGCGCCAAGTGAAATCCACTTGTTTTTAACCTCATCAATAGTCATGGTAGGCTTCTCTCTCCCAAGGCCAAGGGCTTTCTTAAGTAGCTCATTAGTGAAGGCCTTATAGGGGCCCCAGAAGGGGCTCTTTATGCCCTTTTCTACAAGCGCCGGGACAACTATCTCTCTCCAGACCCTGTTAAAGGCACCATAGCCCATCTCATAGTTAAGGAGTTGCATGTTAGTCATGTCGTCTATCATTTCCTTCCTTAGCTCAGGAGGCAGTTCACCGCCGTACTTGTACTGTATCTGCTTCCACTTATAGGCCATAACGTTTACATCAAGCCCCTTAGACTTGGCCTTACCCATATACCACGCACCGCTTACTAAACAGTATCAGAAGGTTAAAAAGATTACGGTCTATAGATAGGACTAGGCCTAGGATAAGGCATTAGCTGAGAAAGAGAAAGAGAAAAGAAAAAACTAATGGTGTGAGCCGTTAAAGTAGTCCAAGGGGTTACCTATAGTCCTCAGACGCCAGAGCTGTAGCGTTATCCTATTCCTATCATCACCAAGCAGGAACTTAAGGATTAACGCCTTTTCATAGTTCACACAGGTGTCAATTACCAGCGTCAGGTGTGTGTAGCCGTTACGGGACTCGGTATATTGTTTAAACAGCACGTTAAACCCATATTCACCTAAGACAAGCTCCAGTAAACGCTCATAGGGATACTTAAAGGTAGCGTTAAACTCATTAAACGGTATATCTAAGTCAATAAAGAGCGTATCGGTTGCGCCTTTCCCGCACTTATTAAAAATTAAGGTCTTCATGAACACCTCTCACCTTGAAGCTCCTGTCCAAAGTAGCGACCATAAAAGCAGTAGCCGGCCCTACCAAGATTTCCTGTCTGCGTTACAGCTGTTTCAAGGTCAGCCTGTTTAACAAAAAAGTTAGTACCACACTCATAACCGCTAAACTCTATAGCCTCAATTGACACAGTCAGAGTAACGTAGTCCTCTATACAGTCAGTACACCTGCTCATTTTAGACCTTATAGCCCTATAGAGGTCTAATGCGGTCTTGTAACTGCTTACATGATAGACCTTATTGCAATGACACTCTACATAGAGGTTGTGCTGTCCCTTTTCCCTGCTCTTTTTTGTGTAATGCACCGTTAAGTACGTATCCGAAGCAAACTCAGTTACGCCGTAAGCCTCTTTTTCAACTTGCGCATAACAGTAAGGGGGGCCGTTAATGTCCTGTATAGCTACTTTCCTTATAACTACGCTATAGCCCTCAGGTAGTGTGTAAGGTAGCCTAACCCATTTACCTTTTTGATACCGCTCAGCCTGGAGCCGGCCGTTTTCAGAAACCCACCTTACACAGCCCTCAGTAGGCTGTCCTACACAGGGCCTAAGTGCAGGTATCTTAAGCTTAGTTCTACTTACAGGCTTACCGTTTTGGTAGTAGAAAAAAGCGTAACCAAAACCACGGCCGGTACATATTACGGTAGCCTTAATATCTGAGGGCCTGAATGAAAAATAGGACTTATGAAAGTGAAGGTCTGGCGGGATACAGACAAGCCCGCCAGAAAAGGCCTCTTCATGTACTGCCTCCTGCCCTGACATTATCCTTCAGCCTCTTTATCATTTTGATTTCCGAAGACCTGATAAAGTACTCAGCTATGCCGTCAGAAAGCAAAATGCCGTTAGGACTTACGCCTTTAACAGTTCCTCTTACCGTGAACATAGTCCTATATGATTTTAGCGTTATCTCTATGAACTCACCTTCGCACAGCCTCATGACTTCACCGAACGATACGCACCTCTCATAGTCAGAGCTCACTCCATACACCCCTTTAACACAGCCCGGGAGCCCTTAAGGGCTCACTCAGTCGTTGTTTTGCAAGTTATAGGTTTTCGCAAACAGCTTCAGGCTCTCATACATGAAGGTGTCAAAGTTAGGGTTGTTAAGCAGGGCTGTCAGCATAAAGCTGTCAGATAGCCTAAAGTTCTTACCGAACGCCAGCTTAGCAAAAGGCTTCAGCGCATTTTTGAGGCCGTTCCAATGCTGATAGTCCTGTGGGCTCAGGTCAGCGCATATGCGAGTCCTCTCAGAAAAAACAAACCTCTCAGGGCTTACGGCCTGTCCCGTATCCTTTTGCTCCTGTGCGCCCATACTCTCAGGCCACATAAAGTTAGGATTTCCGGGGCTTATAAAGCTATCTATTGCGGTCGTTCAAAAGCCCGGCATCATGAGGTAAAGGGAAAAAAGTGAAAAATTTAGGTTAGCCTAAATCAAATGCAGAAGAAAAGCCTATTGACAAATGACTCTAACGCCTCAATAAGGGCTACCTTGAACACCTTTTCCTGCTCTTCGTTACCTTTCACGAAGTACTCCCGGTACACGCAGTAAAGGGCCTCTTTTATCGCTTCATAGTATTCTTTATCCTTTTCTTCGAGACAGCCCTCTTCCTCAAGCTCATAAAGGATATGGTCAGCAAAGTTAAGCAAATCGTGCCACAATTCAATATCAAATTCCCTTGGCGTTAAGCCTGGCGTTTTGTTCTGTGTAGCGTTTTGGCCCTCGCTCATTTAGTTCACCTCATAGAGACACTCTAGGGAAGCCCCGGCCGTCTTCCTGGTACTCGACCTCTTGGCCTATCTTAGGGTTACCGTATCTAGTTACGTAGCGCCTCAGCTTGCTATTTCCTGCCAGCGTCAGCCTAAATGTCTCCCGGAAAAACCTGCCGTCTTCGGTTATGAAGTGAATCTGAATAGCCGGGCTCTCCATCACTCTGTTAAGATAGTCAGGGTCGTTTTGGCCGAACTTCAGCTTATTTTCCGGTATAAAGTTCTTCATTAGGCCCTTCACTATCTTTATGACCTTAGCCTTACCTCTTGGGCTTAGGCTTATATTCAGTTCGGTTATCTCTTCGGGCCCATGTACCACGGGCTCAGGCTGAGCCGAAATATCACCCGTAGTATCGGGCCCAGTCCTCACACCTGAGACCTTTTTGGACATAGTTCCCGGCCCCTTCTGGAGCCGTGCTATACTAGGAATTCCGGAGTTTATAAACTTTTACTCTTTAGGTGCTCATAATTTTATACCCTAACGCACCTCTAGACTGTCCACTAAAAAGAGCAGTATAAAGAGCGGTATAAAGAAAAGGGCTAATCCAAGATGTCAGCACAGCCCTTTATGAAGCTGTAAATGTCCTGCTTAAACAGGGAAACCCTGAATCCTATCCTATCCTTAAGGATTGACACATTATCCTTGAAGTACTTTATCGCATAGTTTGTTATCTCGTCAAAGTCCTTGGACACAAGCAAATAAATCTCTTCATCAACACATTCGGGCATCAAAATCTCCTTGACCAAGCTGTAGTCCTCATAAGCCCTTATAACGTCAAGAGCTAAAAGCCTGTCAGCGAAAGATAGTTCCCTGTTAGGCTTACTGAGGTACTCCATCAGCTCATTAATCCTTTTCCTTATGTTACCCTCAAGCTCCCTTATCTTTTCGCTTAGAGGCACCATAGGCTTCACCTGCTCCATCACAGCATCACCTCAAATCCTCTGAGCTTTTACGTGCATCATAGTGCACCAACTCTTAGCCGTTTGTATCAGCTTGCTTATATCTTCAAGAACAAACCCATAGGCATATCTCTTATCGGTGTCCTCAGCCTTTAACACCTTAAGACCAGCTTCAAAGACTTCGGCCGCAAGTGCAAATATTCCGTTGTAAAGGCCCTCTTTTTCGCAAACGTAGCCCCAAGCGTTTTGAAACCCTTTCAAGTCGCTGTAGGCCTTGCTGAGCTTGGAGAAAAACTCATAATCACCGGCCGTTAATTTCCTATTCGGCCTCTCAAAAAACTTTAAAATATCCGAATACGCATTATCTACCCTCTCCACTTCGCTCATGCAGTTCACGCTCAGTTAGGAATTGAGGAATTCCGCAGATTAAAAAGATTACGGCCCTGCAAAATCCGCTATGCCCACACTATAGTGGGACGCTTAACATGTGAGTTTTTTCAACTTCTGCTTTCGTATTTTCGCCCCACTACGGTGGGAGTTGTGGGGATATATATATGTGTGTGTGCTCATGTTCATGTTCCCGCTTACTTTTGTGCAAATTCTTTTTCTAATTTGCTGATAGTTGACCCCCCCG
>Ga0080004_1090505_pt1 | contig 11623 bp, 11 predicted proteins | sample WasSprMetagenome_FD_69207 | JGI IMG/M metagenome (GOLD analysis project Ga0080004, IMG submission 69207) | Sulfidic aquatic microbial communities from Washburn Spring, Yellowstone National Park, USA - WS (SPADES assembly) (version 2) | ecosystem: Environmental > Aquatic > Thermal springs > Hot...
AAATAGGGTTCACAGAATAGACCTAAAACAGACACAGATACAGAGAATAGACGTTAAAAGGGACGTTTAGACGTATGCCTCTGATAGAGGGCTGAATCGCGATAGGGACGTTTTCAGGACGTGGAAGAGACAGTTAGACGCGTATCTAGACGTCTAAACACCAGCCTTTCAGAAGTCTAAAACAGTTATGTATGCGTCTGAACGTTTTTAAGCCAGCATACCGGTAAAACCCTTAGGGTGCCCTTATGCCTCTGACATTCCACAGCGACGAAGAGGTTAGGAAGATCATAGAGCTTAGGAAGAGGGGCTGGGGCTACAGGCGTATAGCCGACTACTTGAACAAGCATGGGGGTCATGGCAGTAAAAACTCCGTCATGCGCGTCGTCCACGCGTGGCAGAACGGCTTGATAGAGGTCCAGGAGGATGGAACAGTTATCCGGCATGAGAAGCCCACGGGTGTGATAAAGCGGCAGGCTGAAACAGCGCACAGCCCTCCCGTAGAGGATCCGGCTGAAGCCAAGCCTGTTCAGCAGGCTGAATCCTTAAACAGCTCGATGGATATGGCTGTTGTTGGGCTTGCAGTAGCCCCTATCGCAGTTCCCGTGCTGGTGGATATTGGCTGGTTCATCTGGAGCTTAGTGGCTCCAAAGCCTAAGCCGCAGAGTTAAGTTAAATTAGTTGTAGCATTGGAAGGCTTTATCCGTCTATTCTACGCTTGTAGCGTGCACGTGAGGGCTGGACTTTAATTAAAACCTTGATTTTCCAGCGTCAAAAAGCGTGTGCTGTTGTCAGCAGTTTCAGAATAGATGGGTTTAAATAGTTTTCCGGTTTTAGCTTTTTCGTCCCCTCTGCTCTGGCTACATGGTAGCCTATGGGGATGGGGAGGCTGGGTGAGGCAAACTTCAGATGTGGCGAGGCTGGGTTTCCGCCGAAAGCCCTCGATGAGTTGAGGGGGAAGGACTATGTATGTCTGCCTAGTCCAGAACCCAGCCTATACGTCTGGGAACCATGGGGGAGGTGGGGGATGATGCCTGGAATGGTACTCCCCCATACATAAGCTCGCATATGTGAAGTGTCTGTCGACTTTTCAGAGGCTTTAATCAGAAGACGTGGGTAGTTTTTCTGTTAGAAAGCCTTATCTACAGCGGCCGCTCTGAGCCTACTCAGAGTTTACTCTGAGTGGTGGTGTTCATGCCTAGGGTTAAGGGTAGGACTACTATAGAGGTGTCTGTGGGTGTGAGGGATAGGCTTTCAAAGCTTGCCGGTAGGCTTGGCGTCACATACGACAGGCTCATAGGGGAGCTCCTAAGCATAGCCGAGTACTTCGCCGAGTGTACGGCTGAGGTGGGGAGCTCTGGGCTCATATACCTGACGCACGGCGGTGAAACGGTAGTCCTCACGCAGAGGGGTTACAGGATCCTCAAGAAGCTCATAAAGTTCCTGCCTGAACCCGAGTGATGTCTTCCGTTCTTAAGTATATAGGTTGCGGAAACTTAGCGGTGTGGGCTTTAAACCCACCCTCTGTGAAAAACTTCACTGGGTAAAGTTTTTACGAGGCTCTAGCCTGCTGGATATCCAGCTATTGAATCCTCGAGGAGCTTGGATCCCCTAGATAGATCTATGATCATCTAGGTTTTGCTACTAATTTCGCTAGCGAAAAAAGTAGCATCCAAATCCTCGTTTGCCGAAAAATTGGCAGACGGATCCCCTAGAGCCGCTGGATCCTCAAAACCTGCTCTCTCTGTATGTGTGCAGAGAGGGTTTTCTATATTCTAGAACTTGTTTTTCCATGTTTCTTTCCATAGTTTATGCTACTCTATACCATATACATGTTTTTTCCATAAAAGTGATATCAGAATATGTAGTTTACTAGTAAAATGATGAAAAAGGGGGTTACCCTTGGTTCCCCGGGGAGCCAAGGTTTGGCGTCCACGAGAAGGTAGGTGTAAAGCCGCCTCTAAAAGCTCCCGACTTTAGTCGTGAGGTAAATGTATTTTATACTCGGTTCTTGCCTTCCTCTAGGATATCCAGGGCGGGTTCAGAGTCCGTAGCCCTAACCTGTCTAAAACTGTCTGAATGTCTAAATGGATTGTCTGTAAACTGTCTATAAGCTGTCTATGCGTGGAATCTACACCATCTACACTGTCTACAGCTAAATTGTGCAGAATCTGCACAATTTAAAGGTAAAAAACGAGGGACATATCTATCGTCGAAAACTTCCGCAGAATCTGCGGAAGTTAAAGGTATGGAGGCGGAGAAGCGGATGAAGACGTGAGACCCTCCGCCAAATTGGCGGAAGGTCTGAAGGGGGAGACGAGGGATATCAAAGCCGAGTTGTGTGTTTCCACAGCTCCGCAGCCCTATGCTTTTTCTTCAGTTCCTCATATTTTTCTCTGGGAAGCCGTCCAAGCTCATAGTAATCCTCTACAGTAAGATAGGGGGAATTTTCGGAATTGATAAATCCACAGTTCATAAAGCGTTTACCGAATTTACTGAAGTAAAAACGGTCCTGTCAGCCGACCGTGGTTGAGGCGATAGGCAAATTTGCCTATCGACTTTTATGAACGACATAAACCGATCGAAGAAATAGCCAAATACCACCACTTAGACATCCCGTCTCAAAGATCAATACTACCGAATTTAGCAGACTAAAAACGCTAATAATTTCAGAGTTCAAGAATGCTACACAAATTTTGCGGGTTAGAGGAAACCCTAGCCAAAACGGTAGGCGGAGACAGGAGGACTATTTCAAAGTACATGCACCTCCTCAGGCAAGGCGTAATAGAGCCCTCGAGGCGCATACCTGGATCCAGCGGCTACATATACACGGTGAGGGGGATGGAAATTCAACCTCAAACTTCATACAAATAGCCCGTAGGGTAATGAGCTCTATGGGATGGTTAGAGGGTGTGTTAAAACTTGTATGGATTTTGTATGGAAAATTGTATGGCTGTTTGTATGGATGTTCAGACCCCCCTCTAGGCCTCTCAGGTTAATAGAAAGTTGGCGGTAAACTATTCGCATATGCGAAACTTTTAGAACCTAAAATTTCTGGATAAAACCTTAAAGTCTAGTCTTATGGGTTTAAAGCTCCAACTCCTTTAACCCCCATACTTCTATGGCTTTTCCCTCATCAACATCCGTAACCAGGATAAGTTTTGCCCTTGTTTTAGAGTATCTTTTTAACTGGTCGCTCGGCTTAACTTCAATCAAGACATATTCATCCCCTTTTACAGCTATTATGTCAGGTTCACCGACACTCTTAATCCATCCTGGTGCATCATCACGGCTTATAATCCTATAACCCATTCTTTCAAGTTTAGCTTTAGCTCTACTCCACAGCTCGCCATGAGGCATTTTCCGATATGTTTCAAACGCCTCTTTAACGTTCGGTAGCTTGCCATATCCCATTCTAACTTCCCCTCCGATTCTTAAGGAATCGCCATTAATCCATATAGTTGAACGTGCAGAGACTTATGTTTTATGGTAGTAGTCTGAGGGTTTCTTCTGAGAATTGATCTAACCTTGCATATATGTAAGTGAAGTATACTATGTCAAAAATTACAAGGATGACTGAAACGATCATCATAACCCTGCATAAACCGGCTAGAGCTAAAGCTTCTTCACGTACAGTCGGTATAGGACTTAGCGCCTTAAACGTAGCTTCAAGCTCTCCAAATATGAACGCGAATATGATAAGCATGATCCAGCCGAATACGTTGAGGATTATCACTTCCGATGATAGCGAGGATATACTCACAATCCGCGTCTTAGAGTCGTAGGGCTGGAGGTAGAAGCTTATTCTCTTCTTCACCCCTCTAGGTGAAAACCCCCAGAAAGAACCCTGCTCGACCGTGATGCTTTTCGACGGCTCCTCCCCGATTATTTTACAGTTATTCTTAAGCAAATACCCTTTCAACTCCTCATAGGCTTTATGGACATCCAGAGAGACCACTCTTTCAAACAACGAAACCCATATTCAGTTCTATATACCTATTCATTATAAAATTTAAGGTTAATTTTCCATTCCCCTTACCGTGTAGATGTAGCTACTAGACCCTAGTCTGTTACTTCTTTATACTCGCCTATCTCTTCAGATGCGTCTCTAAGCGTTTTCAAGGTTCTACTCTTAGACTCCTCATCTTCAGGTTTTTACTTGAATCTCTCTGTGCGTGCTCTAAGTATAGCTTTAATAATATACCATTTATGTATATAATTCTACATTTGGTATAGGTATGAGTGTAGTATGGTATGGAAAATCGGCATAAAAACTGTGGGAAAACAGGGGCTCTAACGCATTAAAACCTGCTCTGCACGCACACAAAATTCGGACATGTTAGAATACGTGAACGTGGAAAATCTTATATTTTCACACTGTAAGACGCATGTTTGTGGGTGAAGTTTCACGCCTTCGTGGAGGATTCATGAGAAGTATAGTAGGTTGATGGGTATCCCTATCGATACAGCTAGGGAGATTAACGGGTTTATTGACGATGTTAGGTGGCACGACTTCTTCGACTCAGCGTTGGAAAGGAGTTCAACACCGAATTTAAGTGTCCTAGGTGGGCGCATCATAGTTTACAATTTTCACAGTACACTATTCTACACGCCGGCTTATGAGCAGTTTCGCCAAAGGATAGAGGTGTATGGTAGGGATGGGTTTAAAGCACTCTTCCTCCACATGATCCTCGATTTGATCGAGAGGAATATGCGTAGTGGAAGAGGGTTTGCACTATTAAAACTAGACGATGCCGACGGACTTTACAGGGGCTATATCGAGGAGGTGGGTGAATTCCTCAACGGTAGGATCGATGAGGTTCTAGCAGACGTAAAAGAAGATATAAGTGGAAAACACAGCCCGAGAGAAAGCCCTACCACATAAAAATGCCTTATATAAGGCATTCCATCAACCTCACATAGTCGTTATGGAAAACGCTCAGAACATTTAAACAGAATACGGCTGAAAATATGGGAGGAAAACCGCTACCACTGAAGATGACCGCTAGCCGCTAGAGCCCGAAATCTCACTGGAAAGTTTGCGGTAAACATTTCACATGTGCGAAACCTTTAAATAGTTCAAAACTATGATTCATATATGTGAATTGCACGTGAGGACCTGGAAGTACCAGGCTCTCCTAGAGCGCTTCGAGAGGCTATACCCGGACGACGGGTCGAAGTACATGGCCATATTCGACTTCCCAGGCACCAGGATGCCTAGGATGCTCTACAACCACATGCTCAGGCTTAAGGTTGAACGCGTCCAGTTGAGCGTTTACATGGGTAGCCAGGCGCACGTTAGGGCTTTAGCCGCCATAGTGAAAGAGTACGGAGGTAAGGTGCGTGTGTACAGGGTTGAGGAGGTGTCTCTATGAGCCTTGAGGATAGGGTTGAGAGGCTTGAGCGTCAGATGAAGACGATACGAGAAGCCTTAGAGACCATTGTGGAGGCCCTTAAGCCTGAAGCAGCTGAGGGATTCAAAGACCCTAAAGCCTCGGCCTTCAAACAGCCAGACCTGTCAGAAGCCATAAGGGTTCAAGGCGACAGGAGGCCTTTAAACTGGCTCCTCAGGCAGCTCGACGGAGAGAGGAAGCTGGCAAACCTAAACTACGAGCTTGTCGAGTCTAGCGGAGGGCTCACGGTCAAGGTGTGGTTTGCACCTGGGCTTGACTTGGAGGATCAGGCTAAGGTTAGAGGGTGGATAGCCTGGGCTAGAAACGCCATGGAGAGGAAGACAGCGCGCAAGACGTACAGCCGTTAGGCTTGGTTTTAACGGCTCTTGGCGTCACGATTATACAGGTGACGGTTTCCTAAAGCTCTTGCAAACCAGGCCTCTCGCCCTTAGACTTTGCGTAGAAGCACTCTCTATTATGGCAGCTCTCAGCCAAGTTGCAAGTCCAAGTTAATGTGAAGTTCCCACTATCTACCCTAACTTTTATAGGAGCTAAAACTATAGACCTGCGCTTGCGATTACCATTACCATCTGTAAAGCCTTCACAAATGCCCATACTGGGCTGAACAACAATCGAAATAGATGACACCTCCAATAAACACTAAGAAAAATAAAAAGTGAGGGGGCTTAGAATGGGAAGAAGAACCTTATTCTCGATAGTATGATTCCAGGTATTAGTGCCAGCATGTGTCCTGCTATGTATCCTCCAGCTATTGGCATTCCGAACTCCTCGTACAGCTTACTGCCGCCTATTCTAAGCGTTATCATTTTAAGAACCCAAGCAACGAGTGCGTATGACCAGAATCCCCATTCAAAGCCAGCGCCTATACCCAGAATAAAGCCTATGGGTTCAAATGGGAACCATATGAACCTTGCATGAAGCCAGTTTAAAAGCACTACGAATATTAGCCCAGCCGTGAATTGGGATATCCAAGGCTCCGTTCCAGGGCAAACATTCCATCTCCCAGGTGTTGCGTCTCTCTCAATTAAGGAATTGCATCCAATTATGCCCCAAGTATCCATAAGTTTTGTAACGCCGAACGTATAGGCTACTGCTAGGTACGTCGGGATTGTTACTATCGTGTATATGATTATCGAGGCGACGACTACTTTGAAAATGCTTTTAGAACTTATACCTGTGAGAGAGGCCATCCTGTAGGCTAGGAAGGATGTCAAGAAGTTCCCTCCCGCGGCGTTACATGTATGTGGGGCGTCTGTAAACCATGCATTAAACTTAGCCGATAGTACGAAGTCTCTAGTAGGAGTCTCGGGTGCATTGGGGTAAAGAAGTAGTCTCGGTAGGGCATATCCGCTCTGTTCACCTCTAGTGTATACCCCAGCTAAACCTATGAGCCTCATGTTTGCAAACCATATGCCTATCAGGGTTATAAATGGTAGTATGGCTGATAAAGGCGATAGACCGCATATCAAGTTGATAACTATAGTTCCTATGATGGTGCCTATTAGTAGGAGGTAGGTTGCTCTGTAGCTTATGGGTTCATCCTTCTCAAACTCAGCTTTAGTGGAAGAGTTCACCCTCCCAAATGCAACTCTGAGAGTGTCTATGATATATTTCCCACTTAGGATAAACAGGGATATCGCCAGACCCCACATGCCTCCGACAAACACAGCCATCCACTTGAAAGGCTCCCCATATAGTATTGAGTTTCCACCACAGGTTGCTCTACCACAACCAGGTAAGTCTAGAATGCCAGTGTAGTATCCCATGATGTACGCTACCTGTGAAAGTATTACTAGAACCAGCCACCAGAACCATGTATTGAAAAGTACGTGCAGAGGGGCAAAGTATGCTATAGCGACACCCAGAGGCTCCTTCCCAATCCTAGCTACCACTAGAGTCGCTATAGGCTCACCAGGTTGAACGATGTAAGATCCAAAACTGCACATGTTCGTCCTATACCCGTAAATATCTGGAAACCAGGGGAAAAGCTCTATAAAAATCACTGGAATCCAGACAACAATACCGAGTATTAAGCCTATTAGAAACGGTCCTTTAAATTTCGCCTTTCTCTCAGGTACAGTCCTTATTAGAAGTTCGTAAGCTGCAAGAGCATGCGGAAACGGAACGCGCTCAATATCTATCCAGTTCTTCCTAAATAACGTAGCGACCGATAATGCTAGGAGCCCATAGATTACTCCGTAAGCCGACCAGAAGACGATCATAGGCATTAGATCAGCCCATGGAACTGGACCACCATAGAGTATCTGCTTGGCGACATCTATGGGTGGAGCCATAAACCATGGAATAAGGTCGTAGGTTCGTCCGGGGTCGAGAATTCTATTGCCTATATAAACAAGATAGCTACAGCAGGGTGCTTCAAGAGATGGCCTACCGAGGTAATATGACAGACATAGTGTTGTAACATACAGCCATGTCATAGTCTTCAAGTTGACCCTTTTCCTGAAGAAGCTAAGTCTTCCAAGAGCGCCAGCAAAATAGAGGCTTACAAAGGGTAAAACAGTCAAAGCAGAATAACAGACAGTTACATCGCCTAAGGATGCAATGTAGAGACCGGGACCATGCTTCCATGTACCTACATATGAGGTTAGTGGATTTATACTGGCAACGAATATTCCGAGAACCACCATGAATGGTATTAGGAAATGCCATGGAATCTTCTCCTCGATGGCTCTCTCGCTAGGTGTAGATTTAGACATTTCTCCTCACAAAACGTATATTCTACTGTATATGAATATATAAGTTTTTCTATGTACGTGTTTATTCTCTACGCTTACGCCTATTGGGAACGTTTTTAAACTTGCCTTCACCTTCGCATATGTGAAGCATTTACTATGGATATTTTATCGGGTATCTTCCATATTTTTTAATTGCTTCAACGAGGGCTAAAACGTTTTCAACAGGGGTCTCAGGCGTTACAGAGTGCGAGGGGGCAAGTATTAGGCCCCCGCCTTGACCGCAAGTCTCCATCCGTAACTTGACCTCGTCCACAACGTCTTGAGGGGTGCCGAAGGGGAGGGTCTTCTGAATATCTATAGTCCCGAAGAGGCAGAGCCTATCTCCAAACTTATCTTTCACCCATGCTGGGTCTAATGCGAGGGGCTGAACAGGGTTTAGAATGGTTATCCCAACCTCTATCAAATCTTCTATTATCGCGGAGACGTTTCCGTCGCTATGTATGAAGACATGTATACCCTTACTCTTCGGAACTTCAACTATTCTCCTAAGCCTAGGTTTGATAAATCTCCTCCAAACATCGGGAGACATAAATAGCCCCCTCTGATCCCCATAGTCGTCTCCAATCCAATATATGTCTATAGGCCTCTCAACTACCAGCTTAGCAACCTCAACCACGTAATCCGTTATCATATCTAGAAGCTTTTCAGTAAAGCTTGGATTCCTGTAAAAGTCCATCAATATCCGCCTGAAGCCTCTGAGAGTCCAAGCCCTCTCGAAAAGGGTGAAGCCGATACCAGACATTATAGCGTATTCACCCCCGTACTGCTCAATATCCCTATCTAGCTGGTCGAAAATGAGCATATGAGGATCGGGTGGCTCATATCTCTCAAAGTCTTCAATACTCTTTATAGGGCTATCTACGATGCGGGTTCCAAACCCAGGTGATGGTATAGGCTTATGAACAACACCCCAATCATCCCTATAAGAGCCGTCAGGAAACCTCTTAATAGACTCTGCTGGCGGGTATGGGTCTGATATGAAGACATCGGCATCCAGCTTTTCGAAGAGCCGCATAGAGTCTCTAGGATCAACGTTGAAGTATTCACACAGCCCATTGTAGACGTTCCCAGCAAATCCGAAATAGGGAGACCAGGGAACCCTATCAGGCTCTTCAAGATTGACAGCTGCTAACACCCTCTCCTTATGGTTCATAAAGATCCTCTAGGCTAGAACGGTACGAAGAACCTTATTATGCCGACTATACCGCCGATTATGAATACGGTTAAACAGCCGATTGTAATTCCGCTCGCAAGCGGCACTCCAAATTCCTCGTAAGCTCGACTCCCCCCTACACGTAATGTTATCGTCTTAAAAATCCACGCTACAAGATATGATGTCCACAGCCCTGATATGAGCGAGTTGTAGCTTGTGCCGTTAAGGAACCCTATAGGCTCAAACGGAAACCACACAAACCTGTAGTGAAGCCATGATAACACACATACTATCACAAACCCAAGAATGGCATATTCCACCCAAGAGCCAACAACTGGTATACGAGCATTGTAATCTGAGCATTCTCCCCAAAGACTAAGACCCCAAAGCGATAGAAGGCGATATGGGCCACCTCCCAAGTTATTTAGACCAATAGCGTAGCCAGCTATTATGAACACGGAGATTAAAGACGCTACTGGAACTATGAGGGCTGTGATTAAAAGTACCTTAAACGTATTTCTAGTACTTATACCTGTTAAGCTAGCCATTTTATAGGATGCAGCTGCTCCAAAGATGGAGCCGAAGAGCTTCCCTGAACTGGTATCGGTATTCGTACGTACAAACACCATAGTAAGGGTGAATTCTCTTGTAGGTGGCTCTGGTCTAGTAGGCCAGATTAACGCCTTATGAAGGGCTGGTCCATGTTCCATACCCCTCATATAGAAGCCGCTTAATCCGTATAGCCGAGTGTTAGCAAAATAGAATATAAAGAATGTTATTGGCATAAGTAAGGCCGCCGCAAAACCTATTCCCATTGCCATAAACACTCCTATCGTACCTATGAAGCTTAGAATCAACAGTATCCATATCCATCTATATGATAGAGGTTCACCGCTCTCAATCTTACTTAATCTTTCAACATCCGATCTGCTGAGTGCCGCTTTTAATGTTTCATAAATGTAGCTTCTGCTCAACCATAGGGTAATTACAGTTAACCCAATCATGCCTCCGACCTGTGAAATCGCCATAAACTTATATGGCGCTGACAAAAGGCCTGAGTATGGTGCACACCATCCTCTACCGCATCCGCCAGCACTCTCAGCACCAGTATAATAGCCCATGTAATGTGCTACCTGCATAAGTATACAGTAGACGAGATACCAGAACCAACAGTTAAATAGTATGGTTAAAGGAACAAAATAGGCTACGGCAGCCATTATAGGTTGTAGATTAGCTGTACCGAGACCAATAATAGGTGCTACAACGTCTGTAGACTTTACATACCATACATAGCCACAGCAGTTCCCACGCACTGCAAAAATATCTGGAAACCAGGGAAACAACTGTGTTAATAGTACTATACCTTGAAAAACCACACCTACAATTAATCCTATTGTAAATATCGATCGGCGGCGATTCGATGAGCTAGGCGATGGAATAGTTATTAAGAACTGATACATTAGGCTCGTACATGGAAAAGGTACCTTTTCTACTTCTATCCAGTGGCGTCTAAATAATGTCGCCACACTTATCAAGAAGATTGCAGGAATTGTATACAATACCCACCAAAAAGCTAAGACTGGAATCCACACATCAAATTCAAACGGGGCTTTACCAAGCATTATACCTTCAACCACACTCTTCGGCGGTGCAAGGAACAATGGAACATACTTCAGAGATAGCTCTTCTGACATAAGTATTCTGCTACCAACCACCATAACAATCGGGTCGTTTAACAAAACCAGATAATATGCTGAGCATACGCCTATCATGTAGAGGTATCCGAGGGTTTTTATGTTTATTCTTTCCTTGAAGAACTTTAGTCTACTAAATGCCCACGGTATTATTAGAAGAAGAGCATCAGCTATAGTTATAGATGTTATAGCGCTAAATAGGTCAAGACTAGTCCAGAATCCTAAACCCGACCTCCCAAGAAGATACCAAAATGACCCTAGAAACCCCAAAAGTACCGAGGTAATTAACACAAGAAGATAAGGAAACTTTTCAGGAATGGCTTCACCCTCAATACTTCCTCTACTCATTCTTCTCCACCTAAAATTTCTTTTTTTTTTGAGGTAATATTTAAGTTTTTTCATGTTTTCTGCTTTGAAGAATGTTTTTAATTTTTGCCTCGTTTCCCTCTATCCATTTAAAGCAATTTTTTGTGTCTTTTTGTTGCTAATACATCATTCTCGCCTTGTTCGACTGTCGAACACTTTTTGTGCTGAAAAATCACAAGGCTTTTATAGCCCCTATGCCTATAAGCCTTTTGGGTGGTTTTTTGAGCGGTCTTCCTAAGGTTG
>Ga0080004_1098281_pt1 | contig 11617 bp, 12 predicted proteins | sample WasSprMetagenome_FD_69207 | JGI IMG/M metagenome (GOLD analysis project Ga0080004, IMG submission 69207) | Sulfidic aquatic microbial communities from Washburn Spring, Yellowstone National Park, USA - WS (SPADES assembly) (version 2) | ecosystem: Environmental > Aquatic > Thermal springs > Hot...
ATCAGAGTTTTGAAGATGAGGGGAACCGAGCACACGATGAAAACCCACAAGTACAGAATAGACAAGAAGGAGGGAATAAGCGACATCACCGTGGCCTAGCGTCTCGCACAAGCGTTTTCTCAAAGCTTCCAGCTAAAACTGAACGGCTGTAAAACTGGTGTTTTTCTTGGATTTTTTGGGCTTCTCCGTCTGGGAGATCATCCTCGTTCTAATAGTCCCTTTGATCGTTGAGGTCCCGCAGACCGTTGGGAAAAGTTTGCTGCTTCTCTTGTATGAACTGCTTTATAGGCCACTTTCGGGAGAAGCTCGAGGGAAAGCTTTAGAAAACGATTTCCACCCGAAGGTTTCCGTGGTTGTTCCAGCGCGCAACGAGGGAGAGTACATCCAATCCACCCTTGAGAGCCTTTTGGAGAGCAGTTACCCGAACATGGAGGTTGTGGTTGTAGACGACGGCTCAACGGACGACACTTATTTGAAGGCTTTGCAGTACGCTGCTAAGCCAAACGTGAAGGTTGTCAGGAGGAATGTTGCAAGCGGCTCAAAGGCGAAGGCTGTTGGCTATGGGATGCTCTTCACAAAAGGCGAAATCGTAATAGTCGTCGACGGAGACACCGTTGTGGAGAGAAACTCCATAAAGGAGCTTGTTAAGCCCCTAATTGAGGATGAAAGGGTTGTTGGCGTGGCGGGCAACGTAAGGGTTCTCAACAAGGAGAACCTGCTGACGAGGCTGCAGGCTTACGAGTACGTGGTGAGCATGGAGCTTGGGAGAAGGTGGCAGGGGGTTGTGGGCGGGATACTCGTGATCCCTGGAGCCTTCGGAGCGTTTAGGAGGGAGGTTTTAGAGTCGCTTGGCCGCATGCACGCTGACACCATAACCGAGGACTTCGACATGACGGTGATGCTGCAGAAGACCAGAGGCAGGCTTGCGTTCGCGCCTAAGGCTGTCGCGTGGACCCATGCTCCGAAACGTTGGAGGGAGTGGGTTCGCCAGAGGATAAGGTGGTCAGCCGGCCAACTTCAAGTTTACATGAAACACGTGGACGTCTTCTTCAAAAAGAGGTTTGGACTGTTCGGTTGGATAATTGCCCCAAACAACGTGTTCATGGACATTGGCGCCCTTTTCCTAAGGGCAGCCTGGCTGGCTGCGATCATAGCGTTCACCCCGTTCACTTCAAATTTAACCTACGCCGCGAGGCTTTCAGCTTTAATCTTCACGTTTTACCTCGCGCTTGAGGCCCTCTCGTTATTGTCCGCCGTCCTCCTGTCGCCCAGGAAGGAAGACCTGAAATACGCGGTTCTGGCGCCTCTGATGGTTGCCTTCTACAGGCCATTGCATTCAATTATCAGACTCAAAGCTTACCTCAGCGTCCTGCTCAAGGGGAGGATAGGCTGGTGATGCAACATCCCCTCATCTTCTTCGCACGCAGGTGTGGACTTAACTTAAAAGGGCAATAAACAACCAACTAATGAAAGCCCTGAAAGCAAGAATCCCAACTTTATTTAGATGTGGAGGGCGTCGATCTAAGTTGTTTTCGATATGCGTCTTTAATGTAGTCTGAAACGTGTAGCCTTCTTTCTTGACGTAATCCATTCCGGTCTTCGCGTAGAGGCGTTGCGTCATTTTTTCCTCAATTATTTTTGCGCTGTCGCCCAAGAGGTCTTCAAGCTCTTTTGCGAACTTTTCAGGTTTCTCGGCGACCTCGTCTCGTTTGATTGCTGATTTGAGCTCTAAGAAGCGGAGGACGACCTCGCCGAAATCCATGCTTTCAAGAAATGACTCTACGACGAGGTCGTTGAACCTCTTTTTCGTGGGTTGCAGGCGGCCAACCCCCCACGCGAGGAAGCTTTTACCTTTTCCTTTTTCAGATGTGGCATCCTCCTTTGATGTTTAGACTATTGGTGTTAGTTTCAGGTGTGGCCATCCTTTGGTGGGGTGGCAGTGACATGGTGCAGACATGTTCGGGGTTTAACTCCGTAGAAGAAGATGCAGCCGTTTCGCTCTATCAGCTTCAAGTGTCTGTCAACCATGTTTAATGCTCGCTTGGTTATGCGTAGTCCGGGCCTTGCGATGGCAAGTGTTAGGTTGCCGCGCGCTTTGCACTCGGTGACCTGTACGCCTATCTCGCTGAAAAGCTTCTCTGGAGCCTCCGCATACCTGCTCTCATACGTGTCGTAGCCAACAACGGTCAAAATGGGCTGTCCAGTCGCTTCCATAAGGTTTATCTGGACCTGGGACCACGCAGCCGCGTCCCTCTCAAGGTTTGTTGCTCCTCCACGCATCAACGCTATGTAAGGCTCAAACTGTTCCTTGGTGGGCTTTACCTCCTCGTAAATCTTTAAGTTGCGGCTTATAATTTCTCTTTCAACATATGGCTGTATCGTCTTTAGGATGTCGCTGCTGCTGGTGCCGCCTGCTGGCATGATGGCTACTCCCCTATTCTGGGATAGGAAGTTTAATATGAGTGGCAGTTCGAAGAGGCGGATGGCTTCGAGGGGCACGTTCGTGTCCGCTTCAAGTATTACGTATGATCCCCTATCAAACCCTCCGCCCAGCACCCTGTCGAGTTCCTCGTTTCCTGTTGAGAAATGGGTTTCGGAGTCTGGGATGGGCTTCCACTTTTGAGGCTTCTCAGGCTTTACGACGCGGAAGGTTGATAAGACGCGGAAGCCTCCTTCCAACGTGAAAGGGTATGTTGACTGCTGGATCCGAGTCCCCCTAAGCTTTAATATTTCGATTTCGCGGATCACTCTATCCCCCCGTTTGAGCAGGAAGATTCCGTCAGCCACGAACTCTTCTATCCCTAGCCCTACGCTTTCTTGGCCGTATGGTATCTCCACTATTAGGATTGTAGTGCAGCCAGCCGACTTAACTATCTTCCCCAGAATTGTGTGAAGAATTATCCTCGCCTCGATCTTCTCCTTGAAGGCTTGAGCCAAAGCTGAGAAGGAGTCTATGACGAGGCGTTTAGCCTTCAAAGACAGGGCTTCCTCCACAATCCTGTTGAGCACATCTGGAGCTGAGGACTCCTTCACCGTTAACATGTCGAGGATCTTGACCTTACCCTCCTTTTCAAGCTCCTCGAAGTCCATGCCGAACCTGCGCATGTAATCTATGAAAGCGTTTTTCCCCTCCGCGAGGGTGACGTAGACGCCGTTCTCGCCGTAGTCGACGGCTCCGCGATACAGGAACTGGGCTGAAAAGACGGTTTTGCCAGTGCCAGGGTTCCCGGCGACTAGGATGAGGCTCCCCCTTGGAAAACTCCCTCAATCACCACGTCAAGACCCTCAATCCCAGAAGGAATCCTTTCGGAATCCACGTGGAAACCTCCTATGAGCCAATTCCTGGCAACGAAGTTCACATCATTTTATTCGAGCGAAGCTTGCTTTTAATAAAGTTTCGGCGCTCTGAAAGTTCTTATCTTTTGGTTTTGGCTTCCATGATCTCTTTCCTCTTCTTCACGTAGTCTTCCAAGCCTATCTTGCCCTCGAAGAACTTGCGGTCAAGGTCGGCGAGTCCTCTCCTGACGCTTTCAGGCATGGCTTCACGTTCCTCACGCGGCTCCCCCAGCTCTTTAAGGGCTTCTTTCAGCGCTTCAACCTCCATTTTTAGGGCGTCCTTCTCCCTCCTCTTCATGCATTCGGAGAGGGCTGCTGCAACTTTATCTCTGAGTTGGGCGACCTCCTCAGCCTCGACGACGTTTACGTCGTAGCTTCTGGCAACCATCCTCGCCTTCTCGTTCATCTTTGGAACTGCTATCAGGAGGCTTTCCCACGGTTTCACGTCGAATATTTTGGCAAGCGATGCGAAAACCTGGCTGGAGTCAACTTCGCCCTCGGAAACCAAGGCGTCCGCGAGAACGTCTGGAGGGTTCCCGGATGGCTCCCTCCCCTCACTCCATACGGCGAAGGCGAACTGGTGTTCAACGCCGCTTCTTCCCTTCAGCACGGCTGGAGCCTGGAAAAGCCAACCCTTACCCGCAACCCTTTCGAGGATGGATTGAAAGTCGATTATTTCGCCTTCTACAAAACTCTTTTTAGCCGGGTTCAGCCTGTAAGCCTTCACGTGGCGTATGGCTGCTTCAGCCTCTTCGAAGGTGTGGAGGCGGCTGCACGTGTACCTTTTCATCGGGGCTGGAAACCTCCCCCCGCAGGCGAGGCAGACTGTCAGTGTTCCAAGCCTCCGGTAGTCGACGCCTATGCCCCTCAAGGTTTTACCGCATTTTGGACATTTGAGTTCGCCATCGCTCCTGAACTTCTCCTCCCTATCCACGTGGCCGCAGCCCATGTGCTCGATCATGGAGGCCTTCTCCACCTTGGCTGAGCCGCATGCTGGACATGACAGTTGAAGGATAAGCTTGTGGGATCCGCATTTTGGGCAGACAGCCAAGCTTGCAACAGCCTCCGATAGGAGGAGGCCTGCTGACTCCATCTCGTCGAGGAGCGTGTTTACGGTTGAGGGTGAGGCTTCAGCCAGCTCCTCAACCTTAATGTATCGGACGCCCCATTCGAAGTCGACGGTTGGCTCGGCGACGGCAAGCCTCCCTTCAATCATAGCCCTCAAAATCTTCTGCGCCTCGCTCCTCCTCAAAATGGGCGCCTCAGCCTTACCCGCCACCTTCACCCCTCCAAAGCCCTTTCGACTTCCTCCAGCCTAAGTTTGACAACGCCCTTCAAAACGGCTTTGAAAAGCTCCTCAACGTTTTCGCCTGTCTTAGCTGACGTTTCAACGTAGTTGACGCCCAGAAGCTTCGCCTTCCCTTCAGCCTCAGCAGCGTCAACCTTTCTTCCACAATGATCCTTCTTGTTTCCCACAAGCCAGGCTGCCGGCCTGTACCCCAACGTCTTCACGGCTTTTCTGCACTGTTCCTCAGCGAAGGACAGGGAGCTTGGCCTGCAAACGTCAAAAACAACCAAGAGGGCCTTAGCGTTGCCGCAGTAATCCTTGAAGGCCCCGGCCACAACATCCCTGTTAGCGTCCCAGAATGAAAGCTTAAAAAGGCCTTTTGAAAACGCGAACTCCCTTTCGCTTATGCTTATCTCCACCGTCGGAACGTACTCGGATTGGAACTCATTCCTCAAAAACCTGCTTAAAATGCTCGTCTTGCCGACGGCGCTGTCTCCAAGCATGACAACCTTAAAAGTCCTAGATAACAACAAGCCTGCCCCGCCATATTTTTAGGCTTCCCTCCTTCTAAGTTTTCCCCTTTCGAAACTTAAGCTTTAGGATTGTGTAGACGACTATGAGGGCTGCCACTAGGACTGCTATGGCTAGGGCTAGCGTGAATATGGGAACCTCGAAGCCGAAAATGTTTATTGAGGGAGGCCGTTGAAGGGGAACTATGGCTGCAACGCTTTTACCTGCCTGTGCAGCCAAAAACCCAGGCTTAGACGCTTTAACCGTTAAAACGGCTTTTTCCGACGTCTGCTTGAGGGTTATGGCTGCGCTTCCATCAGCGTCTGTAACGTTTTCTGCGGCGATAACTTCTGCGCCTGAAACAGCCCACTCAATGGATGCTCCTTCAACGGGAAGCGTCCCATACGACACGAAGGCCTTTACGTTAACGGTCTGGTTTATGCGGACGGCTGAGGGAGCCTCAATGGTTAAGTTTAGCGCCGGAGCCCACGTTTCAACGTACGCGGTGGCGGATTCTAAACCCTGAGCTGAAGCCGTTATGTTCGCAACTCCAGGGTTTAAGGTTGGAATAAAGGGGACTGTGCAAGTGCTTTCGCCCTTCCCAATGGTCAAAATGGCTGGAACCTGGCCGACGCGAGGCGAGGACGAAGTGAGGTGAACATACAAGTCCCTGTTTGCCGCTACGGGAACGCCGTTTGCGTCTTGAACCTGAACTGCCAAAACGTTTTTAGGCTTTCCGTCCGCCGGGATAACGGTGGGAGCAGCGTAGACGGCGAGCTTTGAAGGCGTTAAGCCCACAACGCGCAGCGTGGAGGAAGCAGCCTCTAAACCGCATGCCGCCACGGTTATCACGGCGTCTCCAGCCTTAAATCCCGCTTTAACGCTTGCTGATGCGGCGTGTCCCCCGCCCTGCACTTTGATGGAGCCGGAAACCTCGACCACGTCGGGGTTGGATGTTGAAATGTATACTTGGATGTCTTCGGCAGCCCTCGCAGGCGCCCCAGCCCCGTCTAAAACCTGAACTTGGACGACGCCTTCGTGTAAGCACCCGTCAGGAGCGAGAACTGGCGGGGTGAGCGTTAAAAGAAGCCTTGCGGGCTTGCCTCCGAAGTCCTTGACAACAACCTCTACGCTTCCTGGAACGAAGCCGTCCGCCATGGCCGTAATTACAGACCTGCCGGATAAACCCCTAACGCTGTACAAGGCTTGAGCGTAGCTTGCCCCAGCAGGTATCACCACGTAAAGCGGCACGTCCAGAACCGTGGTGTTCGAAGATGTCAAAGTGACCTTAACGTCTCTTTGTAGTGGCAGAGGAAGCCCGTTTGAGCCAACCGCCTGGACAGCGAGGGTTCCGTTTAAGCCTGCCTTAGACGGCATGAGGCTCTGAGCGTACACGTTAAGCTTAAACGGCGGAGAAGCCCCTGAAGGGTTGACTGTTGTCAAAGCTGCGTAGCCGCTGATGAAGCCTGAAGCTGAAGCCGTTATTATCGTTAAGCCCGGCTTACGGGTTGTATTGAAAAGTGCAACTGCAAAAGTTTCACCCTCACCTATTACTATTTCGCCTTCAACACATCCCACATCGAGGTTTGAGGATGTAAGGGTAACCGTAATATTGGAGGGGGCGGGAATGGGGAAGCCGTCAGAATCCTGAATTTGAACGTAAACGCACGCGTATGACTTACCGTCCGCCGGCAGTGTTGGAGGAGACAAGTAAACCGCAAATCTCAAAGGATGAGCGCCCACAGACGCGGCTGCAAAAGCTGGCTGGAAAAGAACAGCTAGGGAAAGGATAGAGGCCGCGAGCATGACGGTAAACGTTGACGAACGCTTGCATGAGCGCACAGCGTTTGAACTCCGTTTTAGGATTTTGCAACAGCCGGCTTTGCCCATCCGACGACGACGCTTTGCAGGAGAGGCAAAATCTCCTCCCAGTTGTCATGCTCCCTGAGCATGGTTTGAGCCTCCCTTATTCCATCTGCGAAGTCCTCAATTTTCGCCTTAGAGTCCAAGATGAGAAGGGCAATTCTCTTCCCCCTACAACCCAAACAAACGATCCTCTTCCATCCAACTTGGAGATGTGCATCCACGTTGCGTTCGTTTAAAGACGCGTAAAGCTCCTGTAACGCCTTGAGGGGCTCACCGTCAAGTCCTTCGGGCAGGAGGGAGCCTTCAGGGTGCTTGGCCCTAACTCTGCCGCCCTCTACAATGAAGACGGCGCTTTCGGCTATGGGGCCTTCAGCTTCCAGTCTCTCAAGCGCCTCTTCAAGGCTGGAGAAAGGTGAACCCTCACGGCGGAGTGAGTTGACGATTTCCTTTCGCCTCTGAAGGTATTGGCCGATTTCAATTTTGCCCTCCCAGAAGAGTTTGTCAAGCTCTGAAAGGCTGAGCTGACTTTGAACAGGGGCATGTGGCTCCTCAACTCTGAAAGTTGAAGGCTTAGCCTGAACGGTTCCCGGAGCCTCGGATGTCTCCACGGCGGGCTTAAGCCTCTTTACACTAGGCCTCACAGTTACGTTTTCTCTGTTCGTCCTCCAAGCCTCCAAGCACAGCCTGCATACGTCAAGCGGAACCTCGTCCGACTTCACTGCGCATGCTCTTCCCCTAACGAATGCGCATTCCCATACTTCATCCTCAGACTTCATCACCTCACCTCCCCACCGCCCGCGCCGCCCTTCCTCCTACGCGGGAGGAAAAGCAGGAGCATGATGATTGCGGCTACCGCTGCAATTCCATAAGGCGTTCTCAGGAAGAGCGTGGGATAGCCAAGGTAGGGCAGCCTCCCAACACACACGCCTATAACGTTCTCAGCTGGGACAAGCCAGCCGTCCGGGAAGGGCAAGTTATCCCCTTTAGTGACGAAGGCAAGCTTTCCGTTTTCAATCCGCACGTCAACAACCCTATGAACCACAGGGGAAGGCGTATAACTGTTGTATGGCGGTGGAACGTTGAAAACAATAATGTCGCCCGGCGCTATTGTCGTGGCGTCAACCCCCCTGACAACTATTAAGTCCCCAACATTCAACGTTGGAGCCATGCTTGTCGAAGGCACAACCATGAAAGGCGTCAAAGTCCCAAACACAACCGCAACGACCAAGTAGCCCTCCAAGAGGACTGCTGCAACAATAGCCACCTTCAAAGCCCTCAAAGCCCCAACACCTCGGAGGAGCTTTAACCCCCCTACCTCGACGCGCCTGCGGACAACAGCCCCTTCCACACCCTTCAAAGACACAACCCTGCCACTCTTATCTCTTACAAGAACCAAACCCGAAGAGCCCTCCCGCCTCCCAAACGTTAAGAGGGCGTCAACCCCAAGGTAAATCAGGCCACCCACAGCCGCGCCAAGAAGGGCAACATACGGGAAAGTAGCCGAAAAAGGAGCATTACCTCTAGTCAAAAGCAGAGCTAGCAAACTAACTAGGCAAACCGAGCCCGCCAAGCACGCGGCGCTAAACACTTTCACAAACCTCAAACCAACCACCACAAAAAGATGAGAACTCAGGACTTTTATAGCTTCACTGAAATGCATGTTAACCTGCTGTAGCTGGTTCAACCGCACAGGCAAATTTCAACGTCACAGAGGAGCTCGCCTTCGCAGAAGTGTAGCCATAAACCGTTGCTTTCACTGCTAACTGACTATTAAGGCTGATGTCGTAAGCGTATAGGAGCGCCGAAGCCATACCGGTCTCCAAACTGATAACGCCGTAGTCCACCACGGAACCGGATTGCCAAAGTGTCACATTGATGTTTAGGGATCTGAAATCATCCACCAAATCGGGCATGTTTAACAACGTGACCCGGACGAAGATTGCGGATGCATTTATGCCAGTGACGCCAAACATGGTTCCTAGATCCCTACTGAACCACATGCTCTTCTTTAGACCTGTAATAGATGGGGAAGGACTAACAGCGCTTACTTTTGCAAAATCATAAATAGTATCTGAACTTATGTTTTGATACGCCACGTAGCTTGTTCCTGCCCATGCTGCTGACAGCCCTATGAGCAGCAGAGCAGCCAGAGCCATGGTATACATCTTTTCCTTCGTGTTCATTCCTTTTTCACCTCGTGTTTTTAGCGTATAGTATTTAAGCAGTGCCTAATAAGGCTTGCTGTAATACGTATATTTTACATGCGAATTACTCTAAGCGTATAACAGGAGTAATACTCATGTATACGGGCTCAAAATTTAACACGAAAATGTAAAACTCACGGCTTGGTTCACTTTTCATTATGCATGGGCAGACCCTGCGGTTTTTCGGAGTTTTGGCGTTGGCTTCCCTCTCTTTCGCCCATCCTTTCAAGCATTGCCTCAAAGCTGATGGTTCCCATGGTTTCCGATATTATGCCCCTTCTCTTAAGCTCAGCAACGACCAAGTTTCTAAGCCATGTTGAAATATCCATACCCTCGTTATAGGCCAGCTGCTCCATGATCCTCTTAAACTGAACAGGAAAACGCACACAAACGATGGCATCCTTATATGGACTCTTTTTGACGCGCATAATACACACGTAAAATGATCGCAAAGCTCCTATAAAAGACTATCGGGGCACGCAGCGTGGCCCTCTTGCTGTGAGTCAGGCTCATCCGCAACCGTCGATGTCGGTTCCGAGTCCTCAATTATCCCTCTCAATTTCAACTCTTTTATTATCAGGTTTCTCATCCACGTTGAAAGGTCTAACGGTAACGCCTGGGTTAGTGAAGCATGTTTGGGCGACTGAAAGTGCCTGGAAGGCTAAGAGGAGAGCTATAAACGCTGAAACTGCTGACGACTTTCCTAAACGCGCCATTTAGACACCAGAAAGAGAATGCGCGAGAACTTAAAAATGCGAAAATTTAATGGACAAAATGCGGTTGAAGGACGCGTTAAAAGTGGGCTCATAGCAGTAGCGTCGCGCTCACGGTAAAAGCGATTGAAGCGCATATTTCGCTAGCAGGTAGCAGCCAAAAAATGTTAAGAGGAGGCTGCAGGCTTTCACCATTAAACTCTGATATTTTAAAATGGCTTTTCTTCCCGACCAGACGAAGTAGGCTACAGCCGTGTACCAGGCGATGTCAGCTGAAAAGTGTCCTAAGCTCCAAAAAACCAAGCCGTTGAAGCCGGCCGTCAAACAAGCGTTCATGAGAAGCGCGAAGCCTAAGGTCGCCCACCAGAAGGGAACTGTCGGGTTCAGAACTGTGCTGAAGAGAATTCCGCCTAAGAGCGGGTGCAGCTTCAAATGTGGAAGACCGTTGGGGTTCGTGCCAGCGTTCGCTTTCCAGAGGAGCCCCCTCATCCCAAGAAAGACGAGCAGAACCCCTCCTAAGCATCCGAAAAAAAGAACTATGAAGGGGTTTTGCAGGGCTAGGTGGAGTCCGAGAACTATTAGCGATATAATGGGGATCTCCGCCAAAACATGCCCAACTGAGGTGCAAAATCCAGTCCAAGCTCCCCTAGACACGGAGGCTTTTGCGAGGATGTAGATGAGAAGCGGGCCAGGAATCAACGTTCCAGACAATGCTACTATAAACCCTGCAGCAAACTGGGATGCTTCTGCGAGCACGCGTTCACCATCACTTTATAGCATTTTAGAAGCATAAAAAGCCTTTCAACATTGTTTTAAAGGTTCGGCAGCCGTTAACGGTTAAAACGTTAATGAGCATTGAAAGTTGTGAAAGAAAAAGGGATATGGACCGCAAGCTACGGGAACCAATACTGTATTCCAGCGCAGTCCTGATAGCCATCTGGAACGCCTGTGACGTCAAGCTTGACGTATTGGATGTTGTAGTTCCACACGGCCCAGGGCCGCAAATGTCTTCAACGAACATGCCATAGTCAGCCCAGCAGTCGGTTGATGTGGCGTCGGCCTCGCGTGTGGCGCTCCCAAGCCATCCCGAAAAATAGAAAGTCGCATGCACTGTGACGCCTGCAACCTTGTTGCCGTGCACGGATCTCACGTATCCTACAGCCACGAAGTCTGTTGGAATGCCTGAATATCCCACCTCTCCGACGAACTCTTTCTGCAACGTCGTTATGGGCGTCTTGTAATAGACCGTGTATGATGTTGGCTGATAGACGTGCACGTACTTGGTTGCGCTAGTTGCGCCATCGCTTCACTTCCAGAAGTCCATATAGTAGCCGAAGGCATAGGTGCTTGACGGAACAGAGATGTAGCTGTAGCAGGGGTTGCGGAGCTGTTTCTCCCTGCGTAAAGTTTATTAACTTTTAGTGTATACTCCGTTTGTGAAGCTTAACACGGGGTGCGTCCTAGGAGTCCCTTTGGCTACGAGCCAAACGAGGAAATCAGGAGGCTTTTAGAGGACTTCAGAGATATGGTGAACTTCTGCATAGACTACGCCTGCAAGAGGAGGGTAACCTCCTACGCGGAGCTCAGGAAGGGGGTCTACGAGGAGTGGAAGCGAAGGTGGAGCTGTTCAACACATTATTGCCACTCAGCCTGCAAGATAGCGCTGGCAATGCTCAAAACATATAGGAGGAAGCATAAAG
>Ga0080004_1134407_pt1 | contig 11616 bp, 7 predicted proteins | sample WasSprMetagenome_FD_69207 | JGI IMG/M metagenome (GOLD analysis project Ga0080004, IMG submission 69207) | Sulfidic aquatic microbial communities from Washburn Spring, Yellowstone National Park, USA - WS (SPADES assembly) (version 2) | ecosystem: Environmental > Aquatic > Thermal springs > Hot...
CCCCTTGTGGAAAGTGCTTTTCTTTCCGACCGCTACCAAGGTCCAGGGATCCCAGCCGGCCGGATTAGCCTCACCTACGAGCTTTCCTTCCGCCATCCCGAGCGCACCCTTTCCGCGGAGGAAGTGGAGGAAGCAGTGCAGCGCATCCTAGCTAGCCTTGCGCCTTTGGGCGTACAAATTCGCACCTAAGATGGAAAAGATTGTGATCAGCAATAACCCAGAGGAGACGATGCAGGTGGCTATGGAGCTTGGCCGGCGGTTGCGCGATGGCGAGGTCGTGGCCCTGGTCGGCGAGCTCGGCGCAGGAAAAACTACGTTCGTCAAAGGTTTAGCTCAAAGCTTCTTCATCCCCGAAGAAATCCTTTCCCCAAGCTTCCTCTTGGCCCGCACCTATCGCGGAAAGCGAACCCTTCATCACCTTGACCTCTATCGGGTCCGAGATATCGAGGAACTCGTGGAAGTGGGGCTCACTGATCTTCTTCCCCCGGAGGAAGGGGTGACGGCCGTGGAGTGGGCGGACCGTTTCCCCCAAATCATCCCTAAGGATGCGGTTTGGGTGGTTCTGGAGCATGAAGGGGGCGATCGTCGTAAGATCACGATTCGCCGCGGAGTTTTTTAGATGGAGGTGCCGATGGGGAAAATCTTGGCACTGGCCAAAATTGAAAAGGGGTTCCAGACAGAAGTACGGGTCCGCAACCACCGGATTATCGCTGACCTTACCCCGGATAAAGGTGGGGAGGATTGGGGACCAACCCCGCCGGAGATCCTGGTAGTCGCGCTGGCAGCGTGTTCGGCGATGTTTGCCAAAATGTTCGCTGATCGGGTCGGATTCTCCGGGCCAATCACTGTGGAGACCGAGGCCGAAACCCCGGAACCACCGACTATTGTGCAAAATTTCCGGGTTCGGGTGAGCCTTCCAGGCCTCCCCAAAGAGGAACGCGAAAAAGCTAAAGCTTTTGTGGAACGCTGCGTGGTGAGTCAGACCCTGAGCGTGGCCAATCGCGTGGACCTCACCATCGAAACGTGATCCCCAAAACCACGGCCAAAACTGCCCGGGTCCTCGAGATCTTCGTCGATCCCTTCCGCTACCGGTGGTATGGGGTCGTGGTAGTGGAAGGCGAGGCGGGTTCTCTGCGCCTTCCCATGACGGGGACAGTGGCCCAATGGTTCCGGCCCGGCGAGGAAGTCCTCATCGAGCTTGAGCCCGATGTCGACCCCCAAAACCTTTCCTTTAACAGTTACCGTCTTTGGCGGGTGATCGAGGGGAACGCTGTTCCTGTCTGGCCCCTTTACCGTGCCCCCTTTCATTTGGACCGGGTCTCCCCTCTGGACGGGACCGTCCTCTACACCTACCGCGTGGAAGCAAAGGAAGCCAGTTTAGAATCGGATTATGAAGCAATTGTGGAGCTCGAGCAGCACCATTATGCCGCGGAGGAGGAAGTGCTAGCGCGCTGGTTCTGTCCGGAGGACCGGACGATTCAGGAGGCCAATGCCCGGCCCCTTTGTCCCCGGTGTGGGAAGCCCCTGCGCTTTTTAGATCTCGTGGACGCGACCCGCGCCTCCCGCTTTTTGGTCCTAACCCGCGAGGATCGCGAGCCCTACGAGCCCCGGTACCTGGGATACGTCCGGGTGGACCCGCCTCTTCCCCTTCTCCATCGCCGCCTTCCCCAGGGTAAAGTCCAGCCCCATATTCGCCGGGAAATTTTTCCTGCGGAATGGTACGAGCCTCCTTTTTGGCCCGAGCGGCTCGTGGAGGAAATCCGCAAAAAGAACCCGAATTTTTCCCCTTCTGAGCTTTGGTGGAAGGCCCAAGGGGAAGCGCTTTTGGTTTGCGACACGCGGGCGGCACGACTAGCCCGGGTCGTGATCCACCCGGATTACCGGGCTGAGGGTCTTGGCCGGTTGGCCCTGGAGGCAGCGGTGGCCTGGATTCGGGAGCGCCGTATCCCTGAAATGCGCCAGCCCAAGGAAGTTTTCGAGACCGTGGCCCAGATGGCCCGCTACAATCCTTTTTTGGAGCGGGCGGGCTTCAAATACATCGGTGACACCGCCTCCGGCCGGCCCTTCCTCGTCCTCCCCCTTTCCGCGGAAGCGGAAAAATTCCTGACGGATTTCTTGCGAAAAGACCCCCTAGCCAAAGTCCACAAGGGAAAACTTTACCAGCCCGCTTTCCCAAAGGTGGAGCCCCTTTCCGGTCCAATTCGGCTTCAGCGCGTCTCCTACCGGTACGAAAACGTCCTCGACCTTTCCCGCATGGCCGAGCCCGTTCAAGAGGTCCTCCTCGCCTTTGGGGTGAGGAAAAGGGCCATCCAGCGGGTGGTTTTCCGCAACCTGAACCTCACGATTGAGCCCAAAAGCGTGGTGGCTTTGGTGGGCGCCTCGGGAGCGGGGAAAAGCACGCTCCTTCGCCTTCTTTGGGCGGCAGCCGTGGGCGAGGAAAAAATCCTTTCCCGGCTGCAATCGGGAACGATTGAGCTTCCCCAAAACGTGCGGGCCGCGGCTTACCTTCCCGGCGAGCTTGAGCCCAAATTCGGCCGGTCGCCTGTCCTCGAAGTCCTCTATGACCTTACCGGCGATGTGACCATGGCTATCGAAATCCTGAACGTCACGGGAATTGCCGACGTGGTGCTTTACCGGGCGAGGTTTTCCGAGCTTTCCACGGGGCAGAAGGAGCGGGCAAGGCTAGCTTATCTTTTGGCTTTGCGGCCGAATTTGCTCCTTTTGGACGAATTCGCGGCGCACCTGGACTCCGCTTCCGCCCTAAGGGTGGCCCGCAAAGTGGCCGAGCTTTGCCGGGAAAAGGGGATCACCCTCGTTTTCGCCACCCATCGTCCGGAAGTCCTCTCCGCCATGCAGCCGGATCGCACTCTCATTGTGGGCCACGGCGGCGTCGCCCTTTCCTCCTAGGCTTCCTCATCGAGCCTGAGCCAAACCGTCGGCCCTTGGCGCCGCCTCACCGGAATGGGCGCGGGAAACATCTCCGGATCGGAAAGAACCCAAACGTAAAGGGGCTTTCCCCGCGCATAATTTTTCAAAAACTCCGGATCAGCTCGGTGTTTTTCCCAAGCGGAAGCGAGTTCTTCGGCCGAAAAGGGGCCGAGGACCTCGCGGATCACCACCGTTCCGATCCACCCGCGGGAACTCACCACCCCCACCCGGCCCCGGATCTCCGTGGGATAGCGCCGAACCTCCCAAATTTTTTCGCCGGCGACGATGTAGGAGGCATAAGGCTCCCGCACGAAAAACCCCATCTTCGGCCGTTTTTCTTCCCTCATTTCCCAAAATGGATCACGATCTCCGTCACCCATTTCACCCGCCTGAGCTTCTCCGGCACCGCGGCGCGATCGTCCCAGACGAAAAGAAGGGGCCCACCTTCCTCCTCCGAAAGAAACCGGCCATCGATCTTCAGGGCGAGAATGAATAGATCGTTTCCGGCAAGGAAAGAGCTTGGGATCGTCTGAGAAAAGCCGTCCTTCCCGCGGATCTCCACAAGGTAAACGGCCTTGGCCTTCTCCCAGTTGAACGAACTTTCATCGTACTTAATCCCAAAGCCCTCGGGAGAAACCTCGTCGTCCACGTAGGCCAAAAGCCGCCAGAGGGGAAGCCCAATGTACGTGTGGGTCTCTCCCTTATGGGTGGAGGAGACTGCTTGCGCATGGCAAGGACAAGCCACTGCGCTTTCCAGATCCCAGCGGCTAAAAATTTTCTCCACGGCTCCGGAAAGCCTCAAAGAGTAGGAGCTATATTGGCCGCGGATTTCGATCCGCACCACCATTTTTGCCGAGGCGGAGCTTTGGAACCGCGGGTTTCCCGGCCCAACCTTGACCATGCGGAAATACCCGGGATTGAAGGGCATGTATTTCCCGTCCTGTTTAAAGGCGAGGATCCAGGTGCCTTCGGAATCGGAAAGGGAGCCGTAGCGGTAGCGCATGCGGTAGCCATCGGCAGCCACCAGCTCCAATTCCGCGTCCTCCGGCCAATTCCCAAGGAGGTCGGAAAGGAGAAAGCCTGTGTACACGGAGGAAACCACCCGGCCCGAGGAGGTGACGTACGAGCCAGGATAAGTCAAGGCCACAAAACGCTGTTCGAGCTCGGAAAGGGAAAACGTGCGTTCACCCTCCGGCGTAGCCAAAGTGAGCCGGGCCTCCTCTGGCCATTTCCCCACCTCTGGAAGGGCTTCACCCTTCCAATCCACAAAAAGCCAGCGCACGCCAGGGATAGCGAAATCCCCGCCAAAAAGGGTGGGTCCCTGGGAAAATTCTTCCTCCCAAGGGAAACCGAGGATCGCCCCTTCCAAAGCGTCCTTCTTCAGGGTCGCTTGGAGGCCTTCCTGGGTGAAGACGAAAACGGTCTGGTCCTCATTTAGGCCGCCTAGGGCCTCGAAAACCAGTTTTAGGGGTATTCCGCGCACCGGAATCCCGCCGGGCGAAAGAGGGCCTTCCCATTCCGGCCAAACCGAGCTTGGAAAATTCAAGACGAGGGATTTCGGCCCCATTTGTATCAAAACCGGCTGAGCAAAGGCCACCGCCGCACAAACAAAAACCAGTCCCAAAAGCTTCTTCATCCCCTCTCACCTCCAGGCAAGCTTACCGGCTTTTGGCCATTTCTTCGCGGATGAGGGCTAAGAAAACCTCAACTACTTTTGGGTCAAATTGGGTTCCTGCGCCCTTTTGGATTTCCGCAAGGGCTTCGTCCACGGGCAGGGCTTTTCGGTATGGCCGATCGCTCCGCATGGCATCCCAGGCGTCCACCACCGCGAAGATCCGGGCCGCAAGCGGAATTTCCTCTCCCTTTAGCCCGCGGGGATAGCCCTTCCCGTCCCACCGCTCGTGGTGACTGTAAGGGATGTCCAGGGCTGGCCGAAGATAGCGAATGGGATAGAGCATGGTGTACGCATACTCTGGGTGCTTTTTCATGATGGCCCATTCCTCCTCCGTGAGCTTTCCGGGCTTAAGGAGGATGCTATCGGGAATGGCCAGTTTTCCGATGTCGTGGAGGAGGGCGCCGCGCCGTACATGCACGAGCTCCTCCTCTGTCATCCCCATTCTCCGGGCGAGCTTCAGGGTGAGTTCAGTGACCCGCTGGGAATGGCCCTCGGTTTCGAGATCCCGGAATTCGAGGGCCCGGGCCATGGCCTCAATGGTCGCGTCGTAAGCCAGCCGGAGCTCCAGGTTTGCGCCCTCAAGGTCCGCAAAAAGCCGAGCATTGTCCACAGCGATGGCCGCTTGGCTTGCCAAAGCCTCAAGCAATGCGAGCCAGTCACTGTTTTCCTTGCGAGGCTCGCGATGAAAAGTCTCCAGCACCCCGAGGACCCGGCCTTTGGCGATCATCGGCGCGGCATACATGCTCACGAAGCCCTCGGCAAAAAGGAGATCCCGACCAACGCTTGGCGGAAGTTCTGCTTGGGAAATATCCGGCACAGCCAGGACCTTCCGCTCCATAACCGTTCGGCCAGCGATGCTTGTGGCCACGTTAAGCTCCATGCGTTCGATGGCTTCTTGGTTGCGGAAGCCGCGGGCTCCGGCACAGCGTAGCACCGTCCCGCCCGGATCCAAAAGGAACACAGCTGCTGCATCCACCTCAAGCTGGCGTGTCACCTCCTCAAGGAGGACCTGCAAGGTAATGCGCGGATCCAAGCTTCCGGTGATAGCGAGATCGATGTGCCTAAGAGCCTGGATTTCCCGGAGCCTCCGCTCCAAAACCTCTAGAAGCCTGGCCTTTTCCAAAGCTCCTGCGGCCAAGTTAGCCAGAGCCTGGAAAAGGGAAAGCTTTTCTTCCGTGAAGAACCCTGGTTCGGAGCTATACAAATTCAGCGCCGCGAAGGCCCGCTCCCCACGAAGGAGGGGAAAAGCCGCTGAGGACCGGAATCCGTAGGCCCTCGCCGCTTCTCGCCAGATAGCATACCTTGGGTCTCCAAGGATGTCCTCGGTTACTTGTGGGGTTCCTTCCCGGATGGCCCGGCCGGTAGGGCCTTGCCCCTCCGCCGCCTCATCCCAGCGCACCCGGATGATCCCCGGATAGGGATGCTCGGCCGGATATTGCCCCAAAACCCGAACGCTTCCGTCTTCCTCAGCCCAGCCTATCCAGGCTAGGCGAAGCCCGAAGACCTCCACGCAGATTCGGCAAATCTCCTGGGCCAAGGTCCGGAGATCCTCCGGAGCCACCAGCTTCTGCGCGCTCGCGTAAAGGGCAGAAATGATCCGAAGCTGGTCGGCCATTTTCTCCTCGGTTTCCTTACGCTCCGTGATATCCGACCAAGCGCCCACGATGACGAGGGGGTTCCCGTCCTTATCCCGCACCACCCGGAGCTCGTTTCTCGCCCAAATCCACTTCCCGTCTTTCGTGCGGAATCGGTATTCGGCCACCGCTCGGTTGGCCTCAAGAAGTTTCGCCCGGTTCACTTGGGCCTTTTCCAGGTCCGCGGGATGGACATGACTATGCCACCATCCGGGCTCCTGGGCCTCCTCCGGGGTATAGCCCAGGATTTCTCGGATGTTCGGGCTGATCCAAGTTGTCTGGAGATCATCCGGCCGCAGGGTGTAAAGGATCACCGGGCTCACCTGCACAAGCTGGGCCAAACTGTGCTCAAGGCTTAGGCGTTTTTCCTCAAGTTCCTCGAGGCTTTGGGCGGCCTGGTCCAGGGCCTGGGCGAGCCTTCCCAATTCGGTTCGGCTGGGTGCAAATCCTGAGCGCACTTGAAAATCCCCGCGGCCCAAGCGCTCCGCCACCGCGGTAAGCCGGGCCACCGGAACCCGTATCAATTGCCGAGCCCAGACCCAGGCCAGAATGCTGGCACCGAGGGCCACTGCCAGGGCAAGGATTGTGCTCCAAAGGAAGGCCGCGCGGGCCGGAGCAAAAGCAATTTTTGTGGGAAGGGCTGTAAGCACATGGGCTACCCCTTGGAGATCATGGGAAAAGGGGACCGCCACGTATACCCAGGTTTCCCCTCCTGGCCCGGAAGCAGTGAGAAGCTCCGGCTGTTCTTCCGCCTCGTGTCCCATCCGAATAAGGGGGCAAGGGCTTCCCACGAGGTCCTCGGGCCAGCCGCTTTGGGCCAAAACTAGCCCAGCAGGATCCACCACGAACACCGCCGCACCCTCAGGAAGAGGGATTCCCTGCAACTGCTGCCCGAGCCAAGCCAAATCCACCCCGGCGGAAAGGATGGCCTTGACCTCGTTCTGCTCATCGAGGACCGCTTGGGCCAGGACCATAAGCGGCCGGCGGGTCACCTTGCCGAACACATACCCTCCAAATACAAAACCCTTTGTTTCCAAAACCGCTTTGAACCAATCGCGGTCCGCATAATTCCCGAGCTCCGGAACCGCCCCACACCAAGCTTCACCATTGGGATCGAGTACGATTAGATTCGCATAGATCGGGTTAGCTTCTTTAAGCCGGCTAAGGATTTTTTGGCAGCCGATGGGATCGCGCTCCTGGATCTCGGGAAGAAGGGCAAGGGCGGAAAAGAGGGAACGGGTGGAGCTTACAAGTTCCGCTTGTTGGACGGCCACACCTTGAGCGACGCGTAAAAGCTCCTCTTGGATGGCTTTTTCCGCGTTGCGACGGGCCTCCCAAGCCTGCCAGTGCGTCACCCCCACGGAGGGAATGACCACCGCCAAGACCAGAATCAAAAGCCGCGCTCGAAGGGACAAACCCAACTCCCGCTTGATTATGGTCCGTGGCTTCCCAGCGGGCAACCCTTAGCATCCCCCACTTACCATCCATTTGCACTTTTCAAAAGAAAGCGCTAAAATTTGTAAGTTGGTGGAAGGTGGACTATGGGGGCTCGTTCCGAAACGATTGGTTTATTATTTTTCCGCGAGGATGAACGGAAAATTTTTCAGGAGGCCCTGGCCCAAGAAAATTTCGGTGTCCTCGCCCCAAAGCCCTCGCCAGAGGCGATCCCTGAGCTTGCCGAGGTGGACCTGATTGTGGTCGAGGACGAGGTAGCCAAAAAGTTCACCAATGAGCTTTTGCACCTAAAGAACCAGGCCGCCGAAGCTTTTTCCTTTTTGCCTATCCTAGTGGCCCAGCCTTATCAAGAGCCCAGCGCTTCCTGGCTTTCTGCGGGGTTCGACGATGTCGTTCCCTTGCCCCTCGTCAAGCCCCTCCTTTTGCTGCGGGTGCGGACCTGGCTGCGCCTCCGCAAAACCACCCTGGGCCGCTTTCGCGACTTCGTAGAGGAATCAAGCTTCGGCTTTTATCGCACCACCCCTGATGGCCGCATCCTCTACGCAAACCCCGCATTGATCCGGATGCTCGGATTTTCCACCTTGGAGGAATTGGCCCAGCGCAACCTCGAACGCGAAGGCTTCGGCGCCTGTACTCCCCGAAGCCAGTTCAAGTTGTTGGAACGGGAAGGCCGCGTGTCCGGATACGAAGCAACATGGATCAGGAAAGATGGGACAAGGATCTATGTGCGGGAAAGCGCCAGAGCCGTCCGCGATGAATCCGGAAAAACTCTGTACTACGAAGGCGTGGTGGAGGACATCACCAAGGAGCGAAGGCTTGAGGAGAGGCTTGCGGCCATTCGAGACTTCGGGCACAGGCTGGTCTTCTCCCATTCCCCCTCTGAGATAGCCCGCGCGGTAGTGGAAGCAGCTCGAACCATCCTCGGCCTGGAAGATGTTGGCCTATTTCTCGTCAATGAGGAAAGGCAAACCTTGGACCTCGTGGCTCACACTCTCGAATCCGTTCCCAAGCGGCCCTTGCCCTTGGGTTCTCCCCATGGGGTTGTGGTCCGTGTAGCCCGCACTGGAAAACTGGAGAACATCCCGGACGTCCGAAAGGAACCAGCTTATATCCGAACCTTTGAAGAAAATCGGGCCGAGCTCGCCGTCCCCCTTAAGGTGGGCCAGCGCGTGCTCGGCGTTCTTAATGTGGAAAGCCCCCAAATAGGGGCGTTTGGGCCTGAAGAAGAGCAGCTCCTCACCGCATTAGCAGACGTAACGGCCATCGCCTTAGAAAACGCCCGCCTCTTTCAGGAGTTGAAGGGGCTAAAGCGCTTCCACGAAGGGATCGTTAACACCTTGGCGGAGGGTGTAGTGGTTGTGGACCCCGAGGGCCGTATCCTCTTTGTCAACCCTGCTGCCTCGGAAATTCTCGGCTGGTCCAAGGAAGAAATGTTGGGGAAGAACTGGCGCGAACTGGTTGCGCCTCTATTCCATCGCCAAGTGGAGGAAGAGCTCCGCCGACGCCGAGAGGGCAAAGAGGGCGCATACGAAACTTTGCTTCTTCATAAAAGCGGACGTCACATCCCTGCGTTTGTCCATGCCCGGCCGCTTTTTACGGACGGTCAATTCCACGGAGCGGTGAAGGCCTTTTCCGATATCTCCCAAATCAAGGAATTCGAAACCCGCTACCGTTATTTTGCCGAGGAGATCCAAGAAGGCTACTTTCTCGTACGGGCCAAGAAACCCGTTCCTGTGGATCTGCCGGTGGAGGAGCAACTTCGCCTCATTCGGGAAAACTTTTACCTTGCGGAAGCTAATGAGGCGATGGCCCGGGCCTACCGCCTCCCAAGCGCTCAGCAAATCCTCGGTCGAGGTTTCTCTGAGCTTTTGTGCGAAGAAATGTTCGCCCAGATGCGCCATCTTTTTGAAGAATTCGTCCGCAACAACTACAAAATCCGGGATAGAGCGCACCCAGTGACCCTTCACAACGGTGAGGTTCGGTGGTTCGCGTATTCAGCCGTCGGGATTTTAGAGGCCGGAAAGCTTTGGGAAATTTGGAGTATTCAGCGGGATATCACCGAGCAAAAGAAAGCCATCGAGCGCCTGGAAAAGGAGGCCCGTCGGTTTTCTGTTTTGTACGAAACCGGCAAAAAATTCGCCCTGGTTCGGGATCTAGAAGAGGCCTTTCAGACAGTCCATCGGGCTGTAGCTGAGCTTATGCCCGCGGAAGCTTTTGTGATTAGTCTTGTGCGCGGCGAGGAGGCAGAAGCCGTCTACCTTTTCGACAAAGGCGGCCGCTACCCACCCACGCGGATTCCCAAAGGCCAAGGGCTTACGTGGCACGTCCTTAGTACCGGCCAATCCCTTTTGGTTCCGGACCTCGCCGAGGCCAAGGGGTTGCCGGCCATTCACTTTGGCAGCCCAGAGCCGGTGCGCTCCGTTCTGGCCGTGCCCCTGAAGGTGGGCGAGCGCTTAATTGGAGTCCTTTCCACCCAAAGCTACCGACCGCAGGCGTTCACGGAGGATGACCTGGCTACTTTGGAACTTTTGGCCTCCCAGGTGGCCATTGCTCTGGAAAACATCAGGCTCATAAAGGAGCTAGAGGAAAGCGAGGCCCGCTTCCGGAGGCTCGCGGAAAACGCGCCGGATATCATCTTCCGCTATCGCCTAAAACCCACCCCGGGCTTCGAGTACGTAAGCCCCGCAGTGACCCGCATTTCCGGTTACACCCCGGAGGAACACTATGCGGACCCTGACTTGATCCGGAAGATCGTTCACCCTGAGGATCAGTCCGCCTTGGAGGCCCTGGGCCAAGGCGAAGGCCTCTTCGAAAAACCCTGGGAATTCCGGTGGATCCATAAGGATGGCCACACGGTCTGGACCGAGCAGACGAACGTTCCCATCCGCGATGAAGCGGGAAACATCGTGGCCATCGAGGGAATCGTCCGCGACATCACCGAGCGGAAAAGGCTTGAGCTCGAGCGGCTGGCCCGGGCCCAGGCCATCGAAAACGCCCTCCTCCAATTCGTGGATGCCCTTTCTTCCGCGGTGGAGCTGCGCGATCCTTATACCTCCGGCCACCAGCGCCGGGTGGCCGCGCTTGCCTGGGCGATCGCTGAAGAAATGGGGCTTTTCGCCGAAGAGATCAAGGTCATCCGCGTGGCCGCTCTCCTCCACGACATTGGAAAAGCCCTCGTCGTCCCGATCGAGATCCTGAGTAAACCCGGAAAGCTCACGGATCTGGAAATGGCCCTGATCCGCGAGCATCCCAAGGCCGGCTACGAGATCCTGAGGAAAGTGGAATTCCCCTGGCCGGTGGCGGAAATCGTCTACCAGCATCACGAGCGCCTCGATGGCTCCGGTTACCCCAGGGGCCTAAAGGGCGAGGAAATCCTCCGGGAGGCGAGAATCATCGCTGTGGCCGACGTGGTGGAGGCCATGAGCTCGCATCGTCCCTATCGGCCAGCTTTGGGCGTGGACGAAGCCTTGGCGGAAATCCGCAAAAACGCGGGGAAACTCTACGATCCCAAGGTAGTCGAAGCCTGTATCCGGGTTTTCGCCAAAGGCTTCACTTTTCCTCGCTAGAACCTTTCGGTTCCACGTGAACGGTGACGGAAGCCCTGCCGTTTAAGGCCTTCCGCACGGCTTCCTCCACTTCGGTGGCAATGCGGTGGGATTCCTCCACGGTGAGGCCCGGGTCCACCTGGATATGCACGTCCACAAACGCATCCTGGCCGGAATAGCGGGTGCGCAATTTGTGCCAGCTTTGCACGCCTTCCACGCCCTCGATCGCGGCGATCACCTTTTCCTGCTCCTTTTTGGGGAAGGCGCCCTCGGAAAGTTCGTGCATGGCCCGCCGGAGGATGTCGTAGGCCGCCCAGCCAATGAGGAGGGCCACGAGGATCGCAGCAATTCCGTCCACCTTGGTGAGGCCAAAGCTCAC
>Ga0080004_1130407_pt1 | contig 11613 bp, 11 predicted proteins | sample WasSprMetagenome_FD_69207 | JGI IMG/M metagenome (GOLD analysis project Ga0080004, IMG submission 69207) | Sulfidic aquatic microbial communities from Washburn Spring, Yellowstone National Park, USA - WS (SPADES assembly) (version 2) | ecosystem: Environmental > Aquatic > Thermal springs > Hot...
TTGAGGGAGACGTTAATTAAGTGCTTAAATGATGGAGGAATAAGGCATTTCATCGGCCCTGTTTGGTCCACTGACGGAGTTTACAGGGAGACATTGGGCAAGTTCCGCAGGTTCAGGGATAATGGCGTTTTAGCTGTGGACATGGAGACATCAGCAATTTTCGCTGTTGCAAAATATAGAAATATTGAAGCAGCTTCAGCTCAGGTCATCTCAGATATTTTAACAGAGAAGGGATGGCTTCAAGCCTTTTATGAAAAATCAGTTAAAGAAAGCATGGAAGTTCTGCTAAAAGCTGCCTTGGAAACTCTTTCAAAGAGCTGAAACCGAAGCTATTGGTTTCGTTACCTTTCAGAAGATAGAGGAATTTCACAGGTTCAAGATGAAGTATGAATGACTGGAGAGGAGGTTCGGCCTCAAGCCCAGATGATCAAAAATTTATGTACCCGGCATATCGTTTATGCTATCCCTCAGCATCGGATTTAATCCTGACTTGTGGACCTTGGAATCAGTCTGCAGAAGGACCGTAGAAAACAAAAGAGGAAAGGTGGATATCTACATATTCTACTTCGCCGTTCAGTTTCTCCCATTCCATGTATGGGATTACGAGCCTGTCATCGTATATGAAAGTGAAGATGAGGTAACCTGCCTTTATGATGCTCTCCACTACTACATAGGATGCTCAAAAAAGCCGGAGCTTGTGATAAGCTATCCATGGAGGTCTTTTTATGAAGGATCCACTGAAGAGAAGGTTGAGCTGGATAAAATGCCGCAAAGAGAACTTACGGATGAACTCATAAAGGTCTGGAGATCCAGAGATCACAACCCGTTCTCCGTGGATGAGATATTCCTAGAGGATCCTTGGAAAGCATTGGATGACTTCAGGAAGGGGGAAAGGGTGAAATTTGGGGAAGAGCAAGAGAGAAAGATAATATCACTTGAGCTTCCTGAATATAGGGATGTTGAAGCTCTATACAACAATCTATCTCTTGCATTGGAGACAAACGAAATAATAAGGGGATTTAAGTGGCCTGGAGTTCTGGCAGAGTATGTCCTGTCATCAAGCATAGAAAAGGAGAGCCTCCAGTCCTTCCTAGCGAGAAAATGCATTGCTGAACGTGTGGTGCTAGAAATGGAGAATCTGGCAAGAATCGAGGAAGAGCTAAGATCAATCTACAGCAAAGCGAGAGAAACATCCTGAAAGCTGTATCTCAGAGAAGTTGGGCAGCTCTCTTAACCACGGGATCAGTAAACTTGTTCTCATCATCTATGATTGAGTGTTTTCTCAAGCCCTGAAGCACTTCATGTAACACTCTGTCGCTCAGCTCCACCCCCTCATAGTTCTCAAGAGCCCTTTTCAACCTCCCCCACTCTGTTATACCTTCGGCAAGCAGCTTTAAAACCACCCTATACCTCCTGCTCACCCTCCTTGCAAGAAAGGACTCGAGCTCTCTTTTCGCCAGCCCTACAGCCTCATTCATCACGCTCTCAAAGTTATCTCTGCCGCTCACCTTCAGATAGCCGTAGTAGGTGAGCCATCCGATGATTCCATCAAGCTCCTCAACAGCCCTCTCCACCTCACTTCCCACTTTAACTCCCGTTTCTTCAAATCCCCTGTTTAGAAAGTCCAGCGACTCCTCCCTCGAGAGCTTTCGGGTTTTAACCTCCAGATAAGCCCTGCCGTAAAGAGGGTTCTCAGGATTCTCTAAAATACCATAAAGCACTCCCATCTCCGAGCCCGTTACCACAAACGAGAGATTTCTGTGGAAGTCATAGGAATGCGCTATTGCACCATGGAGGGATGCTCCAACGGGGCCCTGAGACCTCTGAAACTCATCAAAAACCACGATAACCTTTTCCCCAGTTTTTTCCCCAACCTCATCAAGCACACCAAAGAGCTCTCCTAAAAGGGGCCTCTTCTCGGGCAGCCAGTTAACAGAAACCTCAAAGCCGAGCACCGACACTCCTCTTAATCTAGAAACAAGCTTGAGAAATATCTCCCTTACTTTACCCCATCTTGAGGCCCTTTCAACAAACTCGCTGAAGCTTCTCGAAATCAAGGAGTAGAGCTCCCTCCAGGAGGCAAACCCCTCCCTGAGATCGATAAATACATAGGGCTTATCGCTCTCATTCAAGGCTGTAAGCACAAGGGAGGTCTTTCCAGTCCTCCTTAGCCCGGAAACCACCGTCAACGGTTCTCCCAAATACCTAGATAACGTCTTTAGTTCCTCCTCGAAGTCATACAGATCCCTTCTTGACGCCTTCGGTCTTGGATCGAACAGCAACTTCCGCACCGAAAGTAACTTCCGCAGCGGAAGTAATAAACCTTATTTTCGAACAATCAAAACACAAAGGAATACAATCATAAAAGAGACATATTAACTTTCTTCGACTACATAAAGCGAATCTCCAATCTTTCCGATGCAGACATTAAAAAAGAAGCAAGGAACCTGCCAGAGGTCAATTTACAGCAGATCGTGCTTCTCGAGAAAGCTTGTGGAGTTAGTTTGAATACCAGTAACTATCTAGGAAAAATTAAATAATGAGGACCATCAATGTAGCATTACAAAGTTGGATGGAGAGAGGAAAGGTTATTCTTCCAAAGGATATAAGGGAGAAGGTGAACATAAAAGAGGAAGGTTGAGGGGAGCATCATGATAGGAAAAGCAGAGGATCCATTTAAGCTGCTGGAAAAGTTGCTTGGCGATCTTTCCTTTGACAGAAGCCTGAGAAAAGTTGCAGAAATGCAGGCGATGAAGGAGATCTCGGATGATGAATATCCTGCTTGGAATTTCTCCTTAGATTAACTCCCAAAAATTAATTTTATAGCCCCTTTAAAGCAATTTTCGGGCTATTCTCTCGGCTATATCGAACACAAGTTCCGGAGCTTTTCGAAAATCAATTCCTCTTTTAATTAGGTCGTTGATGTGCTTGTCGGTGAACCGATTCAATGTAAACTCAATTACATTATATTCTCTCTCATCCATCTTTTTAACACTGAGAGTTATTCCGCTGTCCCATGAAACAATAGAACTTTCAAAGGACTCCCTGAGCAATCCCATCAGCACACCATCGTCCTCAATTCTCCTCCTAAGAACATCATCCATCTTCACCTCTATACCTGCAAACACTCTGTCCAATCTCCCCTTGGTTTTCGCCTTGATCCTCCCCTTGACATAATTCCTGTACGGGAAATATATGTTCACAAATCCCACATAACCCTCCGCATCGCTATATCCATCAGTGATCTGGCCACCTGTTAAGGAGCAGTTCCTGCACGTAAATGATGAGGAAATCCATAGATTTCCCAGCAGAAGAGATGCAAGAAAACCCCTTTTCTCAAATTCAACCTTGATGCCCATCTTAGATAAAGCCTCCACTATGGGGACATTCGGAAGCCTTCGGAGGATTCTCTCCGAGATTTTCAGGCTTTTTATGTAATCCGTTCTTTTAACAGCCAACCTCAGTGGAAAGTAATCTGAGTAGGAGATGCACTTTACTATTGAGCCGTATATAAAATATCTCTCAGGCTGCTCTATTACCTCATTCAATTCGGAAAGGGACATTCATGCCCCCTTCAGCCTGGAATCCAAAGCTTTTAAATTTTCTGCCTTTTCCCCTGCTTTCCTAGGTTTATCCAAAGAGTTAAATTGCAGCACGAAAACTGAGCAAAGTCGAACAATCCAAATCTTTAAATAAAACTAGGTCCCTCTTGATGTATGACCTACTGGCTCTGCATAACGACGGAGGAGAACTGGAAGATTATAAAGGAGAAAAATATATGGGGAGTTCCTGAGAGGCATAAGAACACGATATCTAGGGTTAAGCCAGGCGATCTTCTCCTTATCTACGTGAAGCAGAGAAGTGTGGGAAAGGAGGTTGAGGGGCCTAAGATAGTAGCACTATATGAGGCAGCTTCGGAGGTTTTCAGGGATTCCTCGAGGATATTCAGGCCTCCTCCAAAAATGGGAAGCGAGACATTCCCGCTGAGGATAAAGCTGAAGCCTGTCAAGATATTCGAGAAACCTGTTGAATTCAAGAAGCTGATACCGAAATTGAAATTTATAGAGAACAAGAAAAAGTGGACTGGTCATCTGATGGGAAAGGCAATGAGGGAAATTCCGGAGGAGGACTTTAAACTGATAACTGGTTAAAAGAAAAAATAAAAAGAAAAAGCAAGATTTCCAAAAAAATCCTTCAGCGCTATCCTCTTAGCTTTACTGTGACCTCATATCCTCCCAGCACTTCCACTTTGAGGACAAGCCTGTCTGGACTCTCTTCTTTCGGAATCTGGAACAGGATATCTCCCTCTATAAATGTCCCTGGAGCTACGGAGGCTGTCATATCTAGGTACTTACAGAGCACAGCACTAGACTTTATGCTTTCGTTCGGTTCATAAATCCAGTCTAAGTTTATCGCATAAATTTTTTCATAGCTCTTGCCGGCATTGGAAACAAGGACAAGGGACCAAATGGGATTAGTGCGAGTCTCCTTTCCAACATTTTTTACCGAGATTCCAACAAGTACTATTTTCTGCCCCTCTTTTGCTCCATAGTAACTACTATCCACCCTTATATAAGCTGTCTCCTTTACCTCCTTCACTGTTATCTCCCAATCCCCTGCCTTTATTGGCTCATTTATCTTAGCTGTTAAATTCCTTGTCTTCACAGCCTCAGAGATAGCATAGGTTCCTGCATGCACTGTTGCTGTGACAAGTAGAGAACCCAGCCCTGCTATTACGAGCAGAACTCCTAGCACTAGAGGCAAAGTTTTCTTCTCCCTTTTTGCTATCATGTATGCTCCTATTCCAATTCCAAGCAGACAAAGGATATATCCAAGACCGGCTGAAACGAAGAAGGCTATTGGAAACGCGAAGAAGACGAATATTATTCCCAAGAGGAAGAGGACTATTGCCTTTAGGGCCCCCATCCTCCTCCCCCCGAATTCTGCTGTAAAAGCTGTATAAAAATTTTTGGAAGAAGATATTCAATGAATTCTTCCTTAAGCTAGAATTAAATTATTTAATTTAACACTAAGTTCAACTGTGGAATTTGCCACGTATTTAGAATGGCTTGTGAATGTGATCAAGAACATGATAGAATCGCAACACCTTATAAATCAAGCAAAATATCTCAAGCATGAGGCGAGAGGTTTGAAGACATCGTCGGATCTGAAGAGGCTGATAGATTCCTTGGAGAGGAAGTGCGGAATAACTCTTCCAAGAGAGGTCACAGAGGTCTATCTTGACAGGGATCACAACCTTCTGTTCATAAGGTTCAGCAAGTCAGATGAGCAGGAGGTTGGAGAGCCTCTCTGCACGAGAACCTTGGTAACCCTTTTCACAGAGGAGAAGACCGGAAAAGTAACAGCCCTTGAGATAATAGGTATAAGCGATCTTCTTGAGGAGTTAAGCAATGAAAGTTCTGAATGACCAAGAAAAAGACTAAAAATCGCTTTTTTATTGCAGACAGCGGAGGAATACATTTAGATGAGAGCCCGATGAATCTTCTGAGAATATATTCCCTATAGCTCTTCTAATATTTATTTAAGATTTTGTTTATCCAAAATTTTAAAAGAGATAAGAAGCGCATTACTTCTCATTCTTTTGAGTGAGATCAGACTTCTGAGAGAGGGCTTTAGCCGAGAGTTTATTGCCAGCAACAATAATTGGGTTTTTCTCAAGCTTCTCAAGTCTATCTTCAACTTCCTGCATCCACCTACCAATTTTATAGAAAAGTGTGAGAAGCGTGATTAGGGTGACTATCGAGCCCAGATTCGGGAGGATGATACTCCAAATCTCAGCCATCAGCGTATCCCTACCTAGGGAATGTAACAGATGTCTATTTATATTTTTGCACTCAAATCTGATAAGAAAGCATAAAGAGAACTTAATCGAAAACTTGATACAATTGGTATCTAAGGGAGAGTTAGAAGCTACTTTTTGGCTTCTTGAAGGAGCCACTTCCATAGGGGTACTAAAAATATCTTGCAGTTCCCTACCTTTTCCTCCCCCTCTGCATCCCATGTCACTATAGTTGCCTCATCAACTCCCAGTTCCCTTGCTGCCTCAGCCACCTTTCCTGTATGTTTCTCCCAGTCCTCAAGGGCCACCTCAACCACAATTCTTTCCCTCATTGTGACAAAATCCACCTCCTTGCCAGCTTTAGTTACATAATAGCACGGCTCATATCCCCTCCTGACCAGCTCCAAAAAAACTAAATTTTCAGCCCTTCTCCCTCTGTCCATCGGCTTCTCCAGAAGTGTGGCTATCCCAGGATCCACAAGATATATCTTCTTGGGTGATGCCATAGCCTCTCTTTCGGAATAAGTGAACCTTTTAACAGGAAATAGCAGGTTTGCCTGCCTCATGTACTCCACATAGCTCATCACCGTCTTCACATCAACGTTGACGCCCGCAGCCCTCATGGCCTTGCGAAGCGAGTGCCATGTTACAGGACATGAATAGCTTGATATTGCCAGACGGGCAAGCTCCAGGAAAACAGCGGTCTCCCTTATCCTGTGCCTCTCCATCACATCTCTGTAGAACATCGTCTCAAGAAGGGAAACTAATTTCTCCCTGCTTCTGTAGATCCACACCTCAGGAAATCCTCCCCATGTCATATAATCACTAAGCAATGCCTTGATAGCACCCCTCTCCCTGAAGGTTGTTATGTCAATTTTCTCCTTAGAAGAAACCTCACGGAAAGAGAATGGCAAAAGGAGAACTGATGTGTAGCGCCCTCTCAGCCTGCTAGGTATCTCAGAGGACTGAAGGGCGGAGGAGGATCCTGTCACATACAAAAAGAAGTCCTTCACATCGTGGAGCCAGCGAAGCTTGCTGTCCCAGTTCTCCCATTCCTGAACTTCATCCAGAAACAGATGGATCTCACCTCTCGGATATTCCTCCCTAGCCATCTCAGCCAGCTTTCTGGCATCAATCCTTCTTATCTGAAGTTCATCGAAGGAAATGTAGAGGGCCTGCTTTCCTGAGTCCAGCAGGTTTTTAACGGATTTTAACATCAAAAAAGTCTTTCCGGCTCTTCTTGGTCCAACTAGCGCCACTATATCCCTGCTGGTGGGAAGTTTTACATCTCTTGGCACCTCCTTCACATACTGAAGTGCACCCAGATACTCCTCAGTTATCTCCCTCAGGAATCCCATGTGGAATATAAATCCACAGATACTTATAAAGTCTGTGGAATTGCAGGCAACAGTATAATAAAAGGAAAGTGAATGGCAATGTCATTCATCTGAACAACTTAATTAAAGCTTAAATAATAATGAGCTCAAAATAGGGATATGTGCGAGCTTCTGGGGATGTCCTTTAATCTGCCCGTAAACCCTCGTATCTCGTTTAGGGGATTCCGTCTCAGAGGAAAATATAATCGGGATGGCTGGGGCCTAGCTTTCTACCCTGATGAATCAGCCCAGATTTTCAAGGAGCCTATAAAAGCAGGGGAAAGTGCTCTTTCAGAGTTTCTGAAGAATTATACAGAGATAAGATCGAAGATCTTCATCGGACATGTGAGATACGCATCTAGGGGAGGAATATCCCACAAAAACACCCATCCATTTAGCAGGGAGCTTTTTGGGAGGGAATATGTGTTCGCTCACAATGGGAATCTTGAATACAAAGATCTGGAGCTGGGATCCTTCAAGCCGATAGGAGAAACCGATTCAGAGCATGCTTTCTGCCATCTGCTTCACTGCATAAAGCAAAGGAAGGTAGTTGACTGGAAAGAGGAGGACTTTGAGTGGCTTGCAGAGAAACTGATTGAGATAAACAAATATGGAAGTTTTAACTGCATATTCTCCGATGGAACGCATCTTTTCTGCTATTCAGATAAAAATGGATACAATAACCTGCGCTTTGTCCACAGAAAGCCTCCATATGGAAAAATAAAGCTTCTGGATGATGACTGGGATATAGAACTTGATAAAGATAATTTCATAGACCTGTCGAAGGAGAAGGAACCGGAGCAGACAGGCTACATAATCGCAACCAGAGAGCTGACTGATGAGAAGTGGCTAAAATTTGAACCAGGAGAGTTAATTGTATTCAAAGACGGCAGGATTATCTACTCAAACAAAAGACCGAGTGAAGGCATGGAGATGGATGTCCTAATAGCTATCAGGAGAAGTCCCCATAGGATAAGCCTCAGGGAGATATCAAACAAAACAGGAAGGTCGATGGAAGAGGTAACAAGAGCAGTTCGCTCTTTGCTGAAAAAGAAATACATAAGACAGGATAGGAGGGATGTTGTGGAGTGGTATGAGGAGAGCGCAACATTCTACACAGAGCCATCGAGAAGAAGGGAGATAGATGAGCTGATGAGCTCCTATTCAGGGGACTAGCTGGGCTGCGTCGAACTTTATAATAAAGAAAATAAAATATTTATACAAAAAGAGGTTCAATATTATTTATCCAATATTACAATTTTGTAAGAGTATTGTTGATAGTATCTAAGTATTTATCTAAGATTGTTATGAGGTTTGAACGTAAGTTTTCTAATTGTTGCGCCCCAAAGGAGTACAGTTGAATGTATTTTCCCGAGGACTTATAGACCATCTTTACCGCTATCTGCGCTTCCTTTATACCCTCATCAGTCCAGAAAGTAAAAGTATTATCCCCTCCAAAGTCCTTTACTCTGATTACAAGTCCGAGAACATCATATTCAAACGTACCTAGAGGATATAGATCCTTTACGCTCCAAGTAACAGACATCGACGAGCCAAAAATAGATTTTGTGTTGTATGTAAGTGATCGATTCACTAAGCAGGCACCAGGACGAGAGGTTAGTGGCTTTTCGTCTTTTTGGCATTGGAAAGAGGAGGGATAATAGTAATAATAGGGATATATTTCTATTTCGTAGGATGGATCCGTTATCCAGAATTCCCAGAAGTTTTTAGCCGGTTTCGGCACCTGTTCTATGGAGATTTCCACAGTCTCACAAGGATAGGGCGGGGATGGTAGTTCATATTTAAGGACATCACCTTCTACAACTTTTTTATAATCATTTAAGACTACTTCTGGTGAAGGATTCCTAAATACAGATAAAATATTCTCGATTTTTTCATTAACCGTCGCCTTTAACTTTATTAGTTGATCTTTTTCTCTATTGAGAATATTCTTAAGATGATCAATATCACATTTTCCTTTAGTAATGCCTTCCCAGCAATTCGCTTCTTCATCATAGAGATCTGCGGCTTTATTCATCTCCTCGGCAACAGCTTTCAGATCGCTTTTAAGAGGTTCGTTTGTCCAGATCACATACCAGAAGTTTACATCTGCTGATTCCATAAAAGCATAAGCTGTCACAGTGGATATCTTACCCAAGGCATCTGCCGTGTCTATAACACCATTAGGATCAATAATTTTCAGTAAAAAGTCTTTTAATGCTTTTTTAGAGGCCTCCTCTACATTTTCCGGTGGTTTTCCAAGAAACTCCCCTAAATTCCTTAAATCGCTGGCAAACTGATCTAAATACTTTCTAGGATCTGTCTTTTTATCTATAAATTCTGCTAGGCTCCTAAAGAAAGCGGATTTTCCTCTTGCTAGTTCGGACAGCTTTTCAGCACCCTCCTTAGGAATCTCCTCTTTTTGCTTAGCTTTCACTTCAAGCGTCTCAGTTACCCATTTAGACCATGCTCCCTTGTCATCCTTCACCCTGAAGTATATCGTATATTTTCCTGGAGGAAGGGATGTGCTGAAGGAGCATGAGCTGCTCAGCACCCTTCCATCAGCCCTCCAATCGCACTCAGCTATCTTCCCATCTGGATCGTATCCATGCCCGCTGAAGGATATTGTTTGGCCCTCATATGCTGGATTGGGGGATATAGAATCTATGTACGCAGTTGGAGGCTTGTTCTCAGCCTCAACTTTCACGCTCAGGGTTTTTGTCGTTGACAGGCCATCTGATTGATATGCTGTCACCGTTATCGTGTACGTGCCAGCACTGCTGTATGTGTGAGTTGCTGGGAAGCAGTGATCCTCACTGTTTCCATCACCCCAATCCCAATGGAAGCAGTGAGGCGCAATCCCGGTGATGCTTGCGCCCTCATATCCAGGGGTAGCAACTCCGTTTATAGTGACCGTTAAACCGCTTATCTGGGGCTCAAAGAGCGTGAGAGTTGGAGGCAGAGTTTCAGACAAAATTTGAGCCTCTAAATCTAAGGGATAGTTTAGATTTGATGTAAGTACTTCACTTATCCCGCTTCTCAAATCAACTTTATAGATCTTGCCGCCAAAATTGACAGAGACATAAGCATAATCATCTACTACAACTATTCCGACAATGTTATAATCAGGTATTTCTGCAATTTTGCTTACATCACCATTCTCAGAGAACTTATAGATGGAGCTAGGACCGCATACATAATAGTAACCATTTGAATATGTTATAGCTCCTAACCATACTTCTGGTATTTTGCTCATATCTTTAAAAATAGTTTTTTTGTAAGTCATTAAATCGATCTGTATAATATGTTTATTTCCATCCTCAGAAATTATAAGTTTATTATTAATGACTATTCCATCAAGATTCTGCAGATGATTATCAGGAGCCTCTAGAATATCTACCTTCGTTATAAAATTTCCTAAGGAATCTATGAAGTATACTTTGTCATTCTCGTTATCTAACAAGGCTATTCTTTCATCAGGTAAAACAACGAAAGTTATAAAATATGAAACAGAAGAAGGTATATTAATATTTTTCAGAAAAACTCCTTCAGTAGTGTAGACCGAGATATATCCCGGATATTGGTTCATATAGATTCTGTTTCCTAGAATCTCTAAAGAATAGCCTGATCTAACGTGTTCAAGGATCTGTTTAGAACCGTTTAAGAACACTCTTATAACACCATCCCTAGTGGATGTATAGAGGATTAACTGATGAGATACAGACTCTGCCTTAACTATTTGAACATTAAACGCCGGTGTCAGAATGCTTATTAGAGTAAGTGCCAAGATAATTCCAGAAAATCTCATTTCCTCTCTAGTAATCCTTCTTTCGAATCTAGAATATAAAGTTTCAGTTTTATATCCCTGCAGTAGATTTTAGTCTCTACCAAATTTCAGGAATTACTGGCTAGAATATCAGCAATAAATATAGTTTAAATATCCTTCTCATCAAACCATCTTCTTTCTCTCTCCATGTATGGCGCGCACATTTGGAGGGTCTCTGGAGGTTCAGATGGGAGCCCAAGGAGAGGACAAGGAAAAGCGAGATATCAAGGAAATTTTAGCTCTTTAGAACGGATAAATTCATAGCTTCTGGAATTTCAAGTTCTGGTATTCAAGAGATGATGTTCTGATTATCTAGACCTCATCATTGCCCTTATCTTCGGCTCAAAAACATGCCAGAGCCAGTCAGCAAATTCAGCTAGGTTCTTTGTCTGGATAAGGACATCACCAGGGCCAATGATCTCCACAACAAGGCCTTCTCCGCTCAACACAAACTCCTTCAACCCACCTATTCTTCTAACTTTGTAAGAACATGTGTCGGAGAAGCTGACTAAATGGAAGTTGTCAACTATGAGGCTCTCCCCTGCCGATAGATGATGCCTATCTATTGCTCCAAATGTGTTTATGAATAAATTCCCCCTTCCTGATGTCTT
>Ga0080004_1216498_pt1 | contig 11609 bp, 7 predicted proteins | sample WasSprMetagenome_FD_69207 | JGI IMG/M metagenome (GOLD analysis project Ga0080004, IMG submission 69207) | Sulfidic aquatic microbial communities from Washburn Spring, Yellowstone National Park, USA - WS (SPADES assembly) (version 2) | ecosystem: Environmental > Aquatic > Thermal springs > Hot...
AGCCCCTGTTTAGCTACACTAACCTGCAGGCACAGCCTAACCCTGTGCCAGTTGTGCCTTTCTTCACGGCTAACGCCACTGAGAACCTTGTAGAGTCAGTGTTTCAGACCTGGGATGTCATTTGGACTGAGGGCTACAACTTGCACCAGGGTTCTAGCAGTGTGCCAGGGCTATCACAGCAAGTAGGCCAGCTGTGGTCTGCAATAAAGTGGCTCTACACTGGCCAGCACCTGGTAGTGCTTGCAGACTTCAACCTGAATACCCTGACCATGCAGGCACCTGGCTTCACAGTGCCCTTTGTGAATGACGTGATAGGCCCCAATGACCCTGAGTACCTCTATATCAATGGCACGGTGTACCAGGTGGTGGAGACAGGTGCAATTAACCTGTGGAATAGGCCAGTGGCTGGCGTTTCAGCCACTGGCTCCCTCAGGGCTACACTAAGCACATCTTCACCTGCTACAGTGCCCTTGCCTGGCTCCAACAACTATGCTTACGTAATTGACGGCGTTACTGTAACCGTGGACAAGCTCTCAATATTGCCAGGACAGGTGGCACACCTTGTGCTATACCCGTGGCTACAGCAAGGGCAAATTGCATATGCACTTAACTACGGCCTGATAAGCTCCAATGTCCTATACACCAAATACAGCACTGTCTCAGACCTGGCCACCACAAGCATTACCTACCCCAGCTTCTACACTCAGTACCTTGCCAAAGAGCTCTATGATGTTGGGCTTAGCAATGTCTCAACACACTTTGTGGTTACCATGGCCAATGTCAAGATGCGTCCACCACCTTACTTCTACACTGCATCTGCTTGGGTAGGCACCTCTATAGACATACCCGCTAATGCACCTGTGCCACTGTATAGCAATTTGCAGGCCACTGCAGGCTTTGAGGCCTACACAGATGTTGTGCCAATGGTGAACAACAACCCGCAAGGAATCTTTGCCACCGCATTCAAGCAGGGAGCTGGCCCAGCATTCACGGCCAGTGCACTTGGCTATGTGGCCAATGGTATAGTGTCAGCCTACATGGCCTCGGTTACAGATGCTACTGAGGCTTCAACACTTGCCGTGGCCACTGCAGGCGTGCTAAGTGGCTTTGCTGAAACCACAGCATATGTTGGAGTGGCCATAGTGGTCTGGGCTGGGGTAGATTATGCACTGGCAAGATGGGCTGGCTTTGGCCACGCATATGTGCAGAACTGGGTAGTCCTTGCACCTGAGTTCTATGACGTACAGAACGGCAAGCTATACACTGCAGTTGAGCTTGTGCTACCTGCAGAAGAGGCCAGCAATGTGCCACACTATGAGCAAGTCCTTGGCACTTTCTTCAATGAGTCAGGCTTTTCAGGCTACTACTTTGTGGTAACCTACCCCTTCTACACATGGGCACAGCTTAACGCAAGCATAGCCACAGGTGCCTACCAGCCTGAGGTGAACCTGACACAGCTGGCACAGGGGCTGGCCTCCCAGTACGGAATACCGCTGAATGACCTTGTGCTGACTGGCGTCAGGCTAATGATAATCACAAGGGTTCACGCCAAAGAGACCTTCTGGCAATACGTAGCTGGCCCAGTGCAATTCCTAATGGCCACCGTAGTTGGTGCCACATACCTTGACATAGAGGGCACCACCAACTCAGTAACCTACACTAACCCAACTGAGATAGCTGAAATCCTGCAGTATGCTTCAATTGACAACTTCACGGCCCCATTCCAAGTGCAAAACGGCCAGGCCGTGGCCTCAGTGGCCATACCTCCCAATGACAGGTTAGTCATACAGCTTGGTGGTGCACAGTCTGCATATGCTGACGCCACCATACAGCTCCACGGCTACCTGATAACGCCACTCTACAACACAAGCACAGGCCTGTGGTATGGTAACCTGACATATGGACAGTTCTTACCGCTACAGCTTGGCTCCACGGTGCTTGCTGACGGCCTACCAGTGCAAATCTATGCTGGTAACGTTTCACTGAGTAACCTGACTGAGCCAGTTACAGGCCTCTCCTACACTGAGTACCAGAACCTCTACTACTACACAGGCCACGTCATACCGCTTGGCACCATAACGGCTGGCCAGACCCTTGCCTTCACCTTCTACTCCAACAAGTCCTACCTCAGGCCATATGCAGTGCCCTTGGCCAACATAACTGGCTCAGACCTCCCGATGTTCTATGGCTTCCTTGTAAGTAACCCGCTCAACACCACGGTCAATGCTACCCTGATAGCCCAGGTTCAGACGGCACCGTTCAACACCACGGCACATGCACTGCAGTTACAGAAGGTAACCATACCTGTGCCACCTGGCACCTACCTGGTCTACGTGCCAATGTCAGCCTTGGCCTCATATGCTTCAAGCAAGGGCTCTAACGTGAACCTGACCCTTGTGCTGTCAGGTGCCCCAAGGTACAACTCCACAACAACTGAGGTCTGGGCACCTGGCCCAGGCCTTGGCTCTATAGCACAAAGCCCCAAGCCACTGACAGGAATCAATGTCTATGTCTATAACGCCTTGAACGGCACAGTGATAGGCACTGGCACTGCAAAGCCAGGTGCTGACACATTAACAGTGGTGAACGGCACGGTCTATGCTAACGCCACGGGCACTGGCTCATTAGTCCAAGGCCTGGTGTATGCAGGTGCCTACAAGGCCAACTGGTATGTGTACAACATGACCCTTGGGGTCTTCTACAACAACACATACATCTACCTACCAGCCGTGCCCAGCACTCTAAAGGCCACTGTGCCATGGGGTATTTACCCGCTTGCTAACAGCTCAGTTACCTACTACTGGCTGTCAGTCTACGTTACCTACTCAGACGGTGCCCCAGCTAACGCCACGGTCTACGTCTATAACGGCTCCAAGCTGATAAGACAGGTGAACACATATGGTGTGGCCTACCTTGCACTACCAAAGGGCACCTACCTTGTGTCAGCCAAGGTTTACTACCCAACTAACGCAAGCAAGGGCTCCCAGACCCTGAGCAATGTGTCAGTGGACTTGACCTCCAACACCATGGTAAGGCTTAGCACGGCCAACTGGGAATTGCCCTTCTATGATAACGTGCTGGCCATAGTTGGTGTAACAGGCCCAACAACTGCAGTGGCTGGCTACGGCTACACATTGCCGTTAAGGGTCTATGCATATGTGCTTGCCGTGCCTACCTCTAACCTGAGCTATAGCAGTGCCCTTGGTGCTGGCTCAGTAACCTACAGCCTGACCAACGGTAGCTCAGTGCTACCGCTCAACATTCCACTGAGGCCAGCAAACGGCACCTACTTGTTCACACTGCAGTTCACCAACTACCAGAACTCCACGGCCATTAACGCCACTATGACCAAGGCCTACTACAGGGTAACGCTCAGGGAGGTCATTTATCTCTACGGCCTTGTGTACTGGCGTGCAATACACCAGGCCCATGCACCTTACCTGCTACCAGGTGATTCAATAGCGGTAGACGTGGCCTACTATGGCCCAGCCCTCTCAGTGCCCGTGAACATCTACCTTAACGTGATATCACCTGACCTGAGCCACTGGCCACAGCTGGCTTCAAGGGCACTGGCAAGGTACCATAATGGGTTCACCATACAGGCTAACAGCACCTACTGGGTCAATAACACCTTGACGGTGCCATTTGCACCATACCTGGCCATTACGGCCTCATATAACTCAACTAACCCATACGTGGTGCCGTGGTTCACCAATGTATCAGTGCCCATTGACCCAGTGGCCAATGTCAGCCTGGTAACCGTGCTGGGCACACTGATATCAGGCAAGGCCATACCGCTTACACTAAAGGTGATGTCAAACGTGCTACCTTCACAGAACCACTTTGTGTTCATTAACATCTATGACAACACCACAGGCAAATATGTGCTTACGGCCCTTACCCAGCTTAGCCCAGTGTTCTATGTAACCAAGTATGTAACCCTGCAGAACAACAAGATATTGGGTATTATACCTGAGCCTGCAGAATACCACACTATGACCCTTATCCTGACAGGCGTCAGCATACCATATGAGTCAGTTGTAAGAGTGCTTGTTGTCTCTAACAGCTTTATGATATTCTTCCTGATATTCCTGGCCTTCCTAATACTGATAGTCATAGCTGTAAATGCTGTCTCAGGTGCCACAAGGGCAATATACAATGCAAGCCACAGGTTTGTCAGAAGGATAGGAGCTGACAGCCATAGGAGGTTTGTCAGGGAGGTCAGGGAGAAAGACTGGGGTCATTACGTTAGGTCAGTTGAGGAAGATAATGAGAGAAAGCATTACGTCAGGGAGGACTGACCCCAAAATAGGCCTTGCTAAGATTTTTAAGACTAGCTTTTTTGTATGTTTCAGGGTAAGAGTCCCATGTCCATGCAGTTAAGCACGGGCAAGACCCCTGGTATAATAGTGGCCTTATTCGGGCTGTTAGAGACAGTCCTACCATTCCTTATGGGCACCACCGCTAACGCTGTAGTGCTGACACTTGGTATTCTGACACTGCTTGGTGGCCTGGCAATGTACAACATGTCAAAGTGGGGTTATCTGCTTGCTTTCGTGGCTGACACTTCACTGCTTGTTTACAGCTTTGCGGTGGCCTACAATATAGTTGTACTGCTATTTGCCTTACTTCTGCTATTCTACCTGATATACGTGGCCAAGGACTACGGCTTTGCTAAGAGAGCCTACAAGCCCAAGGAGCCTCACTATATATCAGATGCTGAAAGGGTTCACAGGCACTTTGTAGAGGACTGAAACCTCAACCCTCCCGATTCCTTGTTTTTTAATCTTGAACATCTTTTTAAGACTGGCCTCATAAAGTACTCAGGGGCTGACATGAAAGCCAGGGAGCTGGTAGCCTTCACTGCAGTCCTTGTTGTTATCCTGCTTACTATAGCATCTGGGCTTTTGCCCTTTGGCACAGCATCTGTCATATACACCACCTCAACTACCACGGTTACAACAACTACCACCACCTATGAGACTGTCAGCACAGTCCTCAATGGCACTCACATAATGTCAAGCAGATGGGCTGTGAATCCCAGATGGGTAAACGGCTCCCTTATCCTCAACATGACCTTTGCATTGCCAGCCTTCCTTGTCTCCCTCTACAACTCCCAGAACATCTCAACACCGTCTCCCTTTGTGGCCTACATTAACATTACAAAGAGCCAGTTAGCCCAGGCTAACCCTAACCTAAACGTTACCAAGCTTTGGAATACGGCTGTATCTAACCACTTCCTCAATGTGCTTTTCAAGATTAACGGTGTACCAGCCTATGCATGGGTCATGAACTACACCGATAACTGGGTAGCTGTCTGGGTAAAGCTCCCAAGCGGTATTCCAAAGTACTCCACGGCTAACCTTACAATGACCTTCACTGGGCAAAGCCAGTACCCATACACAGGGGTCTATGCTGACATCTACTCAGGCTATGATAACGGCAATGACGTCTTTCCTCTCTATGCTTACTTCTATAACACATTGCCCAGTGGCTGGAAAGTTGTAGTCTGGGAGAACCCCAATGGCGTACTGTGGAGCCCTGGCCCCAGCACAGGTGGTTATATGTTACAGCAAGGTAATGGCTACTATGGTGATTTCATTTACTACACCATGCCCAGTAACTTCACTAGCGGTAACTACACCTTGATAGTTTCCTGGTACTATAGCGGTTCTGCAGATGCACTTATGCAAGAACTTTTCGGCAATGTCTCCCATGTAATACAGGCTTCAAGCATTGGTAGCACAGCTGGTGGCTACACACCATTTGCATATGGTGGTATTGGCGTGCAAAATGAGTTCTATGCAAGCCAGGCTTACATTAAGAACAGCACGACCTCAATCACCTTGCCCTTCAATGGCCAGGGCACCTATTATGTGGTTACCTGGTTTGGAGTACAAGGTAACAACACTGAGTACTATGGCTACTCCCTGGTAGGTAACTGGTTTGACCTTGCTGTGCCAAGTAGCTTCAAGATAGCACATGCAAAGGTAGGAAGGACTTCACCTACTGTAATGATAGGATTTGGAGACTATGGTGATACCGCTTACTGCTATGTTGATACTGCTATAGTGATACCTACACCACCTAACATGGTCTTCCCTACGGCCAGCCTTAGCGTGCCAGTAAAGTCTGACCAGTATATTGCGTGGTTCTATAAACCACCTGCTAACGCCACCGCATTGAACATAACGGTGAAGGTGTCAGGCCTCTCAGTGGCCAGTGGCACTAACCCTGGCCTGGTCATATTATCAGATAATGCAGGAAACTACACAGAATACAACATAACGGCACCGTTCTACGGGCTCCTAATATCCTACACTGGCTCTATCTGGTACCACGCTCCCAACTCCACCTTTAAGGTGCTTAAGAGCTCAGCCTTCACAGTGCCCAAAGCTCCCTTCACCATGACCGTCTCCATGGTGAATAGAAGTGGCAATGTCTCAATAACAAAGGTGTACATAAACGGCACAGCCTACACCGTGAACCTAACCACACCATTCCCATGGTCTGAGCTTGACGCCTACATAGGTGAAACGGCTGACACCAATGACACAGCCACATCTTCTGCAGTCTCAGTGTATGCAGTGGTACCAGTTACCACTACCACCACAACAACAAGCCTAGTTGTGGCCTCTACCACGGTGTCAAGTAGCAATACCAGCACCACTACCACCACACCTGAGGTAAGCCCCAACAAGGTGGCCACAGAAGTGGCCTTTGCCGTGGTTACCACAGCGGTAACAGTGCTGGCCATGATAGCCAGTGTCTCCCGTGCAATGAATAACGCTATACGTAGGTACGTTAGGAGGGCTTAGATTTTAAACATCTTTTTAAGTCTGGCTTTATAGCCTTTTCCTGAGGGTCAGGGAGCTATGAATCTGAGGAAGATAGCAATAGCCCTTATGGTGGCACTTATAGCACTGTCAGCCCTTGTGCCCCTTGCACTGTATGGTCAGCCCGCAAGGGCACTGAGCACGGTAACGGTTACCCTTAAGGTGGTGCCAGGAATCTACTACAACTATGTGCCCCTTGCAAGCTATGGGTACTATGGAAATGCGTCAGCTGGCTCCCTATCACTGGCTGGGGCTAAGCTCCTAGTTGAAGTTGAATATACTAACGGTACCGTTTACTCCACACAGCTTGTTACCGTGAATGACAGTGGCTACATTACCTTTGCGGTGCCCTACAACACACCTGTGAACATCTTCCTCAATGTCTCAGGCTACTATGGCACCACCTTCCCTGTAGGTGCCATCTATGACGCCACGTTTACCTCCAATACGGTCAGTAACGTAAGCGTGGCCATGTCAGTGTACCCAGTGCCCTTCTACACATGCAATGGCTCCCAAGTTGTCATAAAGCTTGCAGAAGCTTGGACTTATAACCAGTCAGCTGGGCCAGCCATAGCTTCTGGGCTCTATAAGACTTCCTCAGGCTATACGGTAATGCTACCCTTCTACTACAGCACGGCCACTAACGGTAACACAGTAACCCCAGCCACAGGTGATAATGCACTTGCAGGCTTTGACGTGGCTCCCAACTATGAAACCACCTATTGGTACTGGGCACTTGGCAAAAACGTAAGCGTTACCAAGTATGCAAGCAATGGGCTACCACTCAACACAAACCCAGCTGGCGTGGCCTGGTCATTCCTTAACGGTAGCCAGTACCTTGTAGGTGTTGTTGTGCACTTTGCTGGGAGACAGGGTCTTACACCTACAGGTATTCCTACCTTCTACCTGCTATACAACAAAGGTGATGTGGCAAATGATACAGCCTACATGTTCATACCTGTCAATACCACCACGGGCTGGGCTGTATTCCTACCGTGGATTAACATGTCTGCAGGCTATGGCTATTTCTTTGGTGCTGTGCTGATTACCACGTTTAACCAGTCCTTGCCAGTCTTTACCTTCTACAACATGTCTGGCAAGGGCTACCTCCACTTTACACCAATAGCGTTACCAGTGCCTACACTTGGCCTTTCCTCAATATCCTTCAATAAGACCCTGACAGTGAAGATGTCAGGTGCCAGCTTTGCCCTGTGGTGGAACGGCACTAACGTGCATTTCTTAGAGGTGATAGGACCAGGCTCCCTTTCAAGCTTTACCCCTGCATGGACTAATGTGTCAGCCACGGGCACCTTCTACACCAATGTTACCAATGGATTTGTACCAATGTGGCCAGCCAATAACGCATGGCCGTTTGGCTACGGCAAGAAAATCACGATAAACGGCAAGGTCTATGCACTTGCTCTAAACGGCACATTCAGTGGCTACATTACCATGTGCCAGAAGGTAGCCCCAGCACTCTATGCTTATGGTACACAGATATTCTACCAGCCTTACAGGCTCTCTAACAGCACTTCAAGCACTGCTTACGTGGTCATTAAGGGCAAGGTAACCACGCTACTTGGAAACTACACAGTGCCTAGCGGTACCGTGGAAGTTGTTGTGAATAACGGTGCCACCAATGTCTATACTGTCAATGTCTCAGTTGTAAACGGCACATTCAGTAGCCCAGCCCTGGCACTATCACCTACCACCAACTACACCTACAAGCTGATTTACTATAATGGCTCCACGGCAGTACTGTCCTCTAACGCAAGCGGTACTAACGTGGAGTTCTCAGGCACTCCCTCAGGCTTCACCACGCTGACCGTGGCCAGCACAGGCACAACAACAAGTACAAGCACTACAACAACTACCACAAGCCCAGCACCTTCCACCACGGTAACAATTAACTGGTTCTATGTGGTGCTTGGCCTGATAGTCCTGCTAATAATAGTGCTGGCACTAGTGGCTGGTTCACGTGGTGCAAAGCACGCAATAGAGAGCCACATTAGGAAATTCGTGAGAGAGGACAGTGGAAACTACATAACGGAAGGCTGACCTACCCTACCTCCCTCTTTCTTTTTTACATAGATATACTTCCTCCCAGCCATCTTTGCTAGTGAAGACCCTAACACAGCCGTGCTCCCTCAGGAAGCCAGCAAGTGCACTGTAACAAGCGGTAAACCTGTGAACGGCCACTAGGGAGGACTCATATTTGAGGAATAGGGAGGGGTCAGCATCGCATTCACAGCCTTCACAGTCCACCTTAAGGATATCACCTGGCACATAGCTCCCATTCCACAGCCCGTGCCACTCAATACCCTTCACCTGTAGCCTTGGCTCTACCCTGTCAAAGGCTATCACCTTCCTTGCCCCTTTGGCCAGGAAGTATAGGCTGGTGGAGCCCCAGTCAGCCCCAATGTCCACCACTACCCTGTCCTTCACGTCAATGTTGTAGGCCTCTAGTGCTTCCTCAAAGTAGCTTGCAAATTGCCTTGCGTCAATGGCGTTAAGCCTGGCAAGTAGCCACTCCCTGAGCCCCTTCCTTACCCTATTACACAGTGCCCTTGCCCTTCTAGGTATGAGCCTCAAGGCTCTCAGGCCAGCTCCCTAAACAGGTCTCTTAGCAGGTCTTCGGCTGTCTTCCTCTCAGTGTAGGTCAGTATGTGGCTCAGGTCTCTATGGCCAGTTATCTTTGCAATTATCTGTGGAGCCACTCCCTTCCTGGCCAGGTAGGTAATGAACGCATAACGCAAGCTATGTGTATTGAAGCCGTAAGTCCTTCTGCAGTAGGACTTAATGGCCTCTTTTGGCTTTTCAGTGCCTGACAGCCAGGCACAGGCTTGCTCTAAGAGCACTCTCCCTTGACCCTTCCTCAATTCCTCAGGAAGCACCATCTTCCTCAGGTCATTTGGGTTCTTGTGCTTTTCCACTCTCACAAGAACCTCAGACTTACCTGTGTTACAGAACTCCCTCAGTGCCTCCACCGCTTCACCTACCCTTGACCCGTTTCTGAGCTGTATAAGCAGAACCACGTCTTGGGGCTTCCTTGACCTGTTAAGGTGTGAAAGGATTTTTTGATAGGTCTCCAAGTAGTCTAAACCTGAATCCCAGCCACTTTTTACCCTCTCCAAGCTCCCAGCCTCCCGCTACCTTATATTGGACACACCTATAAAAGGTGGTGCCCATTCAGCACATTAGCCCAAGGGGTCTTACTCCCTTATGCTGGTAAGGTAACGCTTCACTAAGTGCAAAGCAAAACAACTTTGTAAGGAAAGCTTATAATCCTGTCCAAGCATTAGATAGATTGGAGCCTGGGAGGTGTGGCTTATGTCTCAGGAAGTGGCTCAGGAAAGGCCTCAGGAAGTTTCTTTGAACCTTAGCATAAAGGTGTACCCTGACCCTGAGGACAGCCTTAAGTACAAGGCTGATATCACAGTCAATGGCTACACAATAACCATAGGAGGCTACTTGGACAGGGCTTACATAGCTGACTACATTGACATGGACTTACAGAACGCTTGGGCCTACCTTGGCTTCCTAAAGAAAGAGAGGGCTGAGGAAGGCAAGAAAACAGACCTTGACATATTATTATATCACCTTGAAAGAACATTGGCACATGCACTAGCATATCAAATAGGCCAGGACAACTTGCTGACCCCAGAAGTCATTTGCAAGAAATGGGAGAATTACATTGAAACAATGTGTAGAATAAATGAGTGTGCTGGCCTTGTAGAGGACTATGAGAGAGACTGTATAGAGTCCTGCAAGAAAGCGGTGTGTGGCTTCAAGGACTGAGCTTGTTCTTCCTGTCTAAGCCACAGATAGGTTTTTTAACCCCCAAGGGCACTGTAACAAGTGGCCCCTGGGAGGTGTGTGGTATGTCTCAGGAAGGTGTGGCTCAGGGGTCTCAGGCCCCTCAGGTGTCTGAGGAAGAAAAGCAGATGGTCATGGACAGCATAGGTGTAGGGTTTAGCCTAGTGGAGCTAGGAATTATTCACATGGAGCTCTTAATGATGGGCTGTTTGACACCTCCCGAAAGCTTTATGCTAGAGGGCTGGCACAGACGGGCTAGAGAAGCCCTTGACCATAATGAAATGGACAAGGCAATTGAGTGGACAAAGAAAATGGTGGACTTCCTAGAGGAAAGACAGAAGCTTTGTGATAGGCTTATGAACAAAAGCAGGAAGCACAGCAAGCGGTATTCACGTCATTCCTCACGTCATTAAGGCCTAACCTCATTCCTCCCTTTTTCTGGCTGGTTCTACCCAGCCGTATGCTATAGTCAGACAGACCCCAGACTTTGCCCTTTTGCCCCAAGGTGCCCATGTTACAGTGCCTATCAGCTGACCTACACCTGTAAGAGGGGCCAGGCTCTCCCAAGGTGGCTCAAATGCACTGTAACATGCAAGCCCCTGGCTCCCAGCCAGACCCCTGGGGCACTATGACATCTGGGGCCAGTCTGAGCACATTCCTGAGGGAGGGGCCAGTTTCTGGCCCTGCAATGACATGGCCAGGCCTGGCTGTCTCTCCTAGTATAATAGGAATATAGGAGGGAGGCACCTGTAAGGCTTATAATCCTGTCTAAGCATTAAACAGCACGGTGCTGTGTATGAGTGCCTACCAGAACATGTGGTATGAATTTGACGGCCCTGTGAAGTGTGAACTCAAAGAGGACACAGTACTGAGGGTTTACGGCACTGACTTCACACAGGCCTTCCTCAGGGGCACACACTCAGAATTGGAGCTATGGGCCAGACCCTTGAAGACCTC
>Ga0080004_1134566_pt1 | contig 11608 bp, 9 predicted proteins | sample WasSprMetagenome_FD_69207 | JGI IMG/M metagenome (GOLD analysis project Ga0080004, IMG submission 69207) | Sulfidic aquatic microbial communities from Washburn Spring, Yellowstone National Park, USA - WS (SPADES assembly) (version 2) | ecosystem: Environmental > Aquatic > Thermal springs > Hot...
AGTTTCCTGAGCTAAGGGATAAAATCAAGCTCGAGATAATAGGAGACGGACCACAAAGAGCTTTAATAGAGCGCTTATGCCAGGCTCTCGGGGTAAACTGCGAAATCACAGGCTATCTGCCACACGATGAAGCACTAAAAAGGCTATCAGGTTGCATAGTCTTGGCTCTTCCTAGTAGAAGGATCACTACCACGGAGTCGAATTTTCCAATAAAGGTTATTGAAGCGTGGGCTCTAGGTATCCCAGTGGTGGTTACGCGACATAAAATCTTCGAATTTTATGGCTTAAAGGATGGAGAAGATTTAGTATACTGTGAGCCAACCCCGAAAAGTGTTGCCGATGCTGTAGGAAAAGTTTTGCTCTCCGAGAATGTTCGTATAATGCTTAGTGAGAATGGCTCCATTATAGCTCAAAGATTTGATTACTGCACTCTAGCAAAGAGAGTACTAAATATTATGAGATCAAGTGATTATATAAAATAATTAAACATGAAAATTCTTAGGCTTCTAAATCTCAAGATATCTTCTCTTATAGATAAATTTTTATTAATTATTCTACTAATACTTGCTTTTAAATATGCTGGTCAGCTTCTCATTTTCTTTATATCATTCTTTTTTATAGGCTTTCTAATAATCATTTTAATAAAACGAAAAAATTCTGAGATAGAGCTTTCAGAAGTAATTATGGATTCTGTGCTCATCTCTATTCTAGAATCAAGCAGCTTGTCCTTATTTCTTGCAATTTTTAAACTAAATAATATGTTTACTTTTGTTGCTTGCCAGCTTCTCATAACATTGATTTTAACTTTTATAGTGTTGAGACTTAAAGTAGAAATTAAGATAAATAATTCTAAGCTTGAAACTATATTCTTTACCTCTATACCGGTAATATTTGCTACTATTAGTTTTGCTTTATTAGACAAGTTCTACACACCAGATGAGTACGTTTACATAAGAAATGCAATTGATTTCATTCACAATGGTTACATAGTTCCCTTTGACTTTGTACCTCTAAGGGAATGGTCAGCATTTCTTACTGGAAGGTTCATGTGGCAGGTAACTTTAGCCGCATTCATAGAAGCAACTTTCGGGCAACTACCTTACTTTTTTGTTAATTTACCATTCTTAATAATGCTACTTGCTACAGTCTACGGATTAGCCAAAATACTTCTGAGGAATAGAGAAAAGGCTTTTATTGTTTCACTTATCATCATATCTAATCCATTAGTAATTATTTTTCCTAATTTTGTTTTAAATGACTTTGCTATTGCGTCGTTAACGTTTGTGAGCCTCTACTGGTTTATAAAAAGCTTTTCAAATAAAGTCGACCTCTATAATCTATCAAAATCATTCATTGTGATATTTATTGGATTACTATACAAATTTCATCTTATAGTTCCAATGGCTATCTGGATATTATTCTTCTTTGCTTTTCTCAAAAACAAGTTATATAAACTTTCAAGAGGACATAGGCTGCTCTTTCTGATAATGGTTCTACCCGTTTTTGCATATGAGCTTTTGCTCGATATATCAGCGTTATTCACCTACTACGTTCTACACGACCTTCAGCTCAACGACATCTTTGCAAGATATGTTTTTTTCTCTCCGCTAGGGATGTTTATCAACCTCTTCTTTAAAACTCCTTGGACCGGCAGGCTGTGGTGGGAAATACCTCTCTCTGAAAAACTCTTCTTTCTACTTAGTATTCTTTCGCCAGATATCTTAACTCCGCTTATTACGGCATTTACACTACTTTCACCACTGGTAATGAGAAAAAATCACGGAGGAAAAATTTTTACAAGTGTATCTCTATTATCTCTTATCATCGCCTTTCTGGGCTTCTTAGGCTACAGTGGAGACTGGGATATTCAAAGGTATGGATTACCAGTGATTCTGATGCTTCAGCTTGCCGGACTTACAGCTTTCCTGTCATCTCTAGGGGAACATTTTGCCCTCTACGCGGCAACAATTATCATGCAAATGCTTACTTATCTTGATTATATTATTTATAAAGATAAAGGCATCACTTTCTATTTATGGATAACAAACTATCAAAACACCCTTGATAACATATTCGTTTTAGGTATTACATACTCCTTTTCTCTTCTAATACTCATTGGATGTAGATTATTAGTAATTTCTCCAACAACCACTTTGAAGCGAAAAGTAATCCATATGGTGCAGACGTTAATATTAATTATAATATTCTTGAGTTTTATAATTAATAATATAAATTTGACGCTTTACGACATTAGGAATAACCCGATGTTCCAGGAACATAAAATGAAATGCTTAGCATTTCGGCTAGAAACATTAAATAATAAAGGATCATTAATAGTGACCAATGCTTATGCGCTTCCAATATATTTAAAAGGAAGATGGCTAGTAATACCTGCACCCCTAGAATCACCCGACTTGAAAGCCCTTCTGGAAATGGGAGTAAACATTAAGATAGCTATAAGCAGAGATGAGATTGCTACGTGGCCTGCCTATAAACTCGGTATAAACGACCTTTTGGAGCGCACGATATCCGATAATACTACTATTCTTAAAGGTAATCTAATAAATCTATCTACTGGCTGTGTCATCTATGATATAAAAGGCAAGAAACTCCGTAATAACTATAACTCAGATGTTTCTATTATTAGGGCTACTCTCAAACCAGTAATCACAAAAAACCAAACTCAAATAAAATTATCTATGGATATCTATTCGAAAACAATTTCTAATGTAACCATCATATTAAGCTCTTATTATTTCTCGAAGCTTTTTCACGTTAGCTTACAGGAAGGTTATAATCATTTCGATTATATATTCCCATTAAATATAGGGTTTAACCTTGGTCGTAAAACAGATATACTGCTGATTAGTGATAAAGGAGAATTACTAGCTAGAACTTTAACATCTGTCATGTTATTAGAAGGCTTAGCAATTTTTCCTTTACTTTTTATATATTTTACTTTACTCGTTTTTTATGCTTATTTCTCAAGGCATGAAAATATATATGAGTTGTTGTGAAGGGCTATCAACGTGATTTGTAGCTATCACCTAATTTAGTTGCGAATTTCGGGGATGTAATGAGACTCCTTTTCTTAACATCTGTGGAGCATCCTCAAATCAAATATGAGGCGGAAAGTTTGAGACGATACATTAATGTGACTTATCTGGTTACTCCTTATTTAGATAGAAAAAATTTCCTTGTAGCATTTAAATGTTTTATAAATAATTTTCCTTCTATCTTCTTAGCATTGCTAAAGTTGGGTATCCCACCTCTACCGCAAATATTTATTTATCTATTAATTGCTAGCAAACTTCTTTGTAATGAAACCTTAAGGCATCAAAAGTTTGACTTGATATATGCTCATTGGCTTTTTCCTGCAGGCTTAATAGGTCTAATCCTATCTAAAATATATGGCTGTAAAATTGTATCAGTTATATGGGGATATGATATTCAAGTGGTAAGAAATGTTAAGAACTATGGAATTCACGGCTGGAACAGGGTTATTTCCCGTATAGTAATTGAAAAGTCTGATTTAATAATAGTTAATCATAACATTCATAGAATCCTTGCTCATATGCTTGTCAAGCCTAAATACCATCAAAAAATTCTATACATACCTCCGGGAATTCCAGATTTTTTTTCTGAAGATCTAGATCCGGAATCTGTAAATGAATTAAGAAAGAAAGTAGGTTTTTCTCTAGAGGAATTAAGAGGTAAGAAGATAGTTCTATATGGACCTCAGCTTAAACCAATCTATGGTATTAGAGAATTTGTTAAAGCTGCGCGAGTTGTCAGTAGACAAGTAGAGGATGCAATTTTTTTAGTTGCTGGAGAGGGTGAACTGAAGGATGAGGTTATAAAGTTTATAAAAAAGAATAACCTGGAGGGTAAGGTTTTTCTGGTAGGAAAAATTAGCCATAATGCAATGAAAAATCTTTATAAAGCGTCAACTTTGGTCTGTGATTTAGCTTATCCAGGCACAGGTACAACTACTCTTGAGGCTTTTTGCTTTGGGAAACCTGTTATAGGCATAAAATCCCCCAAAACCGTAGTTATTCATGGATTTAATGGTTTTACTATTGAAAAAACAGACTATGAAAAACTAGCTAACTACATTATAACTATATTGCAAAATGAGGATTACGCTAAAAAACTTTCATTAAATGCAAGAAAAACCTTTGAGGAAAAATATTATATTGATAAACGCATAAAGAAGCTTCTTAAGATTTTCTTTAAATTATCGAAGAAAAATCATTGAAATTGGATGGATCTTTTGAATAGCGTTAAATATAAATATATCCTAAAGATGTAGCTGAGGCTGATGAGATGATGTCTTGGCTCTTATCTTCCATGTTAAAGTTGAAATTTAACGTGGAATACATTAAAAGAGAGAAGCGGATTTCTCCCTATATTGTTTTAGAGCTCAAGGATTTAGGGGTGATGTTTAATAAAATAAATATCCTCCCCGAAACACTTCTTTATGATCAAGCTACGCATTTATACTACTTAGTTTACGCTGATAGAAGTGTTAAGCCTTCGCAAATAGGTCTTGCATGCTCCAAAAATTTGCTTGAATGGGAAGATATAGGGGACATATCAATACATGGTAATGAGAAAACTATTCTTGATGCCCCTCACATCATGGAGATGCATGGTGAATACTTTATATTTTTTGCTAGAGTTGACGACAAGATTTCCCTGACAAAAAGGATCTATTTAGCTGAATCAGAGGAAATAACTGGTCCCTACAAACAATTATCAAACAAACCAGTTCTTGATATTGGTAAAAATGGGGAGTTTGATAGTGGTAGAGTTGATGAACCCTTCGTTTTGTATGATGGAAAATTTTTCCATATGCTTTATATGGGGGCCCCACGGGAAAATATTAATAAGGAGCAGGTAGGCTATGCAAGAGCTGATAAGATTGATGGACCATATGTAAAAATAGAAGATAATCCGGTGTTGAAGTTCGGGTCGTCATATGACGAGTTTACCGTAGCTGATCCCCATGTTCTAGAATATAAGAATATCAAGTTCATTTTTTATTCTTGTTCGGGAAAAATAACAGGGGCAAAGGAATATGGTTCCTCACCATGGCTAACTGCAGTTGCCTACACAAAGGATTTTAAAGTCTACAAGAAAGTAGGACTCCTGAAAATTAGAACAAAAGATTTCTCTAAACATAGGTCATACTTTAGGGGTTCCTTTTTTGTCAAAGATGAAAATCTTTATTTCGTATACACTGGTCAGGATTATAGAAGGCATTTTTATCCTATGCTAGCATATGCTCCTATATCAGTTCTTGAGCTCCTTTATCAGTCCCTTTTTCCACGAATGCAAGAGAAACTTTCGAAGAGGAATTTATCATTCCAAAAAGATAAATAGACGCTTGGAAATATTTAATAAAGTGATATAAATAAGAATGGTTGCTTTGGAACTAGTTGAAGGAATATTGAGGTGGAAAAATAAGAAATGGGCGCCTCCAACATTTAATGAATCAGGTTTAACAAAGTGGCTTTGGATGGTGCAACATCCTCAGAATCTGAAGATTGGTAAATACGTTGACATAGGCGCTTTCACATACATGAATGCACTTTATGGTATAGAGTTAGAGGACTTCGTTCAAATAGGATCTCACTGCTCGATCTATTCTATTTCTACAATCGATGGGAAGAAAGGTAAAGTTGTGATAAAGAAGAATGTCCGAATTGGAAGTCATAGTGTAATTATGCCTGGTGTAACCATAGGAGAGAACAGTATTATTGGCGCATTTAGTTTCGTTAATGAGGATATTCCTGCTAATGTTATAGCATTTGGCATTCCTGCAAAGATTTATAGGCGACTAACGGACTATGAGGTAGAGATTATGCTTAAAGCTATGGAAGAGGTGGAGAGAGCTAATAATGAGGGTGAGTCATTATGAGTTGGAAGATACCTCTATTTAAAATTTATTGGGATGATGAATGCGTTAGAGAAGTTAGTGAAGTCATTAGGAGTGGCATGAATTGGGCTACAGGTCCTAAGGTAGAAGAGTTTGAGAAAGCGATAAGTGAATATCTTGATGTGAAATATACAGTGACATTTAACTCTGGGACATCAGCTCTCCACGCCTTACTTTTGGCATATAAAATTGGATCCGAAGATGAAGTAATTGTCCCATCATTTACATTTATAGCAACGGCAAATGCAGTTCTCTTTGTTGGTGCAAAACCTGTCTTTGCAGATATTGAGGAAGAGACGCTAGGGTTGGATCCAAACGACGTGGAACAAAAAATTACTCGACGAACAAAGGCAATTATTACGGTTCACTATGGGGGATGTCCTAGCAAAGTAAGGGAACTTCGTGAGATTGCAGACGATCATGGCATCTTGTTGATAGAGGACGCTGCAGAGGCCTTTGGTGCTAGAATAGGTGACAGAAAGGTGGGGACCTTCGGTGATAGTTCCATTCTTAGCTTTTGTCAAAACAAAATTATAACAACAGGTGAGGGTGGAGCTGTTGTAACCAATGATGAAAAAATCTACGAGAGGCTCAAATTAATCAGGTCTCATGGTCGTTTGGAGTATCAGCCCTACTTCTCATCAGCATCACCGGGTGAATATGTTGAGCTGGGATTTAACTGGAGATTAAGTAGTATACTGGCGGCACTTGGGTTAGCACAACTTAGAAAAGTTGAGATGATAATTAAGATGCGAAGGGAGAAAGCCCAGAAGCTTACGGAGGGACTCTCTAGAATAAAGCATGTGATTACTCCTCATCCCCCGAAAGACTACTTTCATGTATACCAACTATACACTATTAGAGTGCAGGAAAGCTTAAGGGACTCTCTAATAGATTATTTAGCTAATAAGGGGATAATGACCAAAATTTATTTTAGCCCTGTCCATCTGACTACATTCTATAGGAGCAAGTTTGGTTTCAGAGGTGGTGAGTTGCCTGTGACTGAGAAAGTCTCAAAGGAGGTGCTTAGTTTACCAATATACCCGACTATGTCGGATGAAGAAATCAACTATGTGGTAGCGAGTGTAGGTGAGTTCTTTGAGCGAAAAGCTTGAGAACTTTTTTAGGGGTAAAAAGATATTAGTTACGGGAGGTACTGGCTCTATTGGTAGCAACATTGTTAGGCAACTTTTGAATTTTGAAGTTGAAGAAGTAGTGGTTTTCAGTAGGGATGAGATAAAGCAATTTATGATGCGTAGGATGATTAATGATGAAAGGCTACGTTTTGTTGTGGGAGACGTAAGGGATGTTTTAAGCTTGGAAAAGGTTTTTAACAATAATGATTTTGACATTATTTATCACACGGCCGCAATGAAGCATGTCGTTGTTTGTGAGGAAAATCCATTTGAGGCTGTGAAAACAAATATTCTTGGAACAGAAAATATTGTAAAACTGGCGCAGAAGTATGGAGTCTCCAAATTAATTAACATAAGTACAGATAAAGCTGTCCAACCACAGAACGTTATGGGTGCAACGAAATTTATTAGTGAAAGAATAGTCTTGAATGCAAATTATACTTCTGTCAGGCTAGGCAATATTGCAAATACAAGGGGGTCAGTAATTCCTGTCCTAGTTGAGGAAATGACTAAGAAGAAACAGATAACTATTACAGATCCAAATGTGACTAGGTTCGTTATGAAAATGTCTGAGGCTACAAAATTTATTCTAAACGCCACCTTTTATGCGGAAGGAGGCGAAATATTCATCCCAAAGATGAAAGCCTTCACCTTGGCAGATCTTGCATATGTTCTAACCTATCAAATAGCCCCTATTCTTGGCATCCGAAGTGAGGAAATAAAAGCTAATGTTATTGGTCTCCTTCGCGGAGAAAAAATGCATGAAGTCTTAATAGATGAATCAGAGCTTCCTTATCTGCACGTTTATGATGATTTTTACATTTTAAGGCCAAATAAGCCAATTCATCCTAAATGGAGTGATGTAGGCAAACATTTAATTATCTCCTCAAATTTTGCTGAAAAATTAACGCGAGATGAACTCAGGGAGATAATAAAAGAATATATTAAAGAATTAATCAACAAGAACTAGTCTATGGTGGTTAGTTTATTATGGCACAAGTATTTATTTATGCGATAACTCCTTCTAATAATTCGTCGCATGGGTTGATAAATGATTTTCTAGAAGAATGTAGACCTCTAAATGAAATGGAAAAAATTAAGTTATCTCTGGATCCATCAAAAGGAATAGAAATTTTGACTCGAAGGAATAAATCTCTGCTTGATTATGCTTGCGATGAATTCGGCGCGAAAGCTGTGGTTATTCAAGGTTATGTAATAGTTGATTCGAGAAAAATATCCGCGAGCGAAATTATGAAAATGAATTACAATGAGATTGAAGATATGTTAAAAGAAGCTGATGGATCATTTTCGATTATAAAAATAGATGGGAATAAAATATACATAATTACTGATTGGATAGAGACTAGACCACTATATTATGCGCGCATTAGTCATAATGGTATAAATGGTATAGTTGTTTCTTCCTGTCTGTGGTCTATTCTTAAGTTTTTTAAGGAAATCGGGTATCCTATAAGAATAAATGATAAAGCGATCGTAAGTTTTCTCTGGTTGGGAAGGATAGGTGTTTTTGACGACTTGTCATTGATAGAGGATGTCTATGTTGTGCCTCCAGGGACGATTCTCACCTATGATTTAGAAAATAATGCTTTGATTTTCAACAGGTATTATGAGCTTCGTTACGAATCAAAGATATTGGATGAAAAGACGGCTATTGAATTGGTTTATTGGAACCTTTTAAAGTCTATAAGGGATACTCTGAAGGTTCTCCCGGAAGAAATGAAAAAGAATGTGTGTGTATTTCTCAGTGGCGGCTTGGATTCAAGAGTTTTAACGTATTATCTGGCTAGTTTCTTAAACGGGAATATTCTAGCTTTCACTTTTGGTACAGTAAAGTCTGACGAGGTCTTGTTTGCTAAAATTTTGGCAAAACATCTAGATATACCTCATCGAGTGGGAAAATATGACTTGGGTCAATTGGCAATGTATGCTCGGGAAGTAGTGCGTCTTAGCAATGGATTTAATGTGGTTAACGCTTCTCATGTGGTATATGCTATGAAAATGCTTAGCAATGGCAATTGTAGCATTTTTACAAATGGATTTGCTCTCGATTTAACTCTTGGAGGGAGCTATTTGAGTGATACATTGAGAAGTATGAGAAATGACAAAGACTTTCTTTTGTATATTCTAAGGAAAATAAGTGTGTTCAATCTCGATGAAATTATAGGTATTATTCATCCTAGACTTAAACATTCGGTATCAGAATTGCTTAACGATATTAATAATTTGCTTATGGAATCTAAGGGAGATAATTATATGAATAGAAACGATTACTTTTTCCTTTACACGAGAGTTAGGAGGTTTACCATTTATGGCTCCATTGTAGAAAGATATGCATGCGACGAATTTTTACCTACAATTAATAGAGCATTTCTCGAGGCAATTTCTAGAATTGATCCAGAGCTCAGGTTGAATCACAAGATTTATAGAAAATTTTTACTAAGGTTGAATAAGAGGTTAGCTTTAATTCCATATCAATCTACTTGGATACCACCTATTTTTCCACTTTTTATGTGGAAAACAGGATACATTTTTAAGAAATTAAATAACTTTGTGAGAGAAATCACCAAAGGTAGAATAGGTTGGGAAACAACATATTTTGACTTTAATGAGGCTTTGAGAACTAAAAAATGGAGAGAATTGTTATATGATACTCTCTTTAATAGTAATAGCCTCATTTATAGCCTGGGATATTTAAAATATGATGCTATTAAAGATATGCTAACGAAACATTTACGCGGTGAAAAGTATAGTGGAGAGAAGATTGGATATATATTGACTTTAGAAATGGTTCTTCGCGAAATTTTAAGATACAAGTGCAACCGATGATTAAATATCTAACGCACGCTTATCTGGTATCACTTCTCACTCTAGTAAGGTTTAGAGTAGTATCTTAATAAATTAAATTTGCATAGTAGTTCACAAAAGTACCAAGGGGAGTGAATGTTAACGGTTAACAGTATCTGTGTAATTGGGCTGGGGTATGTTGGTCTTCCTACTGCTGTTGTTTTTGCTAGCAGGGGGTATGATTTTGTTGGTGTGGATGTTGACGATAAGAAGGGTGGCTCAGTGAATGGTGGTAGTTGTTATAGAGAGAGCCTGGGTTGGATGTTTTTCTGTGCGATGTGGTGTCAAAGGGGTCTTCGAGGGCTACGTGCTCTACGGTTTATGGTTTTTAAAATGAGGAGTGAACGTATATGAAAGTTCTTTCCGTTGTTGGGGCAAGACCAAATTACGTTAAATTGACAGCTGTTTATGATGTGTTCTCAAGGTTTTTTGAACATGTTGTGGTATATACTGGTCAGCATTATGATTACGAGATGAATAGGGTGTTTTTTGAACAGTTAGAGGTTCCTGAGCCAGATTATTTCCTCGGGGTGGGGAGCGGTTCACATGGGTATCAGGTGGGGGAGATTGTTAAGCGGGTGGAGGAGGTTTTGCAGAGGGAGCAGCCTGACTTTGTGGTTGTTTATGGTGATACTAACTCGACGTTGGGTGGCGCGCTTGCGGCTGTGAAGGCGGGGTTTAGGGTTGGGCATGTGGAGGCTGGGTTGAGGAGTTTTGATATGTCGATGCCGGAGGAGGTGAATAGGAGGGTTGTGGATCATGTGTCGCATTTGCTTTTTGCGCCTACTTGGAATGCATATAGGAACTTGTTGGCTGAGCGGGTTCCTGGCAGGGTCTTTGTTACGGGTGATGTTCATGTTCGTGCTTTGAAGAGGTGGCTTCCTATAGCGGAGGAGAGGTCTCATGTGTTGGAGAGGCTTGGGCTGGATCCTGGCTATGTGGTTGTAACGCTTCACCGGGCTGAGAATACCGATGACCCAGCACGCCTTTCCAAGATTGTTGGTCTGCTGGTTGGTCTTGCTAGGCGGGAGCGTGTGGTTTTTCCTGTTCATCCGAGGACCAGGAAGAGGCTTGTCGATTTGGGTCTCTGGGAGGGTCTTAGCGGTAGCGGTATTGTTTTGTCGGAGCCTTTGGGCTATTTGGACTTTCTAAAGTTGCTGAGTAATAGTCGGCTTGTGGTTACTGATTCTGGTGGTGTTCAGAGGGAGGCATACCTCTTAAGGAAGCCCGTAGTTGTTTTGCGTGGGGTCACGGAGTGGGTCGAGCTGGTGGAGTCTGGGCTTGCGCTATTGGTCGATGTGGAGTCTGGCCTGGATCCGGAGAGGATTCTGGATTGGCGTCCATCTAGCTATGTGGAAGGTCTATTGGGGGACGAGCATGCTCCTGAGAAAATTGCTGAAATCTTAAAGGGATATCTAGAGAGTGGAAATGTTTAGACTATTTTCTCGTTTATATTTAAAGTGCATGCTATTAAAGCTTTAAAAATAGTGGGCTGTGCGTGTAGCGGAGATTCTGGCCTCGTATCTGGCATTAGGTCTTGAATAATTAAGTCCCTCCTCACAATTCACGAGTCTTTAAGGAGTTTGCGCTGAGCTCAAGGAGACTCTGTGTAGTGGCTTGAAGTTGCCTGGAGTTTCTCCTTTTGGTGACGGGAGGGGGGCTGTCA
>Ga0080004_1162075_pt1 | contig 11607 bp, 7 predicted proteins | sample WasSprMetagenome_FD_69207 | JGI IMG/M metagenome (GOLD analysis project Ga0080004, IMG submission 69207) | Sulfidic aquatic microbial communities from Washburn Spring, Yellowstone National Park, USA - WS (SPADES assembly) (version 2) | ecosystem: Environmental > Aquatic > Thermal springs > Hot...
ATGACCTTTACGCTAAATTCAATCAGGTTTGGGTGATTTGCGATAGTTTCCCCTCCTATCATAGCGATGATGGAGGGAAGAGCTGGGTGGAAAATCCTTGGGGCAATCTCTTGTTTTCCGCCGTCTCAATAGCGATTCCAGGCGATGTGCCAACGAAGGAAGGGTTCGTGGTTTATGTTCTGGGAAGCGTTAGGGAAGGGAATAAGGAGAGATGGAAGCTGATAAAGAGCAAGGATGGAGGAAGGAGCTGGAAAGAGATTGTCCTTCCCTCCGATTTGCCCGGTCCATATAGGTGGCGCTGTCCGATGAGTTTTCCCACAAGCGAGATGGGTTGGATTGGTTTTCCCGAGGGGAAGATAATATTCACGAAGGATGGAGGAGAAAGCTGGGAATATCGCAATTTGCCGACAAACCAGCTCATCACCTCCCTCTGGTTTGACCAGTTAGGGAGGGGATTCGCTTCCGTGGAAAACAAGGATATTTATCATCTCAAAGACACCCTTTATGAGACGAAGGATGGAGGTAAGAGCTGGCAAGTTGTCTTGGGAGGCGATAAGACTATAAACGCTATTTGCGCCCTTGGACCGGGCTATGTATGGGCTGTGGGCGATGTCCCGGGCTTCGTCCCAAACGATATCGTGGCTATATTGAGAAGGTGATAAATGATGTCTCTTTTCCCCATCATTTTATCTTTGATTTTGCCCCATCCAGTTATATTCCACACCCCAATTCCTACCCTTCCCAACTGCCTGGGCAGATTTATAAAATTCAGACCTCTACCGAACCACCCCCTCCCGATGCTCCCATCGTCTATAGCTATAGCAAAACAGCTAAGAGCGACGAGAGCTTCGTTCTCGTGGGAGAAAATCTCGGCGATTCCCTATATCTGTGGGGACCGAGCGCCCATTCCCCTTATGGTCAGTCTTGGCAGGTCAAGGTCCAATACTCCTCGCCAGACCTTTTGATAGCTACTATTCCCCAGGAGGTTTTGGATGGGTTGTTCATCGTTTGGCCGGTCAAGAATGGCGTAGCAGGTTATCCCGTTCGCATCAACGCTCCCCAGCCGTATTGGTGCTCTCCCGATATAGCTCATCCGGGGGATAGCGTGAGGGTTTTCGGGCAGTGCCTCGCTCGCCTTCCCGACGAAAGAACCGCGTTTGTCTATATTTGCCAGCAGGGTAAGAAGGGATTTTGGGCGGAGGTGGAAGAAGCAGACCGTTATTCAGTTCGCTTCCGTCTGCCGAGAAATCTTCCCCCGGGAGATTATAAGATTTGGCTTAATGCGGGATATGGCGGTGATTGGGGATGGGGCGGACCGCTTGACCTGAAGGTCATTGAAAGGGAAAAGCCATTGAGCGTAAGGAGATTTACCTCTGGCGATTTGCAGAGGTTCATAGACGAGGTAAAGGCGAAAGGAGGCGGGATTGTCCTTCTTCCCGAGGGGGAATGGGAGCTCAAGGAAATGCTGAAAATTCCCCAGGGAGTTTTCCTCAAAGGGATGGGAATGGAGAAAACCAGGCTGAGGATAACCTGCTCTGCCTCTAACCTTCAACCTTTTCGCCTGCCCAGGAAGGGTGGATGGAACGAAGCGGTGGGAGGCATCCATAATGTCGGCGATTCTTTGGAATACAAGCTTGAGATACCAGAGGAAGGAGAATGGTATATCTGGATGCGCTATGCGGCGCATAACGCTCCCTATCAATTATCCGATATGGCTGGTCGCACCGTCCTCATCGCAAACGATGGGAAGCCCGTCCCCCTTCTCAATCTTCCTGATACCGACGACTGGGGAAGGTTCTCCTGGAGCAAGGTGGGGAAGATAAGATTGAAAGAGGGAATCAATCATCTGCGTTGGGTGAACGAGGAGGGAGGTGGTCTCAATATAGATGCCTTCCTTTTCGCAAAAAATCCCCACTGGTCGCCTCCCAAGGAAGGGTTTCCCAAACCATCCCAAGAGATTGTAATTCTTCAAGCGGAGGAAGCGGTCTCAGTGAACGCAAAGGAAGCCCATATCCCCTCGGAGGGCACGGCGGGGATTTGGTTGCTGGGGAATAATTGCGGATTGGCTGATATATCGCTCATCGGAAGCGAGCTGATAAATATCGGCATAGCCGTTCGCTCTCCCCAGCCGAATCAATGGATAGATGGGATAAAAATAGAGAATGTAAGGGTTTTAGATGTCGGCGGAAAGGAAGGGGAGAACTGCGCTCTCTATATTCATCACGCAAAGCATATAACCGTGCAAGGATGCGATTTGACCGGAGGCTGTCCTCTTTATCTATCGGGAGTTCGTCAGGGGCAATTCATCGGGAACAAATTGAGGGGCGTCAGCAGAGTAGGTCCCAATAGCACGGGAGCGATTCAGGGCAGAACCGAGCCCTTCTCCCAATGTGTAATTGAGAATAATACATTTATTTGCCCCGAAGGGGGTGGACCAACCTCCGCTCGCATGGTTTGGATAAGCACCGGGAAAGGAAGCGTGGACGATAATTATATAGCGGGGAACAAGGCGGAGAATCCACGCTTCGGTGATATCGCTGGGACAGACCAGAATGCTGGAGAGATGATACTTTTGGAGAGCTGTATGCGCTATGCTTATTATGGGGAGCCGGAAGGAGTAGATGTTTACAGCATAACCCTTCCCGAGAACGCTCCCTATCTCCCACCCGCAGAGGAGAGCGGAGAGTTTGAGCCTCCCGCTAACGAATATTATGTTGTTGTCTTGGGAGGGAAAGGAATGGGGCAAGTAAGAAGAGTTACGAGTAGGAAAGAGAGGACATTCACAATTGATAGAGCTTGGGATGTTGTGCCGGATAAGAAAGCGAAGATTCTCTTGACGACTCTTTTCGCCCGAAATCTCGTTATAGGGAACGAGGTAATCAATGGTATGAGCGGTTTACAGCTATGGATAGGCGGTTGGGAAAATATCTTTGCAAGAAATAAAATAGCCAACCAGAGAAGGCAGGGGATATTTCTCTTCTCCGCAACATCTACCTTGGAGCCCCAGATGACTGCTACTTGGAATGCTGGCATAGGTGTTCTCCTCTTCAACACTGTGGAATATAATTGGATAGAGAACACGAGCGATGGAATCCTGCTTTACTCGGATAATGGAGGCAAGCCGATTGAATGGCCGAGGGCGATTGGAAATGTAATTCGCCACAATACGATGATAAAGAGCAGGTTCAATGGGATAAATATTTCGGGAACGCTGAGCGAGGATAAAAATCCCTCAATTTTAGGGACGATAGCGGAGTTCAATTTCTGCCGAGACCAAAGGACGGGAATATCCCTCAATGAGGGCGTTAGGGGAGCGATTGTGAGGCGGAATTTGATATATTTCTGGGAGGCTTCCCTCTTAGATGGAAAATCTGTTGGTTTGAATCTCAAGGGAAAGGGAATTGGGGAGGAGAGCAACAATGTAGAAGGTCCGGTTGGGGAGGAAAATCCCCAAGGTGTTAAGAGATATGGACAGTAAATTGACGAAGGGAAAAGCAATCTTATAATTACACACAAAAAAGAAAGGAGAGTCCGCTTATGGAAAAAATCAAATGCGCCGTTATAGGCTATGGTATGGGAAAGCTCCATAGCCAGTTCATCAATTCAACCGATGGCTTGGAGCTCGTTGCGGTCTGCGACATAGACAAAACACGCACAGAGCAAGCGAAAAAGGATTTCCCCTTCATCCAAACCTATAACTCCACCGATGACCTGCTCAGAGATTGCCAATTTGACCTCGCGGTTATCGTCACGCCCCACAACACCCATTATCCCCTCGCTATGCAGTTTCTCTCCGCTGGCAAGAATGTCGTCATTGATAAGCCCTTCTGTATAACGATTGAAGAGGCAACGGATATGATTAACTTAGCGAGAGAGAAGGGAGTTATGCTTTCCGTCTTCCACAATCGCAGATGGGATGGCGATTACCTCGCCCTTAAATCAGCGGTTGAAAGCGGCTTAATTGGTGATATCTTCCATTTGGAGATGTTTATGGGAGGCTATCATCGTCCCGGTCCTATTTGGCGCTCCTTCAAGGAAATCTCGGGAGGTGCCCTCTATGACTGGGGTGCGCATCTCGTTGATTGGATTTTGGGATTAATCCCCTCAAAGGTAAAGAGAGTGGGAGGATTTACTCACAAGCTTCTATGGACTGATGTATCTAATGAGGATAATGTGGAGGGGATAATCCAATTTGAGAACGGTGCGGTTGCCTATGTGCAGGTTTCCTCCATTGCGATGGCACAGAAGAAAAGGTGGTTCATCCTCGGAACGCAGGGGAGCCTTGAGGATGAATGGGGTGCGAAGGGATTCCGCCTGAAAAAGCAGGTTGATGGCGTGATTATGGAAGGGACGCTTCCCTATAAAGAAAGCCATTGGGAGGCTTATTATAAAAACATCTCCGCCCATCTTCTCAAGGGGGAGGAGCTCGCGGTTAAACCAGAGGAGGCAAGAAGGGTAATAGCTGTGATAGAGATGGCGAGCAAAGCTAATGGTCAAATGATTGACTTCCCTCAAGATTTATATTGACTGGGAGGAAAAAATGCCACGCATATTAGCGATAGATTTAGGCGGAACAAGAATGAGGGCGGGAGCTTTTGAGGGGAATCTCCTCGCATATGAGGTTCTGCAAACAGAGGTGGAAAAGGGTCCTGAGGATATAATAAGGAGGCTCATAGAAGCCAGCCATAGGGTTTTAAAGAAGGTAGGTTGGGATAAAATAGATGGAATTGGTATGGCTGTTCCCGGTCCAATTGATAGGAAGGCGAAGACAATCAATTCTCCTCCCAATATGCCCGGTTGGGACAATATACCCATAGGGGCAATTTTTGAGGAGGAATTCTCCGCTCCCTCCTTTATAGATAACGACGCAAACGCAGCCGCCCTCGGGGAGGCGATTTACGGCGCTGGTGAAGGAGCAAGCGTTGTTTGTTATTTCACTGTCTCCACGGGAATAGGTGGGGGATGTGTGATAAAGGGGCACATATTTCACGGAGCGGGAGATAACGCCGCCGAATTCGGTCATCAGAAACTTGACCCCTTCGGACCACCCTGCGGCTGCGGAAGAAGGGGCTGCCTTGAGGCGCTTGCCTCGGGAACAGCTATCGCAAGGAGAGCGAAGGAACTCCTCCTACATAATCCCCAATCCCTCCTCCTCCAATTGGTGCGGGGCGATATTGAAAGAGTCACCGCGAAGCTCGTCGCCCAAGCCGCCGCCCAAGGAGATGCTCTATCCTTAAGGGTCTTTCAAGAAGCGGGATTTTGGCTCGGTCTGGGGATAGCGAATATCATCAATCTTTTCAATCCAAAGGTCGTTGTTCTCGGCGGAGGAGTGATAAACGCTGGGGAATTGATACTCAAGCCGGCAAGGGAAACCGCTCTCCAGAAAGCAATTCCCCAACTCGCAAGCATAGTGGAAATAGTTCCCGCAAAATTGGGCGAATATCCCGGTCTCTATGGAGCGGGCGAGGTCGCTCTGCAGGGCTTGAGAGGCGAGTTGGATACTATTTGAGTAAATGCAGATAGCGGATGAGATAACCCTCCGCGCCCTTGAATGGGAAAAGATAAAGAGCCTCCTCCTCTCTTATTGCCTTACCCCTATGGGCAAGGAGAGGGCAGAGAGGCTTTCCCCTTCAACCGATATTGAAACCGTTAGGACGAGCCTGAGGGAAACGGGAGAGGCAATAGAGCTTCTTCGCTATGCTCCCCCTTTAAGGGAAACAATAGATGTTGAGCCTCTCCTCCAAAGAGTGGAAAAAGGTGGCTTCCTATTGGAAAAAGAGCTATTGGAGATAAGGGAATTCCTTTCCCTTGCTCAGCGTGTAAAATCATTCCTCCTTGAAAGGGTGGATTCCGCCCCTCATCTCGCAAACTTGGCGAGGAAAATTCAGGATTTCTCCTCTCTCGTTGCCACCATCACATCTGCAATCTCCGAGGAAGGGAAAATAAGAGACAGCGCTAGCGAAAGGATGAGGATTGTTAAAGAAAGCATAAGAAATACTATAAAACTTATACAAGATAAATTGGAAGCTATGATTAACTCTCCCACTATCCAACGATATCTTCAAGATAGGATTATAACCTTGAGGGAGGGGCGTTTTTGCCTCGCGGTTAGGAGGGAATTCGCTGATAAAATTGAGGGCATAGTCCATTCAACTTCCTCAAGCGGTTCCACTCTCTTTATTGAGCCATTGGCAATCGTGAAGGAGGGAAATAGATTAAGGGAGTTGGAGAAGGAGGAGGAAGAGGAAAGGGTTAGGATTTTGAGAAAGCTGAGCGGAGTTGTAAAGAGTAGGACAAATGCAATAAGAAGGGCAAGGGATGCAGTTGGCGTTATAGATTTCGCCTTGGCTAAAGGGAAATTAGCCCTTTCCCTCAACGCATTTCAACCAAGCCTAAATGAAGAAGGCAGGATTCACCTGAAGGAAGCACGCCATCCCCTCCTCCCCTTTGATTCCGCCGTTCCCGTTTCCCTTGAATTAACCCCCGAAAAGAGAGTTCTCATAATAACCGGTCCCAATACCGGCGGGAAAACCACCACCCTCAAGATGCTCGGTCTCCTCGCTTATATGACTCAATGCGGTCTTTATATCCCAGCGAGCGATAAATCCACATTGCCCATCTTTGAGAGAATCCTCGCCGATATCGGCGAGGAGCAGAGCATAGAGCAAAGCCTCTCCACCTTCTCCTCCCACATAAAGCAGATAAAGGGAATTTTGGATAATATTCAAGGATTGAGCCTCGTCTTGCTTGACGAGCTCGGCGCGGGCACCGACCCCGCCGAGGGCTCAGCCCTGGCGAGAGCTATCGTGGAATATCTCGCAGATAAAGAGAATGTTCGCCTCCTTGTAGCAACTCATTTCTCCGAGCTCAAGCTCCTCCCCTTCGTCAATCCTAATATAAGGGGTGCATCTTTTGAATTCGACCCCGTTTCCCTTAAGCCCACCTTCAATCTCGTTATGGATGCAGTGGGTAGGAGCCACGCTTTAGAGGTTGCCCAGAGGCTCGGACTATCTGGGGAGATAATCTCAAGGGCGAGGGAGTTAATGGACTACTCCCAACCCTATGGAGAAATCCTCCGGGAGATAGAAGAGGAACGGAGAGCTCTGCGGGAGGAAAGGGAAAGAGAGAGGCAATTGAGGGAGGAATACGAGGGGAAGATAAAGGAGTTGGAGAGGGAAAGGGAAGAGATTTTGCGTTCCGCAAGGGAGAAAGCGGAGGAATTCTTAAGGGAGGTGGAGGAAAAGGTTGAGGCGATATTGAGGGAGAAGGGAAAGAAGAAGGAGAAGAGGGAGGAATGGAGGAAGATTTGGGAGAGGGTTAAAGGGGAAGAAGCACCTTCTTTTAAGATAGGGGAAAAAGTTCTCCTTGAGACGATTAAAAGGGAGGGAACGGTGGTGGATATAAAAGGTGAAAGAGTGATTGTTGATGTTGGGGGGAAGAGGATGCGGGTTCCTCCCTCCCAATTGAGCAGGTTAGAGGAGAAAAAGGAGGAGGTGCCTTTAGTTCCCCAATATATTCCCATATCTCCCCTTGAGAGGGAGGTAAATTTGCGAGGAATGACCGTTGAAGAGGCGCTATATGAGTTGGATAAGGCGCTTGATAAGGCTTATTTTGAGGGAGTGAAGAGGTTAAGGGTCATTCACGGGAAGGGGAAAGGGATATTGAGGAAAGCGGTATGGGATTATCTGAAGGGACATCAATTGGTGGAGAGCATCAGATTGGCAGAGATAAGTGAGGGTAGCTATGGAGCAACGATTGTGGAATTGAAATGATAGGTAGCGTCTCATTTATTGCGGATATGGTTACGCCGAATATTTCGCTACGCATAATTCCCCAAAATCATACTTATTCTAAATTTGTATACCATCAAATTTCATTGTATCTCTTAGCAAATCCCCCCATAAATTATTCTTGATGAAGAGCATAAATCGTAAATCCGCATTTTTGAAACGCTACCTGCTAAAAAGTTTTTTGTCATTGTTGGCATAGGTATAGGTTTTTGAAAATCTGGAAGAGATAGAGAGCAAATACCCATAGATACGAGCCCGCCGTAGGGGGCATAGCAATCTCATTCTTAGAAGTAAGGTGCTTGCCCCGCTCAATGTTAATAATCTCTTTCATTTGATTGTTATGCTGGCAAATCTTATAATAAAAGCAAGAAGGAGGGATAGATTATGGCAAAGAAGTTAACTTTTCCTCCCCAGTTTTATTGGGGAACCGCTACAGCCTCCTATCAGATTGAGGGAGGCTGGAATGAAGATGGCAAGGGGGAATCAATCTGGGATACCTTCTCCCACACTCAGGGCAAGATAAGGGATGGCTCAACGGGAGATGTAGCCTGCGACCATTATCATCGCTGGAAGGAAGATGTCGCTCTTATGAAGGAGATAGGATGCAACGCCTACAGGTTCTCAATCTCCTGGCCGAGGGTCATCCCCAAGGGGAAAGGAAAGGTCAATCCCTTGGGTCTTTCCTTCTACGACCGCTTGGTGGACGCCCTCTTGGAGGCGAACATCACCCCCTTCATAACCCTCTATCACTGGGACCTTCCCCAAGCTCTTCAGGATGAAGGAGGTTGGGCTAACAGGGATACTGCTTATTACTTCGCGGAATATGCGAGCGTTGTCGCTCATAAGTTAGGGGATAGAGTGAAGCATTGGATAACCCACAACGAGCCTTGGGTAGTTTCCTGGATAGGATATGGCTGGGGCGAACATGCCCCAGGTATAAGAAACGAGAAGGTAGCAATTCAGGTATCCCATCATCTTCTCCTCTCTCACGGTTTGGCAGTGGAAGTATTGAAAGATATCTCCCCTGATTCCGAGGTTGGGATAACACTAAACCTCTCCCCTATCCATCCCGCGAGCGATTCCGAAGAAGATAAATTAGCCGCTTGGAGACAGGATGGATTCCTCAATCGCTGGTTCCTGGACCCCATCTTCAGAGGGCATTATCCTCCCGATATAATTGAGCTTTATTCCGCTAACGCTCCCAAAGTTTTGCCAGGCGATATGGCGATTATCTCCCGGAGAATTGATTTCCTTGGGATAAATTACTACTCGCGGGGAATCGTGAGATTCAATCCCAAGGCTGGTCCTCTGCAGGCTGAGGGAGTTGCTCCCGAGGGAGCGGAGTTCACGGAGATGGGATGGGAGATTTATCCGCCGGGAATATACGAGATAATAATGAGGATTTGGAAAGATTATCAGCCAAAGAAAATTTATATAACCGAGAACGGAGCAGCGTTTGCCGACGAAATCGCCTCCGATGGAGGAGTCCACGACCAGAAGAGAATAGATTATCTGCGGGAGCATTTCATCCAAGCGCATAAGGCGATAGAGGAGGGAGCAAATCTCTGCGGATACTTCATCTGGTCACTTATGGATAATTTTGAATGGGCGCACGGCTTCACTAAGAGGTTCGGCATAGTTTACACCGATTATCCAACCCAAAGGAGGATAATGAAGGATAGCGCCCTCTGGTATAAAAAGGTCATAGAGGAAAACGGCTTAGAGATTTAATTAGAAGGTGAAAAAATGAAGAAAATCGTCAATGTTTTGAGGGCTTTCGCCCTCCTCTTCATTTTTATCCCTCTCCCGAATGCGAGGGGAGAGGCAATAGGGTTCAATTTCGGCTATTTTTATCCCTCAAGCTCATCAGTGAGGGACCTTTACGGGAACGCCTGGTTAAATTTTGGAGTTTCAATTCCCCTGAACACTTATGAAGCTTTCCGTGAGGAACGATTTGAATATATAAGCCTTGATTATATACATAACTCCAATAGTGGGATGTTTCAAACTTACCCTTACACCGCTTATATTACCAATATTCCACTGATTTACAACACCCGTTATCGGACGAAGGGCAAGAATTTCTATTATGTTTACGGGATAGGCTTCAATTATCTGAAGGTGAAGGTGGAAATGGGAGGGGAAACGGATAGCGATTCAGAGATAGATATGGGAGGGCAGCTTGCTTTCGGCTATGGGACGAAGAGCTTCGCCCTGGAGCTTCGCTATATAGAGTTTGGGAGGACGGGCAATACCGGTCTCGCCCTCAATCTCATCGGAAGATTCTAATAAATTTTGGTGGGTAGCGCTCCAAATAAAATGAAGAATCTCAGAGAGATATTGGACTCTCTAAAAAAGGAGGGGGTATTGTCATTGCGAGGGCTCCCGTAGGGAGCCCGTGGCAATCTCGGTTCACAAACCTTTAGGTTTGTGAACTGCGTTGGCGAAAGCCAATCTCGTTCTCCAACCCTGTTGGGTTGGAGAATGTGTTGGCGAAAGCCAATCTCGTTCTCCAACCCTGTTGGGTTGGAGAATGTGTTGGCGAAAGCCAATCTCGGTTTTAAAAAACAAAAATTACCGGAATAATTTTCTATAAAAATATAGATTGCCATCCCTGAACGCTAAAGCGTTCAGGCTCGCAATGACAAAAGTATCGCTTGCTTTGTTGCTTCGCTCCTCGCAATGACGATGAAGAGGATAGAGAATTAGAGGGGTCTCAAATGTTAGGGGATTATACAAGGTATTGACAGGATTTATATCGGGGGTAAAATGAAAATGGAGATTATGAAATGCTTGACTGCCTGAAAAGGTGGTATTAAAATGGAGGTAGCGTTTCAAATATTGACATTGTACGTCTTTCGTCATAATTAAATTGATTTGAAATTTTAATATGTTTATTCATTGTTATACCTCCTTACCTTATTTTGGTATACTTTGTCAAGCTTTTTCACTAACTCTTCTATTTTCATTGAAAGTTCAAATGGGTTTATTTCTTCCCGTAATGCCCTTAGCTTCTCCTTCTCTTCCTCCGGTATCTCTGGAAGAGAGCATACCCTCCCGTAGGGTGTATTTACATCGTGTAGTTTTTTCACTTTAGCCCCTTCCCTAACCTTGCCTATGAGCTTCATTGTCGGATGGAAAAGATTGTGCCTCAATGCTAAAAGCCTTAAAAGCTCGGAAAGTATTACAAACTCCTCTTCCCTATCATATCTCCGCCAACCTGTATACTGCCTGACAAGGAACCAGTTCTTGCTCTCCACATAAGGGGCATCGTTCTTGTGATAGGGACGAGAACGCCTGAACTCTATACCCATACTTTGACAGAATTTATACATATGAGCGTTTATAAATTCTGAACCGTTATCTACATGTATCCTCTTCATCGGTATCGGCATACTCATTACAATATCGTTCATCCCCTCCACAACCCATTTCATCGCCTTATTGGGGAGCAAACGCAACTCTGTCCAATCAGTGGTTATTTCCGTAACGGTAAGGGTAAAGGCAAACTCTCCTTTCGCTGACTCCCCACTATGATATAATAAGTCTACCTCTATGGTCCCCGGCTCCTTCTGCTTATCAAAGTAGCTCTCTACCATAATCGATTTCTTCACATTTGAGCTGAAGGGATTGCTTTTATACTTATCCCTTAATTTCCATTTACTTCTTACAGGTTTCAACAACCTTTCTATAGTTGAGGCGCTCATTTTGAGAAGTTTTTCCTTGTCCTCTGGTTTTAAATCTTTCAATTCCTCGCTATCAAGCAGCTTGTCAGCATTATATTGTATGTAATAGTAAAGATGTTTGGAGGAGACAA
>Ga0080004_1125517_pt1 | contig 11602 bp, 12 predicted proteins | sample WasSprMetagenome_FD_69207 | JGI IMG/M metagenome (GOLD analysis project Ga0080004, IMG submission 69207) | Sulfidic aquatic microbial communities from Washburn Spring, Yellowstone National Park, USA - WS (SPADES assembly) (version 2) | ecosystem: Environmental > Aquatic > Thermal springs > Hot...
CATAGAACTCGAAGTGTTCTCCCTTAGCATTAGTGATGAAATTAAGAGGACATTAGATGAACTAGGCATCCCTTACTCTTACCCGAAATCTACCATTGGAAAATTTTCATTTTTAAGGAAGATAAGCCGAGAGATTCCAAGGGAAAAATACGACTGTGCTTTTTTCAGCCATTATGCCTATTCCCCTATTCTTATAAAAATGATGAAGGAAATTCCAAAAGTATACCATCTCTACGAGCTTCCACGAATTTTCTACGAACCTCCTTTAATGGGGGTCGGATTAAAGCGATTTGATTTAATAACTAAGGAGATAGATAAGATCGGTACAAGAGCTGCCGATTTAATTTTGTGCTCTTCTGATTATATTTGTGAGTATATTTATAGAGTTTATGGGAAGTTTGCTGTAGTAAATCGTCTTGGAGTAGATTTGGAAAAGTATGATTATAAAAAGCTAGGTATTGACGTAAGCTATGAAAAGAGAGAGAACATAGTAGTTTCGGTAGATGTAATACACCCTCAAAAAGCCCATGACTTCATAGTTAGAAGTCTTAAATTTATACCAAAGCCAAAGAGACCGAAATTACTAATAATAACCTCAGGGATAATTTATGATAATCTGTACTTAAGAAAGATTTATGAATTGGCAAAAGCACTAAATGTGGATATAAAAATCCAAGAAAGATTTATTCCTCATAAAGATTTTTGTCTAGCGTTAAGTAAAAGTAAGTTAATGGCAATTCCATATAATGGAACCATCAATTGAACCAGTAGCTTTTGCATTTAAAACTCCTATTGTAGCTGTTAGAGAGGCAGAGGCAAGAGAAGTAATAATTGATGGAGTTACCGGATTTTTTAACACTAAGGGATAAAAAGGAATTCGCTAAAGCAATAGAATTTCTTATAGATAATTCAGATATTGCTAGCAAAATGGCGGGAAATGGATACTCAATATTAAAAGAGAAATATTCTATGGAAAATAGTTCCAAAAACTTAATTAAAAATATCCTTTCTCTTCTCAATAAGATAAACTAGTGAAATCATGAAAATTCTATATTTAACGTCGCATCTCTCAGAAATTCATGGAGGACCACTATTAATGCTTAATTTTGCGAAAAGCGTAAAAGCTATAGAGCAAAATATCACTATAGCGCTGATTTCTTTGGAAGAGAAACCTTGTAAATGTCCTCCAGTAATTCCTTATAACAATATTAAAGTAAGCTTTTTTCACGCAGACTCTTCTCACGGGTCTCATATTTTTACCCAAAGTATTCATAAGTCGCCGCTTTCATCTCTTGCGATGTTAAGTTCCTACAAAACACTTAGTTTTGACTTTAATAGAGTCAACCACCTTTTAGAAGTTATCGGGAAAAATTATGATATAATTCATGATGAATCATGGCGATCACCTTGTACCGTATCTCGAGCATTCTTCTTAAGTGGTAAACCTTTAAATAAAGCTAGATTTGTTTGCCACGTCCTTTTCCATCCTACAATTTATGTGGATCCCAGTAGTACTTTTACTAAACTTTTTGGAGGAAAGCTTTCCGTTCCACTACGGGTATTTTATGAGCAGTACAGTTTGAAAGAAATACTTTCTCGAATTGACGCTTCAACAACCTCAACTCCTTATGAGTATAAACTTTTAAGAAAAATGAACTTAGATAATGTATACTTTGTTGGTGAAGGAATAGATATTGATTTTATTCGTAATAACATTCATCTCATCTTTGAAAAATCAGACAAGATACGTAGAGAATCTGGAGGGAAAAATACGTTCTTATATATTGGTAGTAAGAGTTATTTAAAGGGTTATTATCATTTTTTAGAAACTATTCGATTAATAGTTAAAGATAGAAAGGATGTAACCTTTATCTCGATAGGAAAATTGGACTCTAATGATCCTTATGGCTATGCTATTAAATCTCTTGAATCAAAATTAATAAATGAAGGGTACTTAAAGACGTATGAAAATATTTCTGAAATTGAAAAATTCGCTATGATTATGGCAAGTGACGTTGTCGTGTTACCCTCAGCAAGAGAAACCATACCACTAGTGTTCTTAGAAGCTTGGGCGCTAAAAAAGCCAGTAATAGGCTCTCTTCTTCCGACAATATCTTCTGTTGCTTTAAGCGGAGAAAAATCTGCGCATCTAGTGAATTTTGGCAACGTAAAAGAATTAAAAGATGCAATGAATGTAATGATAGAAGATAAAAGATATGCGCATCGTTTAGGTAACGCTGGCTATCGTAAAGTTATAGAAACTTATAATTTAAAATCGATTGGAGAAAGATTAATTAAGGTCTATAAAAAAATATTATAAACTTATTATGTACTCAGTCATCACTTATTTATGTTCTGCACTTTCTAAGAAACAAGGTACTTATAACAGAAGTAATAAATGCTATTATCAGAAAAAAGCTAAAAATAAGAGGAACTTATATTTATGAGAAATCATAGATACTTAATTGTCAGAAAGTTAAAAATATCAGATATTGTAAAGCTTTATAAAATGTATAATTCTCTCTCAAACGAAAGTAAACGTTTCTTTCATCCTTTTCCAGAAAGTGCGTTTTACAGCCCCTACTTCATTCTTACTTGGACAGCATTATCTTTATCTTGTATAAAGGTCGTAAGAAGGATACTGTTAAAAATTTTACCTCGATTCGTTTACGTCTCTTTATGTAGCACATACCTAGATGAAATTGTTGGTTTTGCTTTTATTAAACTTAAAAATAATCTTTATGGAGAGCTAGGAATAGGTACAGGGGATTGTTACCAAGGAATGGGAATAGGTTCGAGGTTAATGGATAATTTAATTAAGTTAGCTCGGAAGGAGGGGCTAAAAAAATCCATTTAACTGTTTTGGCTGATAATTATAGAGCTATAAGATTATATGAGAAATTTGGGTTTAAGAAAATCGGTCAAACTTTAGATTACTGGAGAGGGAAAACATTTCAATCTATAATCATGAAAAGAAATTTTCTTTAATTTCATCTTTTGTAGGAGCTAGTTTTATATGTTTTAGATCGAAGCATAATGATATTGATTCCTTATTTAACAGATTATTTTAAGCGCACGCATAGGGGTTGCTGATGTCAAATAAGAAGATCCTTGTACTAGACGCTGGAGATGCACCATATTCATTAGTTGCAGCAAGGTCTTTAGGTTCAGCAAGATATAATGCTTATTTAGGATTTTCTTATGATTCACATGTTTTTAACGCCTTTTCTAAATATTGTAAGGGAATTATTTTTTATCCAGATCCTTCGTATGCGCGTGAAGACTTTCTTAGCTTTTTTGAGAGACTTGCTGGAAAGTATGATTTTATAATACCTGCAATGGAAAAGACTCAATTACCAATTTCCATGATTAAGGATATGTTGGAAGAGAAAGGAACATCAGTGCCTATACCTTCTTACGATATTCTAAAAAACGCTATAAACAAGGCGAAGATGTTAGAAATTTGTGTTCAAAATGGCATTAATATACCAAAGACACTGGTATTGGCTGAGGCCCCTAGAATTGAGGATGTTATTGAAAAGATAGGTATCCCATTTATCATGAAAACTTCTACAGAAATAAATATCCCACCAGGGCCACAGAATCGCTATTTTGTTTTTAAAGAGAAGCCTACTCAAGGACTTTTTCTAGCAGCGTTTAAAAGACTACAAAAGAATGGCCCAGTAATCCTGCAAGAATGGATAGATGGCGTCGGAATTGGGGCTTCCTTTATTTTTTCACGATATCATAAGGTTGTTGCATATTTTGGGCATAGAAGGATACTTGAACGCTTCCCTGATGGAGGACCAAGCGTGATCGCTGAATCGTATCTCTATCCAGAAGCTTTAAAGAATGGTGCTAAACTGCTAAAAGCGTTAAAGTGGCAGGGTGTAGCCATGACAGAATTTAGGCTCAGGTATGATGGAAAATTATACTTCATGGAGTTAAATCCAAGATTTTGGGGAACTTTACCTCTTGCGATAGCATCAGGCGTAGATTTTCCAAGACTACTTGTGGAATACTATAATTCTGCGCAAGAAAATGATTTTCCTCATACTATTCGAAAGGAAAAAGTGTTTGTTCAAGGCTTAACTATTCCCTATCTACTCTTAGAGTCGATGAAGACGAAAAATCTCTTTTTTTTAAAGAAAATTACAAACTCAACCTTTAAAATCTTCAAGTATGGTTTTCCTTTCGTAAAAGAATTTGAAAAGTTTGACTTAACTCCAACAATTAAACAAATGGTGTATACCTTTCGAAGTCGTCTTTCTAGAAAAAATATTTCTAAGCTCAACGGAATATTGTTTGGACCTGCACTACCTTATAAGAAATTAACGAAGTTGGGTGTTAAATCGATAATCGATTTACGTGAAGACCACGAAAAAAATAAAGTAATAGTGCCCAATGGAATCAACTATTATAGTTTTCCCATTAAAGATGATTCCTCCCCAGAATCAATGCCTTTTCATATTCTAGTTTCTCTAGTAGACAAATGTCTCCAGGAAGGCAACGTTTATATTCATTGCAGATTAGGAAGAGGGCGTGCTCCAATGGTTGTTATAGCGTATCTTATTTCAAAAGGATTGTCTTTAGAAACAGCATATCAAACAGTTTATAACGTTAGACCTTATACTTACTTAAATCTGACTCAAAAGAAGGGCTTATATGATTTTTACAAAAGGTGTCGCTCGTAGGATGAAAAAGAAGAATTTTAAATTTTTAAATATACGTGCATTAAAAGAACACTATGAGATACAAGGTAAGGAAAGTAATTTTGACGTTTATACAGGATCTTGGAACATTAGAAACGCACTATTTAAGCGTCGACGTGAAGTCATTCGGAGCATTCTTCCTCATGACCATGGTATAGCTCTAGATCTAGGGTGCGGTGTAGGCATATATTCTCTTGATCTATGCAGAATTGGATATGAAGTAATTTCGGTCGACATCTCAAAATCATATTTAGAAAAGGTTAAAATTTTAAGATCAAAAGTTAACAAAGAGTGGCATTTAATTCTTGCGGATGCATCAAATCTGCCCTTTAGAAAAGATTCCTTCGATTTTATATTATGTACAGAGGTTCTTGAACACCTACAGAATATGTTAAAGGCACTTATAGAAATAATAAGATGCATAAAATTAAAGGGAATTTTAGTTTTATCAGTTCCCTCCCGTTTCAGCTTTACCGAAATGTTTCTGTATGGAGGGGAACATTTACATAAAATTAATCCGATTTGGTTAAGAGAATTCTTGCGCATTAATGGATTTTTACTATTAAAAGAAAGATATTGCAATTTTGGAATATTTCCTATACGACGGGCTTTATTCAAGTATGAGATATCTAATCTCGAACATTTAGTTATAATTTTTTGGTTAGGACTTGATAAACTAGTAGGGAGGATTCCTTTAGTAAAACTTATTAGCTGGTGTTATACAGCTAAGTTTGTGAAGGCCAAAAACAAAGTTAGAGGGAAGGACAAATGAAAAAAGCATTAATTACCGGTACAACTGGTCAGGATGGCGCCTATCTTGCTAAGTTTCTCTTAGATAAAGGTTATGAAGTGTACGGTACTTATCGTAGACTTAGCACTCCAAACTTCTGGCGTCTAGAGTATTTGGGAATTTTTGGAAAAGTTAATCTTATTCCTGCGGACTTGAGCGACTTTGGTTCAATCGTTGAAACATTAAAGATTTCTCAACCTGACGAGGTTTACCATCTTGCTGCCCAAAGCTTTGTTGAGGCAAGCTTTGAAACACCTGTTGCGACTGGAGATGTTACTGGCTTAGCTACAACTAGGATCTTGGAGGCAATTCGTCAAGTTTGTTCAGATACAAAATTCTATTTTGCTGGAACTAGCGAAATGTTTGGCAAAAGTGGCTTATTGAATGGTGGAAATCCTTTAAGTGAAAAGGACATCTTTTATCCCATGAGTCCATATGCCATTGCAAAACTTTATGGCTACTGGATAACAAGGATATATCGTGAAGGATATGGAATATTTGCTGTCAACGGGATACTGTTTAATCATGAATCTCCTTTACGTGGGCTAGAGTTTGTTACTAGGAAGGTATCTAACGAAGTTGCTAAGATCTCTCTAGGACTAAGTAAGGAGCTTAGGCTTGGAAACTTAGAAGCAAAGAGAGACTGGGGGTATGCTCCAGAATATGTTAAAAGTATGTGGCTTATGCTTCAGCAGAAGGAGCCTGATGAATACGTTATTGCAACTGGCGAAGCCCATAGTGTAAGAGAGCTTGTTGAGAAAGCCTTTGAAGTTGTCGGTCTAGATTGGCAAGAATACGTTAAGATTGATAAGAGATTTCTTAGACCTCTAGATGTTCCATGTTTAGTGGGAGACTATTCTAAGGCTAAAGAAAAACTTGGCTGGGAGCCTAGAACAAAGTTTGATAAGCTTGTTGAACTCATGGTTAAAGAGGATGTTAGTCGCTGGGAGAGATGGCTTAAAGGAGAAAGATTTCCATGGGATGCACCTAACTATCCTAGTGAGAATAAGATCCTTACAAGAGCTTTGAAGATGTGAGAAAAATGTATAGGTATCCTGTGGCAGAGCCTGAAATTGGTGAAGAAGAACTTAAGAATGTTGTTGAAGCCATTAAAAGTGGATGGGTTAGCAGTAAGGGAAAGTTTATTGAAGAATTCGAAAACTCCTTCGCAAAGTATGTTGGCGTAAAGTATGGTGTAGCTGCATCAAATGGTACAGCAGCTCTCCATCTCGCCTTAGTTGCTTTAAACATTGGTAAGGGAGATGAGGTCATAGTTCCAGATTTAACGTTTGCAGCAACCATAAATGCTGTAATATACGTAGGTGCAAAGCCAGTTATAGTGGACGTAAACCAGGATTACTGGTGCATAGACCCTAATAAGTTGGAGAAAGCCATTACTTCAAATACTAAGGCAATAATACCAGTACACCTATATGGTCATCCATGTGACATGGAAGCTATAATGGAAATTGCTTCAAGACATAACCTCTATGTTATTGAAGATGCTGCGGAAGCTCATGGTGCAGAATATAAAGGTAAAAAGGTTGGCTCTTTTGGTCACATATCGTGTTTTAGCTTCTATGGTAATAAGATAATAACCACGGGAGAAGGCGGCATGTGCTTAACAAACGACAATGAATTGGCTGAAAAAATTAAAATTCTAAGGGACCATGGCACGAGTCCAGAAAGAAGGTACTGGCATGACGTAGTTGGCTTTAACTATCGCATGACAAACCTTCAGGCAGCTTTAGGCTTAGTTCAGCTAAACAAGATAGAAAGGTTTATTGAAAAGAAGAGGGAGATAGCTAAAATTTATACAGAAGAACTATCTTCAATAGAAGGTATTACGTTACATCCAGAAATGCCGTGGGCTAAATGCGTTTTCTGGCTTTATTCCATCTTAATAGATAATAAAAAAGTGACTAGAGATGAACTTGCAGAAAAACTTAAGGAGAATAGTATTGAAACAAGAAACTTCTTCTATCCACTGCACGAAATGCCGATATACCAAAAGTATGCAAACTTTACATATCCTATATCATCAAAAATTTCTAAGCAAGGACTAAATCTTCCCTCAAGTGTAAAACTTTCAGAAGAAGATGTAAAATATATTGCTCGAAAGATTAGAGAAATTGTTACCTGATAGAAGATTCAAGAGGTTGAGCAAAGCTTGGTGAGAGGCTTAAAGGTGAAAGACGGCTTTATTCCAGATCCATTATACAATAAGATAGTAAAATATATGCCTATTCCATCCGTAGAAGCAGTCATAGTTAAAGAAGGTAAACTCCTATTTTTAAGAAGAAAGAATAGTCCTGCTAAAGGACAATGGTGGTTTCCTGGAGGAAGAATTAGAAGAGGAGAATCTATTGAAGAAGCTTTGTTTCGAGAGATTAAGGAGGAAACTGGACTAACTGTAACAAAATATAGATTTGTAAATGTGTATTCCAGAATTTTTCCTGAAAGGCATGACATCACAATAGTCTATCTATGTGAATGTAATAGAGGAGAAGTTAAGTTGAATGATGAACATTCAGAATTCAAATTCTTTGAAGAGATACCTAAAGACATTCATCCATACTTGCTCAAGGCGATTCAAGATTCGTGTTGGAAACCTTTAAAAGGTGAGTGATGAGTTAAAAGCAAGTATAAGTGTTAGAAAATAATTTATCTCCTAGACTAGCCCTATAAAATTCTATTAGGGCTTCTTCATTCTTCTTCAGCTTTTACTATTCTCTTTCCCCTATTTTTGTTACTAGTTTTTGCTATGTTTGTAAAAGTTGTAAAAATTGCAATTTTTTAGATTTTTTGATGTTTTTATTCAATTTTTTGGATTTTTAATTTTACATGCGATTGTAAAGAATTGTAAAAGTGCTTTCAAGGCTTTCTGCTGTTTTAGTTCAAAGCAAAGGCATTTTTCTCTTTTAGCTTGTTCAATTCTTGTTTAAAATAATCCACTTTTTCCATTGCGTTAAGCTTTGCCTTTATATACTGAAAATCTTGAGTTAGGGAATCTAACTTTTGCTCTAAACTTCTTATTTCTTCTTCTAAGTTGACTCTCTCTTAAGTCTTGAATTTCTTGTCTCAAAAACGTTATTTCTTCAAGAGGTACAATTATTTCTCCAATCATACGAAGCTTTATTGCCTGTTTTACTAGTTCATGCTCGTCTTCTTTGGGTCTTATCTTATTAACTATATCAGCTAAAACTAAAGGATAGTATACAGTATTTTTATGTATTCGTAGGCGAGTATATTCTTCTAAGATTTTTTTGCTTCTTTCAGTTCCCAGTGCTTCAAAACATAAGTACAATATATTGTTTAGTTCGTTAATGGCTTCTTTTAGTTTGGAATTCTCATCTTTCAGATACTTAACTTCAATCTTATGAGCTTCAAGTTCTTCTTTCATCCTTTGCATTTCAGAGGCTTCCTTAGAAAACCTCATTAAGTTAGTAAGATACTCATTAAAACTTTTTACAACTTCTTTAGGGTCTTCAAACTTCAATAAGACTTCATTTGTTTTTTCTGGGCTAATATGCATACTCATTAAGAATCCTAAGAATGCATTTTTTTCCTATTTCAGTTATTACTTCTCCAAACCAATTGAAGTTTTTTGCTAATTCTCTTATTCCAGTAGCATAGGCTTCGCCTAAAGAGCTTTCAATTTGTTCTGAAGTACTTTGAGGATAAATTTGTTTTTCATTGGCTTAAACCTGTTTATTGCTTGGTATACCGTAATGTACTTAATTCCTGTCTTCCTTGAAATGTTTTTGTATGAAAGCTCTTCGTTTTTTGTTCATGATTTCTATTACTGCATTTGCTATACTACATAAAGTATTCGACCTAAACTTGTAGTTCTCGTTGTTCTCTACAAATTCTTTAAATTCGTTTATTTCCATAGGGATAAAAAGTAAGCTTACTTTAATAAGTTTATTTGGTATTTTTTATGTATGTGAAATTTGTTTAACAAAAGTAAATTGTGAAAGTAAACTTATAAAGCTCTAATATTGTAGGTAATCGATGCCAAGGAATAGAAAATTTGAAAGTTTAGCCAATAAAATGATAGATGCATACTTTCATCCAAAGATAAGGAAAGAAAGGAACAAGAACAAGAAATTTTACTATATCCTTCTCGATTACTACCTTCATAAGTTAGTTGAACAAAATCCAGAGAAAAGTAGGAAGAAGTTCATAAGGTATAGCTTGAAGGACTTACTTGAAACTATAGAAAGCTAACTGTTAAGATTTTTACGAAATAAGCTAAAAATTAAGTATTTGTTAACTTCGACTTTTTAAATATGTCTAAAAATGGTTTTTAAGCTTTCTAGAAGGCAATTTTTTAACTTATAGGGGTAGGCTTTGCAGAAGAAAAAAAGATTATCAATTAACATTTAAAAATAAAAAATAGATATATAAGTAAAGAAATAGAATATGGAGTATACGGGGGTATACGGTATACTAAGTATACGAAGTATAATGATACTACTCCACACCTAAGCATGCTAGAGGGTGCTATGTAAGCTTGGAACGTGCTCTTTTAGGCTTAGTAACCCAAGAACAATTTATAGCTAGCTGCAAATTGTTTAAGGAACTTTAAGGTTATGGTATAAGGTATGCTAGGGTTAATTCAAACAACGTTTTCTAGGTAATTTTCAGCTTCTTTTTTCTTTTCTTCATAGTCTTTAAGAGCTAAATGAATGGCTTCTTTCTCTATAGGATAGTAGGTATAAGGCGTATCATACTATACTCTAGTATACTTATACTCACGTATACTTCTTATTTTATTTTTTTACTTATAGCTCTAATGTACCCTCTATTTACTAACCCTTTTTTCTAATTTTTCTTCTTTAGACTCTCCTTACATAAAGACCTAAATATTGAGCCACAATATTGTAGCTCAAAAAAATGAGCGTGAAAAAATAAAAGCTTTGTCCAAAATGTAGCTCTCCGTATAGTTGCATAGAAGAACGCAAAGTTGGAAATAACATTCATTATTCAAAAACAAAGGGCAAAAGAAAGAAAAGGTACTGCTACTTAGGCTTTAAGAAAAGTATCGGTGATGTTGTTCTTCTAGTTTTAGCTAAATTATTCGTCTATTAGAAAGCTTAATTCAGATAAAGTGAATTCTTATGATAGATCTCTAGCCTTAAATTAAACATTCTCAAAGGAGTTACACTTTTACTTTCTAAGTACAAGCTCAAAGTAAATATTTTTAAAGTTACGAACTACTTTCTATCTTAGCCTGTTTTTCTAGCCTTTCTAACCTACTCTCTATTTGTGCTAACCTTTCAATCAGTGGAAGTTGCTTTTCAATAGAATCAAACCTTGCATTCATTTCGTTTCTTAAAGAAGAGATTTCACTTTCCAAAGTTTTTGTTCTTTCTTCTAACTTAGAATCTGATGATTTTGTTTTCTCATCTAACTTTGAGTCCAGAGCTACTATTTTTGAATCGAGAGCTTTAAACCTTTCTTCCATCTTTGAATCCAAGGCAGCTATCTTTGAATCTAAAGCCTTAAACCTCTCTTCCATTTTTAAGTCTAATGTTTTTGTTCTTTCTTCCAACTTAGAATCAAGAGCACTTATTCTTGCATCTAGTACTTTTACTTCGCTTGAAATCTCTTCTTTTACTACTTCTTTTACCATGCTTTTTATCTCTGGAAGTAAAATCTTTGAAATCCAGCTTGGAACTTTAGTAGCGGCCTTTGCCATTTTAATTGTCTATTTTTCAGAAGACTATTTAAATCTTTTGAGACCGCTAACCTGCTTTGCTAAGCTTCAACAAGAGAACCTAGGTTACTTATAATCTTCTGGAGGTAATAGGAACCTTTAGTTCCTATCCTCTAGTTACTTGTAGTGCTATAACTTCTCCATTTTTACTTCTCTAGTAGCTGTAAGCTTTTTTCGTTAAATTAAAGATTACTGTTTCCTACACATGCAGAAGATAAACTTAAGCGATTAATGAGTTTAGGTGTTACGAAGGAGAAAGTTCTAGAAATTGTTAGAAATCCTGAGAAAATTGTCTACGGATTATGGAAGAAGAATTGCACAAGGTTTATTAACTGGTGAGTTAATGTTAAGGATTGTGTATGAAGAAAACGAGAAGAT
>Ga0080004_1165983_pt1 | contig 11602 bp, 11 predicted proteins | sample WasSprMetagenome_FD_69207 | JGI IMG/M metagenome (GOLD analysis project Ga0080004, IMG submission 69207) | Sulfidic aquatic microbial communities from Washburn Spring, Yellowstone National Park, USA - WS (SPADES assembly) (version 2) | ecosystem: Environmental > Aquatic > Thermal springs > Hot...
AAGCGGGGCCTCCTAGCCCTCTCCCTGTCAGCCACCTTCTTAGCGTTCTCAGCGGTCACAGCCGATATCCTAATGCTCGTACTATCTAGCGCGATCGCCACGGCTCTGCTAGCCGACGTCCTCTACACCTCCAGTGCCGTTGCTAGGGCTAGGTGCGCATGCGTTGACTGCGGTGACACACGCAGATTGTGGGTCTGGGAGGAGAAGGACATCACTGTGAGGTTGAGGTGCGGTAGGTTCGTGGGCGTAGCTAGAAGCCCCAGCTGGGTCAAGGTCCTCGGGGTGTCCTTAGCCTCAGACGAGGTATCTATTTCCATCAGAACCAGCTTCAAGTTCTACGGCAGGTACAGACTGTGGCTCGAGATCCTCCGAGGGGGTTACCTAGGCCTCTGCAGGAAGGTTGAGCGCGTTGACTCAGGCCTGGAGCTCGTTGTCTACCCGGAGACCCTCTACTGGGTCTTGAGGGCCTTAGCTGTTCTAGGGCTCCGCGGAGGTGTTCCTGCGGAGCCATCTGAGAGTCACACACCTCTACTAGCTGATGCGGGGGATTACGTGGGCTCGAGGGAGTACTTCCCTGGGAGTAGCTTGAGGAGGGTTGATTGGAGGTCCACAGCCAAGTTCGGGAGGCCGTACGTCAAGGAGTTCTCCATGGGTGGCGGGCTCTCGGAGACCCTGTTACTGGACGTGAGGTGTCTCGGTAGGTATACGTGCGACAGGATCGCGTCAGCAGTTCTGTCAGCGGCTATGGCTAGGTATAGCGCGGACTCGGTGACGGTCTGCCACATAGGTGGAGGAGGGTGTAGGACGTTCAGCGGCGGTGGGGAGCTGGTGCTCTACGCACTGGATCTAGTCCTCAAGCTCGGCGTCGTAGACTACGAACAGCTCTACGAGTTCGTGAAGCCCGCGACCGTAGCTACGTTGAGGAAGCTCTTGGGGGCGCCCGAAAGTGTAGGGTCCGGTGTGGAGAGAGGTGTGCTAGCACGCTCCGACGTCGTCTACATAGTCTCCACACTCTTACACGACGCGAGGGCTGTCCTAGACACCGCGGGGGAGGCGATGGCCAGGGGGGCTAAGTGCGTAGTCCTAACAGCGCCTAGGCCTTGGCTAGACGCTGGGAGCTTAAGCGAGGCGTACGCGATATACAGGAGCTTCAGCAACGTTGTCTCGGCCCTGAAGTCTGCGGGGGCTGAGGTGGTTGCCGTGGATAGGGCGGGGGGTCTTCGGCGATGAGGTTCGCAGCCCTCCTACTAGCAGTGCTGGCGGTTGTGGCCCTACTGCCAAGTCCTACCATCGGGGCCCGAGATCCGTGCTCCCCGGATGTTCTCTCCGAGGTTATGAGGTCGCTGGAGGAGCTGAGCAGCAAGTATGTGAACGTCAGCGATGCCGTCGGCTATGTGGATCGGTTGCTTAAGGCATGTGCTAGGGGTGATGAGGCGGAGGCCGACGCCATCTACGGTAGGTTGGTCGAGTTGTTGGGCACCCTCAGGGAGGTGTCGGAGGGTAGGCTGCGGGAGGTGATGGCCTACAAGGCAGCGCTCACAGCTGCTTTCCTCTCGTTACCGCCCCTAACCTACGTCCTGCTACCTAGGGTGTACCTGTACCTCTGGTACTTAGCTAGGAGGAGGTGGGTCGTGGTGAGGAGGAGATGATACTGGATGAGGAGGTCTTCGCGGTGGTGATTGCCCTGACAGTCATAGCCTCGGCTCTGGGGATAGCCCTCACTTGGAGGCCTCAGGGGGAGGAGTTCGTAGCTATAGGGCTCCTAAACGAGGACTGCAAGATAGGGTACTACCCGAGGAACGTCACCCTCGGCAGCAACGTGACCCTCTGCCTCTACGTCGGTAACTACATGAGTAAGCCGGTGGCCTACAAAGTGCTCTACAAGGTAGCCCCGAACGCGTCGCAGCTACCAACAAACACAACACCGTCTAGCGTGGGGCAGCTAGCAGCCTGGGTTGGGGCTCTGAGCAGCGGGTCCAACAGCACCACTGTGGTCAGCGTCCCCATACCAAGCAATGCCAGCACCGTAGGTAGTAGGGTATCACTCGTCTTCGAGCTATGGCTCCTCGACACCAAAGCCGGTAGCTGGGTCTATAGTGGGAGGTGGGCCGATTTATGGGTTCAGATAGTAGGGTAGCTGAGGGCATCACCCTAGAGGAGTACGTGCTCGCCCAGGCGAGGCGCGGGCACAGCCTCATGAAGGTATTGGAGCTGGTATATAGGGGGTTTAGGGAGGGTTCCCTGGAACTCGTGGACCCGGAGCCGCCGAAGGCTTTCCACCAGTACCTCGCTAGGGCAGGCTACAGTATGTGGCTATACGCGACCTCAGCAATTGTTCTCTCAACGGTGGCCGTCGCCCTAGCCGGGGGCGGTGGGCTGGCCCCGCTCAGGTGGTTCCTAGGGACAGTCTCCGTCCTCTTCCTACCCGGCTACGCTACGGTTGAGGCCCTCTACCCGGAGGAGGGGGCGCTGAGCCCCTTGGAGAGGGTTGCCCTATCTATAGGTCTGTCCCTAGCTGTAGTCCCCCTGATAGGGTTGCTACTGAACTACAGTCCTTGGGGTATAAGGCTTGGGCCGGTCCTCACATCTCTAGCCGCATACACGGAGGGGGTTGCCCTGCTAGCTAGCTACAGGAAGTACCTAGCGGTGAGGCTGGTCGCCGAGGTCGGGGCTGGGGGGTCGAGTAGGCGTCCGAGGCGGGCTAGAACTTAGGGACTATTGACAGCACCTTCCCTAGGGCTAGGCTGAGCAGCGTGATGTAGAGGCATACCCTAACGTCCCTCGGTAGCCTATCGAAGAGCTTGGCTACGAGTAGGTGGGTGGGGGTGTTGATTGTTGTTCTGTAGGCTAGTAGGGAGCTATGCTCTGTGTATGCGTACATGGCTAGGGCCGATGTCGGTGGGAGGGACGCTACTATGTAGATGAGGGTGCTCAACTGGGTTACGGCAGACCCCACCAGCACTAGGAGCCAGTAGATGTAGTTGGTCAGGGTCCCTCCGGTATATATGTTGAAGTAGAAGAGGGAGTTCCTCCAGAGGGCGCCTAGATCCGGTGCTCGGCTGGTTATTGCGGCCCAGAAAAGCTTCAAGTTCGTCTCGAAGTTCGTGAGGCCCTTTGTGTAGACGTATGTGCGTAGTGCTAGGTAGGCTACTGAACTGGGCGCTACGTAGGCTATGTACGGTGTGAGGCGTGGGAGCTCCCTCAGCCTCCTCCTAGCGGTGCAGGCCGCAGCCGACACCAGCACGTAGGCAGATACTAGGGCTGTGAACTGGAACCACGTCCATGCGTGGGTTAGGGAGGCCAGTACGGAGAGGGCTGCGACCGCCGGCAATCTCTTCAGGCTCGGCCTGGCTGAGAGCCCTAGAGCTACGTAGATTAGTGTGAGGCTGAACAGGTCTGCTTGGAACCCTCCGTAGATGAAGCTGAGGGTATGCGGTGTTAGCGGGGCTAGGAGGGCTGCGTACCTAGCTGCCCTATTGCCGAGGTACTCCCTAGCTACGTAGTATGACGCTAAGGTGTAGAGCTGGATTAGCACGACCTCCATGTAGACGCAGAGGTTCAGTAGGTCGGTCCTGAACAGCTTAGCCACTGCGTAGAGCGCTAGGAGGAAGGCAGGCCTGTCCCCAGCCAGCTGGAAAGCCGCGGCAACAGGGTCTGCGGAGCTCATCATGGTGTTCAGCCACCTGTAGTAGTGGATCCAGTCGACGTCTACCGGCACACCCCTCGGGTTCACAGCCGGTGAGTGACCTGCTAGACCCACAGCTAGGGCGACCGATAGTGCTAGGGCTACGTAGGCTACATCACCACCCCCGCTGCCGGGCCCGGACTCCGGGGCCTTACCTAGCTTCACACTAGCTAGCGGTGCTACAGCTACGGCAGCTGAGACCAGTATGGTTGTGGTCCACAGGGAGGAGTTCAGGTAGGATGTGAACGCATTAGCCGGCTCTAGGAAACCTGCCCGGAGTCCTAGGAACGCACCTACCCTGAACGCTAGGGCCGGGAGCTCGAGTAGGGCTGCGGATAGTGCCAGGCCGCGGACGAGGTTGCCCCAGGCCCTGCCGCGGTGGGTGTTGACTGTGAGCACTACCAATAGGGCTGTGTACGGTATGTAGAGTAGTATGGGGTTGAGTAGGTAGGTAGATGCTGTGAGGGCTGTGTAGGCTACTGCCGCAAACGCGCTGTGCCTGCCCAGCCCTGAGGAGGCTGTGGCTGAGTATAGTACGAGCAGGGCGGCCGCCAAGAGGAACATCCCTTCGTATCCCCGGTAGAAGCTGGCGTAGTATGTGACCCTACCATCGGTTATGTAAGCCCCACCTACTAGGAGCCCGTAGGTAGCGACATAGAGGAAAACTATGGAGAGACCTAGGGAGACCCACGGAGATAACGCTAAGAAGACCTTCAAGTAGCTTCGCAGGTTGCCGGTCACGACCCTGCGGAAGGCACTGACACGGCCGCCAGCTACCGACACAGCAGTGCACCCAGCGACTCACTGGAGCCGACTGAGCTGGGTAGGACTAGTCTATGCGCAAATAAGGTGGGGGCTTAAGGTAAAAACCTCTTACTTCCTGCGGGCAAGCATGAATGCCAGAACCCCTGCGATAATAGCTATCACAATAGCTACGATGGTCGTCGTGGTCCAGTCGGTAACGGGTGTGGTCACCGTTACGGGTGATGTAACCGGCATAGTCCGGGTTGAGGTGGTCACTATGGTGGTCGGGCTCGGGGTAGTGACCAACGCGGTCGTCGTGGCGGTCTTAGTTACGTACTCCTGCTTCACCGTGGTGTAAGCAGTAGTTGCGGTAGTTGGGTACGTGATGGTGGTTGGGTACGTCACGGTCTTCGGGACGGCCGTGGTGTAGGTAATCTCTGTAGTGTACGTAGTCGGCTGGGTCACAGTCCTGGTAGTAGTTATCGTTGTGGGTATGGTAGTAGGTACTGTAGTGGTGACTACCGCGGTCGTGGTGATTGGGATGGTTGTGGTGACTGTAGTGGTGACTGGGGTGGTGGTCGTGATTATGTAGGTCACCGGCACCGTCGTAGTTACCGGTACGGATGTTACGATGGTTGTGACGACCGGGGTGGTGGTTGTAACTGTGGTTGTGTAGTAGTAGGCGTAGTAATAAACGGTCGTGTAGTAGTAGTAATAGTAGTAGCCGCTGTCCGTGCTAGATGAGGAGGTGACCCCAGCCCCTATGAGTGCCGCAAACAATATCGGCAACAGCACCAAGGCGAACCTCAGTTTACTATACGTAGTCACTGAAACACCCAACTACATATAGAACAAGATATATTTAAACTTTGTGGGTATCATACAAACACGCAGCATGCTACTCATACGTCACACGGGTTCAGCTAGGGGTTCGGGTTTCATAGGGCTTGATGTTGTTTGGTATCGGGCCCTCTGCCCTTGGCTTCACAGCCCTCGGGATCCCTTTCATCGGGATCCATGTCATCGGGCTCCACCCGCTCAGGGTGACCCCGACCCGCAGCTCCCCCATCACCGCTCTCTCCGGTTCATAGCTGTGGGGAAACCCCCGCATCCCGGCTCCACCCAATCCCGCCCCTCTCGGGTCTACACCCGCATCCAGAGGCGTCCCCCAGCAGAGGAGGCACCGACAACCTTACAAACCTATATGAAACTCGAAACAGTCGCGAAAGGCCACCAACGACATGACCTCGGCGGACTGCAGGACCTAAGCGGGCTATTATGGCTCTAGCCCTACCATCAATTCGGGTCCCCAATACTACTGCGCTCAACGACCTGCAGCCCTCTCCGACGCTGGGCGCGGGGACTGCAAACTCCTATCTATAAGTCTAGAAAGCGTTATTAAATAGTTCCTACTATACTTTTAGAAGGGGGGTGCAACTTACTGAGGTGGTCCTGCGACTGCCCGCTGTGTCGAGCGCTGGTCCACCCCGTACTACGTAGGCTTGCAGCTACAGCAGAGGTCCACAAGCGGGTCACCCCGGAGGTAGTTGAGGAGCTACCGGCCTCGGAGCCACCCCGAACACCCTACGAGGTCTTAAACCCCCCGGTAGCTCCGCAACCCTCCCCGCCTCCGGTGGAGAAGGGGGTGGAGGGGGGACCCCTGGAGGTTAGACTACCGGAGGAGTTCGTTGAGAAGTTTGAGAGTCTTGAGAGGGAGGTGAGTACCCTACATAAGGAGCTCAACACCCTCCGCGATAGCCTGACGACCCTAGCAGTAGAGCTTAGGGAGGCTGTGACGGAGCTGAGTAGCCCGTTCAACGTACTGAGGGGCCCCACCAACGGTAGCGAGCATAAAGACGGAGGTGGGAACGGGAGAGGCTCGAGGAGGCTCCAGCCAACTACGTTCCTAAGCGTCCTGAAGGTCCTCTACAGCATGCTCGAGGAGGTTGGTAAGGAGCAGGCGTTGCTGCTGGTTAGGGGGTACGTAGATGCTGGGGTAGTGGATAGGGAGGTGGGGGAGGCCCTGGCTAAGATGGTTGAGCTGGCTGATGCTATGAGGAGGAGCGGGCTCTCGGTAGAGAAGCAACTCCCCTACACCTACGCCATACTCAAAGCCCTTAACGTGGGCGACCGGGACCTCGACGACTACGTACTGAAGGAACTACTCAAGCGTGGGAAACTTGGGTAGGGGGGTCTCCAACGTAGTAGCTGAGGCCCTACTGCTGGTCGTTGGGGTATCCCTAGCTGCAGCCCTACTATCGACAGTGATCTCCAGGGTATCCATCGTTCAGAGCAGGTTCTCGAACGTTGTCTCAGAGCTAGCCCAGTCGGTGGTTGAGAGGCCCGCGTACGTCTACGCTACGTACAGCCCCTCCGAGGGTGCGTTCGTGGTGTACCTAAAGAACGTAGGTAGCTACCCGATCTACCAGCTCAACGCATCCACAGTCCTCTTCGGTGGTGTGGAAAGCCTGCAGTACCTACCCTACTGCAGTAGCCAGAGGGTCGGCTGCTGGAGAGCGGTGGAGCTCGGGGTAGTCAACAACACCCTAGACCCCGCTGAGACCGTAGCCGTATACGTGTACAACTCGACCAGCGTAACCCCGCCGTACCGCTTCAAGCTGGTGACTGCTAGGGGGACGGCGGTCGAGGCTACGTTCACCGTCTACTGGTAGGTGGCACCATGTCAACCTCGGTAGTAGCCTCCGCAGCGGTCATGGGTTTAGCGATGGTGATCCTACTCGCCGTGCTGGCCAACTTCGTGGTTACCTACGTAGCTACGGCGAGTAGGTTGCTGGAGCTCTCGAGGTACTACAGGAGGCCTACGCTACTAATCGGCGGAGCCCGCGTTGTGGGCGGGGACCGCGTGGTCTTCAACGTAACGAACCAGGGTCCGGAGTCCGTAATCGTAGACTCCTCGACCACCCTCCTACTCGACTACCGAGCTGGGGACGGCTCGGGGCGTGTTACTGAGCTACTCAGCTACGGTACATCCTGGTACGTAGAGGCCCTAGTAGTCGGAGGCTCGACCTACCCCGTAACTCCCGGGGCCGCCGTAGAGGTGAAGCCCGGGGCTATGGCCTGCGTTGTTGCTACAGTAGGTGGTGGTATAGCCCCGGGTAGTACTGTAGTCCTAGTACTGATAGATAGGTGGGGCTCGAGGGTGGAGTATGTCTTCGCAGCTACCTAGACTAACAACGGTGAGCACCGGTAACGAGGAGCTGGACATGAGGCTAGGAGGGGGTATCCCCCACCCGTCCCTAGTACTCATGGAGGGTGACAACGGTACCGGGAAGACTGCCCTATGCACCCAGTTCACTAAGGGGTATCTCATGGAGAGGATGAGGGTGGCCTACGTAACTACCGAGAACACCGTTAGGCACTTCCTAGAGCAGGCGCGTAACATAAATACAAACCTAACGGACTACTTCCTAAAGGGTCAGCTAACGGTCCTATCGTCCAACATCCGGGGGGCTAGGTGGGATAGGGATAGGGCTAGGGCGGCCGCCGAAGCCCTCATAAAGTTCGCCGAGTCCGGTGTAGCTAGGTACAGCGCCTTCATCCTAGACTCCATGAGCCAGATCCTCCACTACCTCGGGGATGGGGAGATTCACACCCTACTAACCAGCCTGAGGGGTGTGGTTAGGAGGGGTACTACCGTGATAGTCACCCTACACCCAGGGGTAGTCGGGGAGAGCGTGGTGAGGGAGTTCGCAGCAGCCTCCGACGTCTACATGAGGCTGACCCTCGGTGAGATCGGGGGTAGGCTGGTGAAGGTGATTAACGTAGTTAAGATGCGGGGGGCCCCAACCCTAGCTGAGACAAGCATAGCGTTCGACGTAGACCCGGCCTTCGGTATCAAGGTAGTCCCACTAGCCCTAGCTAAGGTATGAGGTGGGAGTAGCTGGCCCAGGTGAAGCGGTACCAGGTAGCAGCTCGGGGTGCTACCGACCTCTCCACATACCTCAGGAGATACCCGTACCTAGCTAGGTACATCCAGCAGGTAGCTACCGAGGTCGGGGTACCCCAGTTCCTCGGGCAGGACGTACCGGGCGACCTGAAGAAGGCGGTCAAGGTCAACGTGGTGTACACAGTCGACGACGGGGTCTTCATACACGTCTACATGCCTTCACGCGGTACCGAGTCGGGCTACAGGAAGTACGTTGTGGTAGAGCCGCCGAAGCTTCCACCGGAGCTACTGAGGGCTGTAGAGGAGAAGCTAGCGGCCGTACTCACGGAGAGGGACGCCGCCTCGAGCCTTGCCGAGAGGAGGGAGGTGCTGATGAGGGCTCTTGTGAGGGTGATCGAGGTTGTAGATACCCCGGTGAACTACAGGGACGTACTGAGTGGGGGACTGGGTAAGCTCAGGAGGATCCCGGTGTACTCCGCGGACTACCAGAACCTACTGTACCACTTGGTGAGGGATAAGGCCGGTCTAGGGGTTCTAGAGCCCCTACTTAAGGATAGGTACATAGAGGACATCTACTGCAACGGGGTCGGCTACGTCTTCATAGTCCACAAGGTCTTCGGACCCCTCGAGACGAGCCTACACTTCAGTACCCAGGAGGAGCTCGACAGGTTCATCATAGAGCTGAGTGAGAGGGTCGGTAAGCCGGTGAGCCACGCGAGACCCATAGTCGACGCGACCCTACCGGACGGTAGTAGGATAAACATCGTCTTCGGTAGCGACGTCAGCCTGAGGGGGAGTAGCTTCACCATCAGGAAGTTCAGTAAGATCCCCATGAGCGTGACCGAGCTGATAAGCCTTGGGACCATGGACGAGTACGTAGTTGCCTACCTGTGGATACTCCTCCTAGAGGGGATGAGTGGGTTCATAAGCGGTGAGACGGCGTCGGGGAAGACCACCACCCTCAACGCCATAACGGCGTTCATAAGACCTACGGCTAAGATAGTCTCGATCGAGGACACGGCCGAGATCCAGCTACCCCACGAGAACTGGCTGCGCGAGCTCACCCGGGACACGGGTAGCGTTGAGACCAGCGTCACCATGTTTGACCTCCTCAAGGCAGCTCTGAGGCAGAGACCTAACTACATAATAGTCGGTGAGATCAGGGGGGCCGAGGGTAACGTAGCCTTCCAAGCCATGCAGACGGGCCACCCAGTTCTATCCACATTCCACGCCGCAAGTGTTGAGAGGCTCGTCCAGAGGCTGACGTCGCCACCGATAAACGTACCCATAACACACATAGACAACCTGAACTTCGTGGTAATCCAGAGCGCTGTGTACAGGGAGGGCGTGCTCATGAGGAGGGTGATAAGCGTGAACGAGATAGTGGGCTACGACCCTAAGGCTAAGTCGGTGATCTACATACCTATATACACGTGGGACCCGGCTAGGGATAGGTTCACGTTTAGAGGTAAGGGTACGAGCTACCTACTCGAGGAGAAGATAGCCGTAGCCAGGGGCATACCTAGGAGGGAGATGGGGCTCATATACGATGAGCTCGGTCTCAGAGCTAAGATACTTAAGAGCCTAGTCGAGAGGAGGGTCTTCAACTACTACGACCTGTTCAGAGTCATAGCGAGGATCTACAGCATGGTTGACGCGAAAGCCAAGGCCTCGCCCAAGGAGGAGACCCCCTACGCCATAATTGAGGCCCTCGAGGAGGCCCTCGCCAGGATACGCCGGGGCGAGCTGGTAAAGTAGCCCGACCCGGTGATTGCTGTGCCGAGGAGGTTAGCAGACCCCTACTTCCTAGCCGCACTAGCTGTAGCAGTGGCTATCGCAGCCTACTTTAGGGAGCCTACCTACGTACCGCTACTCCTAATAACGGCAGCCGTCGGTCTAGTACGCATAGGGCTACCCCTACTCAGGAGTAAGCTGAGGGTCTCCGCAGTAGACCTAGACCTCCCCTTCCTACTCCTCCACATGTACTCCGTCTCCACGGGTAAGCCCCCGCGTAAGAGGCTTTTCCAGCTGAACTGCATTGTGGGGGACTACGGGGAGTACGGCAGGGCCCTAAACAGGATAGCCAGTCTAGCTGTGGACTGGGGTTACGGGTTTGTCGCCGCCACTAGGTACGTAGCTAGGGAGGTTAGGAATAGGGCGCTGAGCGACTTCCTCCTAAGGCTCAGCGAGGTACTGAGGACTGGGGAGGACCCGACTCTGTTCCTCGAGACGGAGTTCGCGGCTGCTAGGAGGAACTACCAGTCCCAGTACTACAGGACCGTGGATATCCTGAGGATCGTGCTGGGCCTACACACCACGGTTATGAGTGCTGCCGCCTTCATACTGACCGTCATGAGCGTCCTCCTGATGTTCATCGGTGGCGATGTGAATGTGTACCTCGTTACCTTCGTGAGCTCCGCCACCCTCGTAGCTACGTTCACCGCAGTGATATACGTAGCGGCACCTAAGGAGTGGATAACCCCTAGAGCTAGGCCGAAGCCAGCTCGGATCTATAGGAGGTACAACATAGCACTAGCAGTAAGCCTACCCCTAGCGGCGGTCCTCGGCTACCTAGCGTACAGAGAGCTGGGCGGTGTCGAGTGGTCCCTGATGGCGGTCGGCGGGGTTATGCTAGTACCCGGGCTGGCCGCTAGGAGTATAGAGAGTAGGGTGAAGAAGCTGGAGTCGTTCTACACGATCTTCGTACGTAGCCTCGGCATGACGTACGCCATAATCCCGAACTACCAGAAGACCTTCAGCTCCCTACTTATGAGCGACTTCGGGCCCCTGATGGGGCCTCTATCCCGCGCCCACTCCCGGGTGAGTAATGGGATAGACCCGAGGATAGCCTGGAGGTACTTCATCTACGATACGTGGAGCGACCTAATAGCTAGGTCTACGAACGTGTTCACTGATACGGTCGACGCGGGGGGTAACACCAGGCTCGCCGGGGCCCTCCTAAGCGATCTCTGCACCAGGATAAGCGACCTCAGGAGCCTCAGGGAGAGGGTTGCGAGGACTTTTGAGGTGACCACCTACATGATGCAGGCCCTGGTCTCGGCTATAGCTGTGGCGATCATAAACATAGTGAGACTGTTCTCGGACTACGTCAGGGTCCTCGCGATCGGCGTGGAAACAGCGGCTTTCTACGAGCTACCGATGGTGGCCTTAACCCCGGAGACCGTAGCTATCATGACCAACATCACGATGGCCTTCCTAGCCCTACTGACGGTAATGAACGCCATAGCTATCAAGGTAGCCTGCGG
>Ga0080004_1121996_pt1 | contig 11594 bp, 10 predicted proteins | sample WasSprMetagenome_FD_69207 | JGI IMG/M metagenome (GOLD analysis project Ga0080004, IMG submission 69207) | Sulfidic aquatic microbial communities from Washburn Spring, Yellowstone National Park, USA - WS (SPADES assembly) (version 2) | ecosystem: Environmental > Aquatic > Thermal springs > Hot...
GGTGCTGACAGACGCCGTTGTGCACGAGGACCCGGCGCACCGCGGTCCAGCACAGATAATGCCCGCCACTAAAAACGCCATATTCGCCGCCATGCTCTCCGCGAGGCCGACGGTGCTGGAGCCCTTGATGAAGCTGGACATCAAGGTGGCGCCTGATTACATCGGCGCGGTGACCTCCGTGTTGAACAAACACAGGGGGAAGGTTCTGGACATGACCCAGCAGGAGTACATGGCCTTCTTGAGGGCTGAGCTCCCGGTGCTTGAGTCGTTTAACATAAGCGACGAGCTCCGCGCGGCCGCCGCAGGCAAGATCTTCTGGTCGATGCAGTTCTCCCGCTGGGCGCCCGTGCCTGAGTCGTTGTTGGCGGACCTCGTGAAGCAACTGCGGAAGAAGAAGGGGCTGAAGGAGGAGATCCCGAAGCCGACGGACTTCGTGGAGACGTTCTAATTTTTCAGCATAGAAACACGTCTTCACAGGTCGAGTCACGGCCGTGTCATCACAAGTCTCTCCACCTGGGCGTATTTAACATTTAAAAAGAGATAACATGTTGCTCATATGTCTATTAGGACCTTATTGGCGGTGGTTTTCGCAGTGGCCGCGGTGCTTGTTGCCGTCTTGGCGTTGCAGGCCTACCAGCAGACCACGGAGAAGAGGCTCGTAATCGTCGGGCCCCAGGGCATAAGCGACTTGGGCAAGGCGCTTGCGCAGGAGTTCAGCAAGAAATACGGCGTAAACGCCACCTTCGTGCCGCTGGGAGGCGCCGTGGAGATGGTAAACGAGCTGGTCCGCAACAGGGACAACCCGCCCTGGGACGTGGCCATAGGGATTCCGGAGTTCTACTACACCGTGTTGATCGAAAGAGACGTCCTCTACTGCCCCGGAATAAAGGTAGACGGCGTGCCTGCCGACGAGTATTGGGACCCACGCGGGTGCGTCTACCCGCTGGATAAGTCGTACATAGGGATCGTGTATAACGAGACCGCGTTGGCAAGACTCGGCTTGAAGCCGCCCCAGACGTTGGACGACTTGCTCAAGCCGGAGTACAAGGGACTCGTCACGTATCCAAACCCCGTCACCTCGGGGACGGGTCTCGCGGTGATTTCATGGGTCATGTCTGTGAAGGGAGAGGAAGAGGGGTGGCGCTACCTCAAGCAACTGGCGGGGCAGATCGCCAAGGTTGGTTACCCCAGCGGATTCACGGCTACGAGGAACGCGCTTAAGCGCGGCGACGTGGTTGTCGCCTTGTCGTGGTTCAGCCACGCCATAGACCCCGGCACGCCGCATATGCGCGCCGCGACCTCAAGCGCGTTTCTCTACAGAGAGGGGGTGGCGGTGCTTAGGAACTCGAAGAACCGCGACCTCGCCGTGGAGTTTGTCAAGTTCGCCTTGAGCAAGGAGGGTCAGGACCTCGTGGATCCCTACAACTACATGCTACCGGTTAGGCCCGACGCGAAGGTAGAAAACAACATGGGCCTCCCGCAGCCGCGTAGCGTCGTGGTGTACAACCCGGCGCTGGGGTCCAAGGCCGACGAGTGGAGGCTTAGGTGGCAGAGGGAAGTAGCCGGCGGGTGAGGCGGTACTTAATCCCTCCGCTTTTTTTCCTCTCCGTATTTACAGCCCCTTACATCATTCTCCTGGCTAAATACGGCGTCTCCCTGCAGGTGGACAGCTATGTGCTTTGGGTTTTCGCGTTTACTTGGGTCCAGGCGGCGGCCTCAGCGGCTTTGTCTCTGGCGGTGGGGCTTGCCCTGGTGCCGGCGTATGTCCGGTTTCCCTGGGTTAAGCCCGTGGCTCTTGTGCCGTTTTTCGCCCCCGCCCTCTCCACTGTAGATGCGTTGATTAGGCTCCACGGGGACTTCATGTACGGGCCGTGGGGCATCGTGGTGGCGCACGCCGTGTATTACGGGCCCTACGTGGCGCTGGTTGTGGAGTCTAACCTCAGGTCTATCCCGGCCGACTTGCTGGAGGCGGCCGATCTATACGTGAGGAGGGCCGCCACAAGGCTGAGGATTGTCTTCGCCGAGTTGCGGCCCGCGGTTTTGTACTCTTTCTTTACCGTGTTTATCTTCAGCTTTCTCAGCTTCACAACCCCGCTTCTCTTAGGCGGCAGATACCCCACCCTTGAGCTACTCGTCTATATCTACGCCACCTCCTTCGCCTCTACGGACCTCGTTGCCAGCCTCGTGTTGCTGGGCCTACTCTCCTCGGCTGTGCTCGCTCTTCCCCTCCTCAGGATCCCGGCGCCCCCGCCTGCGGAGCCCGCCCCGAGGACCCCCGCCGTGGGGCCCGTCCCCACGGCGTTTTCCCTCGGAGTAGCGCTTTATTTCTTCGCTGTGGCCTTCTACATCTTCTCGCCTCTGCTGGAGCCCCGCGGCGTTGACGCCGTGGTTCGGCCTCTGTTTAACAGCTTCGCCGTGGCGCTGACGGCGTCTGCGGCGGTGCTTCTCGTGGTGTTGGCCTTCCTGGTTTCGGACTCCGTCGGCTCGCGGCTACCCGCGTTGACATATGTGGTTACGGTCTCTCTCTCGAAAAGCCTCTTTGCCCTCGGCTTCTTCCACATGGCCCAGCCGCTGTACGGCACCTTGCTTATTCTAACGGCGGCCCACTCATTAGTTATCGCCCCGCTTGCTTACTCCCTCGTCAAGCCCTCCTGGGAGAAGATAAGAATAGATACCAGGGAGGCTTGCGTCTTGTACCTGGGTCCTTTGAAATGCGTCACGCGGATAATAAGCGAAGCCCTCGGCCCAACCCTCGTGCAGACTTGGCTGGTGGCCCTTGCCTCTTCTCTGTCTGAGACGACGCTGGCGTTGATGCTCACCACGGGCGGCGCCGCGACGCTCTCCGCAGAGGCCGTCCGACTCCTCACCTCAAGAGCGCCGGACTTGATCGAGATGGGGCATTTCTACTCGGCGGTGCTCGCCCTATTGGTGCTGGTGCTACTCGCCGCGTCGCGGCTCATAAAGCCGAGACCCTACTCCATCTGAGGAAAGCACTTCCCCTTGACCACGTCGAAGGAGAATGACCCTGACCGCGGCGGCTTAGGTGTGACGATTCTTACGTGTTGCCCCTCCACCTCCGCCAAAACCTCGTATCTCCCGGCCTTGTACCACACGGCGACGACGCGGCCGACGTAGGTGGTGCCAGGCGCCGCGTCCCACGGCCTGAAGTAGAAGAAGCCGCAGTCTGCCCTCAGCCGGTTTGTGTAGCCGAGGAACTGGGCCACCTTGGGCGTCGGCGGGTTTTCAAAAAGCTCCACGGCGTCCCCCTGGGCCGCCACCCGGCCGTCCATGAGGACCACCACGCGGCTTGCCACGAAGGTCGCCTCCTCGAAGTCGTGCGTGACGTACAACACGGTACGGCCCCTAGACGCCTCGTAGATATAGGGCAGGACCTCCCCCCTCAGCGGGGTGTCCAGCGCCGTGAGAGGCTCGTCGAGAAGCAAAACGGGAGGCTCCAACACAAGGGCCCTGGCGAGGGACACCCTCTGTTGTTGCCCTCTGCTGAGCTGGGCGGGGTACCTGCCGGCTAGGTGCCCAAGCCCCAGGGCTTCCAAAACCTCGCGCGCCCTCCGGACAGCCTCTCGCCTAGATGCGCCGCGGGAAATGAGCGGCTCCGCCACGTTTTCCAACACGGTGAGGGAGGGGAAGAGGGCGGGGCTTTGGAAGACGAGCCCCACTCCGCGGCGCCAGGGCTCGAGCGTCGTCACGTCGCGTCCATCTATGTACACGCGGCCTTCATCCGGCTTGATGAAACCGGCCACTACGCGGAGTAGGGTAGATTTGCCAGAGCCAGAGGGCCCCACGACGGCTACCCTCTCCCCCCTCTCCACCTCCAAGTCTATAGGGCCTAGGGTGAAGCCGCCGAAGGTCTTCTTGACGGCCTTGAGGGAGAGAGCCATTACTTTTTTGTCGCCTTGACGCGGAGGATGCCAGGCGCCGTGACGACTTCCTTCACTTCATAGTTCAGCTCCTCGAGGAGGCACCGGACGGCATCGGCGGTGGCTTGGACACTTTCTAGGCTGTAACCAACCCCTATCGTGTCCATGAGGAACTCGCCGTTTTCCGTCTTTACTTCAAAACGTCTTGCTGGTACAACCCTGGCCACATGCGGCACTAGTTTTACAGCTTCTTCTAAGCTACCGAAGACAGCCTTGATGTAGGCGGCTAACATCATGCCCGCTTCGCACCACGCCCTTGCGACTATCTCTGGGTTTTCTCTGTACATCTCTACGATTACTCTGTCCAGGACTCTGCCGGGGACGGGGACGCTCTCGAGCTCGGTCATTACCTTGTAGAATTTTGCTATTTCTCTGATCTGAGATACTCCATACCCCTCGCGGATGAGCTCCAGCCCGACCTCTAGTATCTGGTTGGCAAGTGCGTACTGGGTCATGCCTAGCTCCTCGGCCATATTGGCGAGGAGCTCTGCAACTTCTTTTGCCACTGCTATGTTGACTCTGTCTTTCTTTATGCTCATAGACATAAAAATTTGCAGTGTTTTAAAGGTTGTGTATAATAGGCGATAAATAGAGATAGTTGCTACATAGATCTATCCGAACTAGATTTCGAAATAGATTTTACATAAATCAATATGAATAGAAAAATTATTTATATTAGCAACGTTAATAGGGTTTATGAAACGCTACGCACTCGTCGGGCCCCCCAACGTGGGCAAATCTACTCTGTTCTACGCTCTCACTGGTGTTTATGTAAAGACTGCAAATTACCCCGGCACCACCCTAGAAATACATCGAGCATATCTGAAGTGGGACAGCGAAAAGATCGAAATAGTTGATCTGCCAGGTGTTCAACACCCCGACAACCCTCTTGACGAAGATGAAAAGATTGCCATGAGAGAAGTGCTAGAGGGCTCTTACGACGGCGTAGTGGTAGTAGCCGCGCCCCACGCCGTCGAGACCGCGTTGAAGATAGCAGAAGTGGTGAGTAAGTACAAGCCGACGGCCGTGGTTTTTAACATGGCAGATCTCTGGACTCCGCCATATTCAGTAGAAGAGCTCTCCAAGGCCCTAGGTCTGCCGGTGGTATACGCGTCTGCAACTAAGCGCCAAGGAGTAGAAAAACTAAGAGAACTCCTAGGAAAGGGCCTGCCCAGAGGGGAAGTGCGTCCAGTTAAGCTAGAGCCGCCCGCCACTGCGGTAGTTAAGTCTTCTATCCTAGCCCGACCTGTCTTTGCAGTTTTGACGCTTATTACGCTTGGTGTTCTCAGTCTGCTTTTCCTCATGGCAGCTGTGGAGGGCATCACGCCGTGGGGCGCGGAACTGCCGGTATCAATCGTCAAGGTTCTCGACGCCGTAGGCGAGGCCGTAGCTGGTTGGATCACAGAAAACATAGGCGGGTTGGTGGGTCGGTTTGTTGCAGAGGCTTTGTGGGACGCGTTATTAACTCTGTTAAATATTTCTGTATATGTCTTGATAGCGCTTTCTCTTGTTATTTTCTATGAAGATAGCGGCATAATTCCGCTTCTCTCTAAGTCTTTAGAGAGACAATTAATTCGCCTCGGCATACCTCCTAGAGGTGTGGTTTGTCTTTTCGTAGGCGCCTCCTGCAACGTGCCTGCCGTAGCTACGGCCAGAGTTCTTTGGGGTACGTCGAACCGTGTACTCACGGCTCTTTTGTTGCCTTACGTGCCTTGTGTGGCGAGGTTGGCTATCTTCGTCGCGGTGGCAGTTGCAGCTTTGGCTCACATGCCGTATCTCATACCACTTGCCGTTTTTCTCCCCTACGTGGCCGCCTTCCTCGTGGTACTGCTGGCGTCGTTAATCTATAGACGGATGCTAGGCCTAAAAGTCTTGTCGGCCGGCGGCGAGTTGCCTCCATCTCCAATACTTTTTCCAAACCTCCGTATATACGCCATAAAGGTGGCTGTGGGTTTTCGAGACTTTTTCTACAGAGTGGCGCCGCTCCTCTTGGCCACGATGTTGATCCTGTGGCCGCTTCAAGCATTTGGGCCCGGCGGCGTAGTTGATAATATGTCTGAATCGTATTTGGCGATGGCAGGCAAGGCGCTAGAGCCCTTGTTTGCGCCGCTTGGCTTAACCTGGGAGGTGGTAGTGCCGCTTATCGCCGGCTGGATTTTTAAAGAGGTGGTATTAGGTTTTCTTGAGGCCACTGGTGGATTGGAACTTTTCGCCTCGTTGCCGCCGCCCTCTGTATTTGCATTTCTCGTCTTTACGGCGATGTACTCGGCGTGTATCGCCACCCTCTCTTCCATTTACCGGACAGTTGGGCTTAGGCTTACTCTGTTAAGCGTCGTGGTTAACTTACTGCTTGCCTACGTAGTTGCCTACTTTACATATTTCGTCTTTTCTCTGTTTTTCTAAGCTTTGCCATGAGATAGGCCATCGGCGCCGCGACGTGGCTCATCAACGTGTAGGGGACGGCGGCCGCCGCGGCTGTGGCAAAGGCCACATGCGTCACGAGGAGAAGATCCGCCAAGGTAAGACTCTGTGGGAAGCCAAGGGCGGCTTTAACCACATGTTCTCTCTCTGCGAGGAGCCCCATCGCCGTGCCTGTGGCGGCGGTTAGGAGAAGCAGAAGGGAGATGAAGAGGTATTCGTAATCTTTTTCGCGGAACCACCTGGCGGCCAATAAGGCGAGGGTTGCCGTGGCCACGGCGCCTAGGGCCGTCCCTATCTTGGGAAGAGGCTGAGGTACCTCTTCTATAAACATCAAGAGGTGGCCAAGGAGCGACGTGACTATGGCCATGTGGAAGAGGAGAGACAACGTCCTAAGTCTCTTGTTTAGGATTCCTCCGAAGGTTAAGAAGCGCGCCACCTCTTGAGGCGCCGCGGACGTAGGGGATTGTGAAAGAGCTTTGTAGACTCTGTAGAAGAGCATTGTTGTGGCTACTGCAAAGGCTGGGAGAAAGAGGAGGAGCATGGAGTAGGCTTTTTTGTTTGTTAAAGCTTTTTCTATGTAAATTTTGCATTTTTCAAACTACTAAAAATTATGTGGTGTACATCTGGTGTGGGTCCCTACGCGGTTTTCGCCGCCTATGCCTGTACCCGTTGCAGAAACTGCATAGAGGTGTGTCCCTCCTACCTCGCCACCAGGGACGTTCTCAACACGCCTATAGGGAGACTTCAACTAGTTAGGAAGAAGGCGGCGGCTGATGTGCTTTATCGTAGTTTTTCGTTGTGTACTCTGTGCAAGAGATGTGCCTATTTCTGTCCTCTTGGCCTCGACGTTGCCGAAGTCACGCGGCAAGTAAGAGACGCGTTGACTGCGGCGGGAAAGGCGGTGCCCTATGTGGCGAAGGTGGTGAATAACTTCCTTAGGCACGGGAACAACGTGGGGATGCCTCCCAGGGTTGTGGCTATGGCGGCTAGGGCGTTGGTTAAGAAGATCGTACGAGAGAAGGGGGCGGAGCCGCGGCTTTATCTCTTCGACGGGGAGAGATTTACCGAGGCGTTGGACGGAGCCGAGAAGAGGCCTGGAGGGAGGACCGCTCTCCTCTTCCCCTCCTCCTCCGACCTCTTTGAGTTTGAGGAGACGTTTCGTGGCTATATCTATCTTCTTAACCTCTTGGGCTACGACGTGGTGGTGGGTCTGCGGGTGGCCGACACGGCGAATTACGGCTACTACCTCAACACGCAACATATGTACAAAATTGCAGAGATGTATCTAGAGGAGATTCGGCAGGTGAGGCCACACGTGGTGGTGTTCGGCGAGTGCGGCCACGGGTGGCACGTCTTTTCGCGGCTTGTCGCGCCTAGATCGCCCAGCCCCGTGTGGCATATTCATCAGTTGTTGTTTAAAGAATACAGCCGCGGCGTGTTGAAGATTAGACGCATAGAGACGAGGCAACCGGTGGTCTATATGGATCCCTGTAACTACTCCCGGGGCGCCGCCCCTCTGACTGCTGAGCCCCGGGCGTTGCTGAGGGCCGCGGTGGGCAACTACATCGAGTTGTGGAGAAACCCCAGGGAGTCTGTTTGTTGTCTCGGTGGGGGCGGACTCATTGCGCCGGAGATGCTCGAAACTGCTGTTAAGTATTGGGAGAGGGTCTATGGAGGGGTGAAGTTCGGCACGGCGGTAAGGCCCTGCGCCACATGTAAGGCGCAGTTGAAGAGGGTCTTCGCCGCGTTGAGAATTGAGGCAGAGGTTGTGGGCGTGGTGGAGTTGCTCTACAGAGCTACGTAGAGGAGAGGACTTGGGAGAGGCAACCGGCGGGGGGCTCTGCGCCTGCGAGAATACAGATGGCGCTGTAGCTCCCGCCAAACGCCTCTAAGAGAGATTTCTTATCTATGCCGAGGTCTGACTCTATGACCGAGACCGGCGGACAGACACCGTATGTCTGCCAAAACGACCTCACGTACTCCACTACCTTCTTTACGGTTTCTGTGAACTTTATGCCGTTTATCTCGGCGAGGAGCTTCGCCAGTTCTATACTCCACTGCTCCTCGTCCCTAGGCAGGCAGTTTTGAAGTTCTATCCGCCTCCCCGCCAGAACTACGGCGTTGGGACATTTCATATAAGCGGCAAGACATAAGATTAAAAACGCTAAGGTTTGTGCAAAAAGGACATCTAATAGGCTAATCGTTATAAACCTTTACTTACCCTATGCTATGTATCCCCAATTGGAAGAAGTGCATGGTCTGGTGAGGAAAACTGCGAAAGATTTCGTTGAGAGAAAGGTGGAGCCCAACGCCCGGCGTATAGACCAGGGGTGGTATCCTCGTGAATTGTTGCGGGAGATGGGGGAGCTGGGTCTTCTGGCTCCTCACGTCCCGCCTGAATATGGCGGCGCGGGGCTTGACTTCCGGAGTATGGTGATCGTAGTAGAGGAGGTCGCCAAGGCCAGCCCCGCCTTAGCCACAATCACAGAGGTGCAGGGCTCTATGATTGTGTATAACCTTATGCACTACGCTGGGCGGGAGCTCCGGGAGAAGTGGCTACAGCCCGCCGCTAGGGGCGAGAAGATTATCGCCTTTGCCTTGTCGGAGCCTTGCTGCGGCTCCGATGCGTTTTCGCTGGAGACGAAGGCAGAACGTAGAGGCGGCTCTTGGGTTGTCAACGGGACGAAGTTGTGGATAACTTCAGGTATTTATGCAGACGCCTTCCTCGTAGCGGCGAGAACGGGGCCGCCTGAGGAGAAACACAAAACTGTGACTCTCTTCCTCGTGGAGAAGAAGAAATGTGTAGAGACAAACCCCGTCACCGTCATGGGCGTCAGAGGGACCGGCACGGCGGAGGTCAAGTTCCACGACTGCGAAGTCGGCGAGGAGGCAGTGGTAGGCGGCGTAAATGGCGGGTTCAAAGTGGTGCTTGACGACTTAAATAACGGCCGCACGTGCGTAGGCGCCATAGGCCTCGGCATTGCGCAAGGCGCCATAAAGGAGGCCGAGAGCTACGCCAAGAGGCGTGTCGCATTTGGGACCGCCATAATAAACTTCCAAGTTATTCAACACTACATCGCTTCTGTGAAGGCACATATAGAGGCCGTGAGGGGAGTTGTATACACCGCAGCCTACTACAGAGATAAGGGCAGTGAACTTTTCCCACTCTACGCCCAGGTCGCCAAATACCTCGGGTCAAGACTTGCAGTAGACGCAACGCGGACTGCCATGCAGATCATGGGAGGCTTCGGCTATTCCACAGACTCCAAGGTAGAGATGTTGTATAGAGACGCCAAAGCCACAGAGATCTACGAAGGCGCCAACGAGGTCGTCCTCAACACTTTGTTCAAGCTGGCGGAGAAATACGAAGCCTAGAGGCTATAGACCCCCTCCCCCTTTAGATACATCCTCCCCTTCGTGGCTGTGGCTACAACTCTGCCGAACGCCCTAAACCCCTCAAAAGGCATGTGTTTACAAGTACCGACGAACTCCTCACCACGTATTGTAAATTCCTCAAGTTTAACCACGACGAACGTCCCCTCTGGGTTTACCCCAAGCAGGCGAGCTGGTCGATGGGAGTAAAGCCTAACCACGTCGGCTAACGAGATCACGCCTCTCCGCCAAAGAGCGAGGAGGAGGCTGAGCGCCACGTCGAGGCTACATATGCCGGGAGGAGGATTTGGGGATTGCTTCTCGGCAAGCATGTGGGGGGCGTGGTCTGTGGCGTATATATCCACTAGGCCTGCCGCAAGCGCGGCGAGGAGGGCTTTCCGCGTCTCGGGCGTCCTCAGCCGCGGGTTTACTAGACACAGCCCAGGGTCTCTGCAGTTCTCCACGTCGAGAAGCAGATGATGCGGTGTGACGTCCACCGTGGCCCAGCCCCGCGACGCCTCCACGGACTGGGGCAGAGTGACGTGAGTGAGGTGCACCATCGCCCCGGTTAAGCTGGCTAGGGCGCGCACCCGCTCGACGCAACGGAGCTCCGCTTCGGGGGGGCGCTCCGGGCCTTTGAAGTAGGCAGGGTCTTCGCAGTGGAAAACCACGACGCAACCAAACGCGGCGCATCTCCTCATCAACGTCTCCACGTGGCCCCAGCCGTAGGTCTCCACGTCCTCCGGATAGACCTTGACAGAGCCTGGCCTGGCGGCGTCGAGCTCGGCGAGGTCCTCAGGGACGCCCATGTGTAGCCTGTAGATGATGGGGAGGGATGCCCCCTCCTCCAGCCTCTTGCGGTAGAGCTCCGCTGTCCTTATGTGGGGGCTCGTGTTGGGCATGTCGCCGACTGCCACCACGCCGCCCGCCAGCGCCGCGGCGGCGCCACCGGCTAAGGTCTCCTTGTGTGAAAGCCCCCAGTCTCGGAAGTGGACGTGGATGTCCACCATGCCGGGCAGGATGATGTAGTCGTTGGAAAACTGCAGGGTCCTGCACCCCTCCCGCCCTAGTCTCACCCGGGCGAATCTGCCCGCAACGTAGGCCCTGCCCTCTATCCTGACGCAGTCCACGGCGTTAGCAGACAAGGCGGGGGGCCGGATCGGTTTCGTAGCGGCACAGAGCTCTGCCTTGGGAGGAGTAGACGGCGGCCCTGTCTCCCCTCACTTTTATAACGACGTCTGCGAAGGGCCTAAGCCCGAAGTCTTTGTCCACGTTTATAAAAACGGCGACGCCAAGCCTTCTGAGCTCCTCAATCTCCCTCCTGTTTATGTCGAGAGCCTTCCTGCCGTATACCAAGAACTCCACGTCTACGCATTCTGAGATCAACACGTCTGCATCTGTCTCGGCCAAGGTCTCGTAAAGCCCCTTGATGTGCGTGAAGTGTGACTGGGGCCGGGGCCCCACTTGCTGCACCGAGGCTCTGCCCCCGAACTTCTCCACAAGTGTAGAGGCGGCGGAGGCGTCGCGGAAGAAGACGCGGTAAAGCACCTTAAGCCCCTCGCGGGAGAGCTCCGCCGCGGTCCGAGCAAGGAGAGGCGTTAAGCCGCGGCCAGCGAAGAGGTAAACACCCCCGCCTTTCACGGGCCCCACCGCGCTGGAGAGGGGATCTACCCGCCTCTCCCAGCGCCCCTTAGCCGCAGGCCGGGGCAGGTCGTCGAGGAACACAACGCCTCGGCCCTCCAAAATGTCGAACTCGACGTAGTAGCCTGCCCGTCTCCCCCTGGCCTTCACCACATACATCCTCCTCTCGGCGATCCCGTTTTCAAGCCTCAGCTCCATGCGGAGCAAGTTGTCGGCTATGTA
>Ga0080004_1132558_pt1 | contig 11594 bp, 16 predicted proteins | sample WasSprMetagenome_FD_69207 | JGI IMG/M metagenome (GOLD analysis project Ga0080004, IMG submission 69207) | Sulfidic aquatic microbial communities from Washburn Spring, Yellowstone National Park, USA - WS (SPADES assembly) (version 2) | ecosystem: Environmental > Aquatic > Thermal springs > Hot...
TATAGTAAATGGATGTTTTGGTTTGGATAATTTCAGCGCTGATATTAGATAGTCTAATAGGATTGGTAGGAGTATTTTCGCTATTTATTAAAAGAAAGACTCTTGATAAACTTGTTTTTCCTTTAGTATCTTTTGCTGCAGGGGCACTTTTTGGAGGTGGTTTGTATCATTTGTTTGCTGAAGGTTTGGAAGAAATTGGAACATTACAAGCTATAAATTGGCTTCTTATTGGTTTCATTACTTTCTTCATTCTCGAAAGAATATTGAAGTGGCACCATTGTCATGAAATAGAATGTAAAGTACATCCATTTAGCTACTTAATATTCGTTGGGGATGCAATTCACAATATCATTGATGGCTTGGTTATTGCTTCTACATTTTTAGTTGACATAAGATTAGGAATTTTAACAACACTTCTAATAATCGCTCATGAGGTTCCACAAGAGCTTGGAAATTTTGCGACAGCAATCTACGGAGGAATGAAAAGAAATAGAGCAATAATCTTCACATTCCTTTCACAAATAACTTGTATTGTTGGTGGCCTCTTTGGTTATTACTTTCTGTCTAAAGAAATACTCTTACCTTTGCTACCATTTGCAGCAGGCGGCTTTATCTATATTGCAGCGTCAGATTTGATACCAGAACTTCACAAGGAGCCAAATATTAAAAAGTCTATAATTTCATTTATTCTCTTCTTAATCGGTTTGGCTTTTATAATTGGAGTGAAGTTTTTAGAAGTTGCTTAAAATTAATTGATTGTTATCTTCGAATATTTCTTCAATTTTATATCGCTGGGGGTGGGATTTGAACCCACACGGGCGTAAAGCCCACCGGCTTTCTTCATTTTGAGTCAGTCCTTGAGTCCTAAAAACTCAAGGCCGGCGCCATACCTGATTAGGCGACCCCAGCATAAACCAGCACTAAAAATAATTAGACAATTTTACTTTAAAATCTCTAGGCGTCAAACTTTCAACATTTGCCATTTTTGAAAATTTCACTAAATTCAAATCGTTTGTTAGAAGAATTAAGTTGTTTTCCCTTGCTATACTAAGATGGATTGCGTCTTTCAAATCTAAGCCATTCAAATTCCATCTAAGAAAATTATCATCGATTCTAGCCCTGTCCAAAAATTTTATTTCCAACGTCTTTATTTCGTTTTCTATGAAATCTTCAATAATTTTTTTGCTGAGATTAATTTCTCGCTTCAAAACTTCTACCAACTCAGCTAATGTAAAAAATGAAGACATGAGTACAATTCTAGAATTTTCAAAAGGGAAGAGCTTTATTTTCTTACCGTTGTTACCACTAATTTTTTCTTCTATCTTTTTCTTGAAATAGGAATAAAGAATGTTTGTATCTAAATAAACCTCCACTTTTTTCACCATGTAGTTGAGTATTTGCTAACAATATCTACAATTTGTCTAATTTCAAAGCGAGGTCTCCATTTGAAATCTGCTAAAGAGGAAAATCTTATAGATCCTTTGTCACCATTTAGCGTTATTTGGTATCTTCCACCATTCAAAAACTTTATTGCAGGTCTAATAGAAATTACTCTAAGGAAGTCTTTAAACTTGGCCATATATTCTAAAAATCTCTTATTCGTTTCCAGATTATTTCCTCTCAACGTCTGATAAAAGAGACCATCGATGTTTTTAAACATGGCTTGAGTAACTTCTAAACTGTGTTTTTGATATATTTGCTGTAAACCATCTGCAGATATTTTTATTCTTTTGAACTCAATTCCAGTAATCTCTGAAAGTCTTCCAACAATTCTCTCTGTAAGCTTATCTGGCCCTCTATAAACTTCTAAAATCTTTGTTTCGATGTTGAAAAAGCAGGTTATTTTCTTTATGATTTTTGAATTTCCGTTTTGCTTTAGTACTGAAACAACTTCTTCTAGCTCATCTTCTTCTAAGACCTTTGAGAGATGTTCCTCTAAGCTTTCCTCAAAGAAGAAGCTTATCATTATTTCTTCTGGTTGGGATTTGTTCAAGACTGCCGAGAACCATTCTTTATCTCCTTTCCCTTTTTCGTTTATCTCCCTTATTATTTGGAATTTCGGCTTTGTATTTTGAGCTACAAACACAGTTATAGTCGGCATTTTTTAAACACCTCCTTATTCACTTTAATTTGTATACACTATTGTAAATTTATTCAGGATATACAAAAATTCTTTTCGGGGGAGAGTACTTGGGACTGTGTGCAATTTATCTTTAGTTTATGAAGAAAGTTGAAATCAAATTAGAATAATCTTATAGCAAAGCTTATATATTTGTTAGATAACCCAAGTCTGGGTCGAATTTCTACCAAGGTTTTTCAAAAATCTAAAAGTTTAAAGGCAGAATGCTAATTGAAAAAATGGAGTATTTTACGATTGATGACTTTGATTTGAAAGGAGAAACAGTTGTTGTAAGAGTTGATATAAACACTTACTACGACGCTTCTTCAAAAAAGCTTTCTGATTCTCCAAGAATTAAAGCTCATGCAAAAACAATAAAAGAACTTCAAGAAAAGGGTGCAAAAGTCGTTGTTTTAGCACATCAAGGAAGGAAAGGAGACGAAGATTTTATTAGCTTGGAAAAACATGCAGAACTTTTAAACAAGTATTTAGAAAGGCCGATTGAGTTTATTGATGATATTGTTGGAGAAAAGGCGAAGAAAAAAATTAAAGAACTAAAAGAAGGAGAAGCAATACTTTTAGACAATGTTAGATTTTTAGACGATGAAACAAAGGAAAAGAGCATAGAAGAACATGCTAACTCAACAATAGTTAAAGAGTTAGCGCCGCTTGCAAACTATTTTGTACTAGACGGATTTTCTGTTGCACATAGGAGCCATGCAAGTGTTGTTGGTTTTTCAACACTTTTGCCATCAATGGCGGGTAGAGTGATGGAAAAAGAATTGAATGCTATAAGCAGAGCATTTTTCGATTTTGGAGACAAATTCAAGATAGTTGGTAACCTATTTATACATGACTTACCAAGATTTCAATTAAAGTGGGATGTATTCATTTTAGCTGGTGCAAAAGTTGATGATTGTTTGAAAGTTATGGAGAGATTGCTGTCTTCGAAAAATTTGGAGATGAAAAAAGTTTTGTTAGGAGGATTAACTGCCAATCTCTTCTTGCATGCTTCTGGCATAGATATTAATGATGATAACAGGAAAGTTTTACAAGACATGGGATATTTGCAATTAGAAGATCGAGCAAAAAAGTTACTAAATGATCACAAAGATAATATCGTTCTACCAGAAGATGTTGCAATAGAGGAAGACGGAAATAGAGTTGAGTACGATGTGAACAATATTCCTAAAAAAGGTTTGATTTTGGATGTTGGTAAAAAAACGATTGAGAAATTTAAAGAAATTCTGAGAGACGCTAAGTATATCATTGTCAAAGGACCATTAGGAATGTACGAAAGACAGCCATTTTCAATTGGAACAAAAGTAATTCTTGAGACTCTATCTAACTTGAAATCTTTCACATTAATCGGAGGTGGAGATACATCTACAGCTTTAGAAGTTTTTGGAATTCCTGAAGAAAAATTCTCCTATGTAAGCTTGGCAGGAGGAGCTTTAATAGATTACTTATCTGGTAAAGAATTACCTGGAGTCAAGGCTTTGGAAATTTCTTATAAAAAATTCAAAAAATGATTTCTTATCTGGATACAAAAACTTTAGCAATTTTTTCTAGGAATTTTCTTTTGTTGTTTGCAAACACAAAAGCACTTGCTATTAAAACACCTTGAGTACCAAAATCTAAAGCAGCCTTTATATCTTCTTCATTAGTTATTCCTGCTCCACAAAGCTTAATAATTTTTGGATTAATTTCATCAACAAGCTTTACAAACTCTCGAAGCGATTCTGCTTTATATTTTGATACAGCTTTCCCTGTAGCTATCAATTCTGGCGGTTCATAACCCAATGAATATGATGATAGTTTTGCAATATTTTCAGCCTCTTTTAAATCAGATGCTAAAGCGAATATCTTGATTCCATACTTTTTTGAGATTTTGATAATTCTTTCAATTTTTTCTATCGGAACTTTTTTCTCAGAGTGATTAATTAAAGAACCATAGACACCATATTCTTTTAGAGAATTGAAAGAAATAGTTCCAGTGAATCTTCCTTCTTCCACATCATCCACGTGTTGAGCTAGTATAGGTATATTAGTGTCCTTTACCAACAAAGGAATGTCTAAAAACTGCGGTGCAACAAAAATATCAATTTTATATTTTTTCGAAATTTCTTCAACAATCTTTGCAAGTTTTAAAGCTTTTTTACCACTAGCTTCTTTGTATGCTTTAAAATTCAAAACTATCATTTGTGGACAATCCTCCTAATTTCTTTAAGCAAGTTTATTGCCTCTTCATCCCTTCTCATCCAAACATTTCTTCCAATTGCAACTCCAGCAGCCCCAACACTCATTATATCTTCTACAATTTTTAAAACATCTTTTTCTTCTGAAATTTTTGGACCACCTGCAACTAAAACTGGAGCAAAACAATCTTTGACAACTTTTGAAAAGCTTTCCTTATCACCAGTATAATAAGTTTTAACAATATCAAAACCAATTTCCGCTCCAACTCTAGCTGCATATCTTATAGCATCAGCATCATACTTTGACTTAAGTTTTTTTCCTCTAGGATAGGCAAATCCGAAAATTGGTAATTTATATTTGTTAGCCTCTTGCTTTATTTCTTCAAACATTTTCAACATTTCTGCTTCTCTCTCAGATCCAAAGTAAATTGTACAAGCAATTGCTTTTGCTCCAACATCTTTAGCTTCTTTAACACTTGTTACAATTTGTTGAATTTGATTTTCATCTGGAGTCAAACTCGTTCTCGCAGTTAACTTAACAATTATAGGCAATCTACCAACCAATCTTTTAATCCTTTTTGCAACTCCAATATGAACTATTATTCCATCAGCCTTTCCTTCCACAGCAATTCTTGCTATTCTTTCTGGTGACAAATCTATTCCTTCGTAAGCGCTTGGACCATGCTCTACAGCGTGGTCAAAAGCTAAAAGTAACGCCTTTCCATCTTTCATTATTTCTTTAAGCTTTTTCTCTTTTGATTCAAACATTCCTCTCACTCATGAATTTTAAAACTTCTTTTTCATTCGGAAAATAACCTTTGCCTTTACTAATCTTAAGTGCAGCATATGCATTTGAGAACTTCATTGAATAGTCTATGTCTTTTGTTTTCGAAAATGAGTGGACAAATGCTGCAGTAAATGAATCTCCAGCACCTGTAGTATTCACAACTTCGACTTTATATGGTTTAAATGTTTTTAGGTGTTTATCAAAAACAACAGAACCTTTTTCTCCTAAGGTGATAATTACTATTGCTTTTGAGATTTCTTTCAACTTTTTACATGCCTTTATTGGATCATCCGTTTCTGCTAGTTTCATTGATTCTTTTTCATTCATTATAACAAAATCAGATTTTTTCATAAGTTCAATCAAATTTTCCCTCTGGTAATCAATCATTGCTGCACTTGGATTGCAGACTACTTTTATTCCTCTGCTTTTTGAAATTTCAACAGCTTTTCTTAAAAATTTGATATTTTCTTCACTTGTCATACTAGTAAATATAAACCACTCACTTTTTTTAAAAGCGTTTTCATCTAAATCTTTTTCTGATAAAAGGCTATTCGTTCCTCTATAAACTAGGATTGTTTTTTCACCTTGGTAAAGAAAAAGTAATGAAAAACTAGTAGGGAAGTTTACTTTTTTGACATTTTTTGTTGATATTTTACTTTTTTTTATTTCTTCTAGAATCATTTCTCCATAGATGTCATTTCCAACTTTTCCGAATAGTTCGACTTTGTTTCCAAGTAATGAAAGAACTTTTGCAACGTGAAATCCAGAGCCACCAACATCGATAGAAATTCTATCAATTTGAAGTTTGTAGTCAAGAGGAAGAGCAATCATATCTTTTATCAATTGTATATTCTCAGAAAGATATATTGTTATATCTACTAAAAGAGAGCCGACAACACAAGCTTTCATTATTTTTATTTCTTTTCGCTAAATAAATTTCTTCTTTGCTCTAACAACAATCTAGTTTTGAAATCTGCTAATATTCCCATGAAGTTTGCAAAAGCTTCTTCCGGCGTTCCAAAACTGCTGAAGTACTTATGAACATCGCCATCTGCCCACCATTTGTTGCAAACATAATAATAGTGGTCGCTTTGTTGCAATAATCTCCAAATCTTTACCAAATCTTCATTTTTGCTTTTCTTAACAATCTTTTCTAGATTTTTAACTTCTTCAAACACCATTTGCTGCATTTTATTTCCCAACCACGCTGATACATCTCTTTCCATATCAGCCCAAGAGACCGTTGTGAATTCAAATACATCAATCTCTCCAATAGGTTGATACTTCTCTATTACTTCACTTGCTTTCAAAAATTCTAGATTATCGTATTTAAGAACCATGTATGGTAAAGCCTTCAAAAACCAAAATATTCCACTTTCTTCCGGTTGATGTTCACCAAAAGTTTCATAATCCATGAAAATATTGATAACTTGACCAGGCGTAGCACTTAACCAAGCAGCATATTTTTCAGCCGTTAAAGGCCATTGATCCCAATTTCTAGCAGAGAATCTATAACCAATATCATCGCTTAACCTATAATTCCTTAACAAAACTCTTATTCTTTTATCTGGCGTAGGATCATTCGGATAACAATATTTTCTTACATAAACATAGTTTGGATTTCTCCACTGTAATATCCTTTCTGCACCTTCGGTAAATATCGCCTTAAAACCTAAATTTTCTACGATTTTTGCAATTCTGTTATTATAAATCATTTCCGTGTTAACAAAAACTTTTGGTTCTCTGTTGAAATAATCCTTTAGCATTTGTCTATGCATTTCAACCTGTTCTATGAATTCTTCCTCGCTATCGTACAAACTTGCCAAAGAATGAAAATAAGTCTCTCCGTAAAACTCAACTTCCTTTTTCTCAGCAAGTTGTTTAAAAGTTGACAAAACATCCTTATTAAATTTTTCTGCGCTTTCTACAAATGTTCCAGTCAAGCTAAAACCAACTTTGAATTTCTTTTTTTCATGCTTCAAGTTATCTAAAATTTCCAAAATTATTCTATTTGTAGGTAAATAACATTTGTTAGCCACTCTATCAAAAATCCATTTGTTCAATCCATTATTGAAGTAAACATCGTAAAGCTTTCTATCTTCTATAAATCCATTTGACTGAAAATGCGCAATTCTAATCGGTTGATGAACTTGAAAGGAAAGAGTTACTGACGGCATACATTACTTTACAAACCCACTATAAATTAATAAACGAAATTCATCATCCATCTCAACTCAAATCCAGCTAATGCAAATATTAAAGCTTTTAAAAATTTGCCTATAAAAGTTGCTAATAAAAATTTTTTTATATCGTATCTTCCTATTCCAGCAGAAATTCCAACAATATCGAATGGAAACGGTAGGAAAGCAGCAGTAGATATTGCAATAAATCCATATTTCTTGAAGAATTTTCCGAATTTCTTAATGCTTTTTTTATGTTTTTTAATCATAAGCAAGTTTCCACCAAGTCCTATAAAATAGCCAGTTAGTTCACCAACTGCCATTCCTAAACCTGAAAAAAATGCAACTAAAATCGGGTTCATTCCTAAGCTAGAAGAAGCAATAATAATTAAGTAAAGAGGCGCCGGAAGAAAAATTGTAGAGGTTGAGATAGCACTTACCAAAAACACACCAATGTAACCAAGAAGCTTTATAAAAAACAAAAAATGTTCAATCATGTTTATCCTATGTATCTTTTACTCTCTTCTTTCTGAGCTGGAACTACCATTGGAAATGGAAGAGGAGAGGGAAACCTTATTTCATCAGCTAAAATTATAGCCAACGTTAAGCATTTCTTAAATAGAAAGTTTTTAACTTCCAAATCTATACTTTCCGGCAGTTTTTTGTCTTTCTTCCACATTTTTACTGCATCTTTTGCTTCCTTACCATCATAAAGCAATGTTCCACCCATTTCTATCTTTCCAAAGCCTTCTTTATACTCTACTATAAACTCAAATCCTATCTCTAAGACCTTTTGTTTGTTTAGAACTTCGATTTCCTTTTCTTCAACAGAAACTATTTTAACAGAAGAAGATATATCAACCTTTCCAGAAATTTCCTTTGTTCTATTGGCTTCTATTTTTATAAAGTTATATCCGATTATCATTTCATTCAATTGTTTTTCAATTATTTAAGCATGATTTTCTATTTTTTTGATGAGAGAAATAATCTTTTTAGTTTTGTTTTTTATTGCAATCTCACTCTTTTCGCTTTATCTTGGAGAGTTAACAAGAAAGGCAATAGAAAAAGGAGAAATAGAGCCAGTGTTTTCAAACCCATCTGATTACACAAATTCAATCTATATGTTTGTTTTAATTGTTTTTGGAACGTTGATAATGTTATTTTTCATAAAGATAAAAATCGAGCTAGTAAAAGTTTTAGAAAATGTGGCATTGTTTTTGCTAATCTCGACTACCTTTTCTTACTTTTTACCAATGCTTCCCTCCTTTTTATTATCAATTGTTCTTGTTATTGTTTCCGAGATAAAACCTTCTTTTATCGTAAAGAATCTCTGTATATTTTTATCTATACCTTCAGCTTCCGCTATAATAGGTGCTTCTTTAGATTATAAAGTTGTTCTCCTATTTTTTCTAATTTTAGCCTTTTACGACATAATTTCAGTATTCCTAACAAAACACATGGTTTATCTTGCCGAAAAATTGTTATCTAGACCAAGTGCTTTAATTTCCATATTTCCTTCAAAAAAGATAAGAAAGGTCAATTTTTCATATAGTACAAAAAGAGTTGGGGTTATTGCTTTAGGTGCCGGCGACTACTTTATGCCAGCTTCATTTTCAGTATCGCTCTTACCATTAGGTATCAAATATTCTCTTCTCACCTTATTTCTCAATACCATAACTCTTTTCTTTTTGTTCTACTTTATTCAGAAAAGAGAAATTTCTAGACCATTACCAGCTATACCCTTTCTTTTCGTTTCTTCAATCTTAGGTTTTTTAATTTCTTTTTATCTCTAGTCATAATTTTTAAAAAGTTAAAAATCCAATAATCATTGATGAAAATCAAATTCATTGAGAAGCTGTTTGAGGTATTTGGAAGTGAAAAAAATAGGGAAAGAATAGAAAAGATAAAAAATAGGGCTTATGAAGCAATATCTTTACCAACAATTATACTTGCAGGTTTCTTTATAAGAATAATAACTTCTTTTGTTGGTTGGATAAGAGCTATTTTAATCTCTTGGGGAGTTTTTGATGGTGTTATTTCAAACTATCTCTACAAAGAAGAGAAATTCTTCCCATACCAATTCCTAAGATACGGAAGAATAGTTGCAAATCTAAGCGGAATAATATCTCCAGTAATTCCGATTATCTGGAATATCTCAGATGGAATCTATAGTATGATAATCTATGAAAGGGCTCATGTCGTGGAAAATTTTTCTAGGTTAGGAAGAGTATTAAATGGAGCAATGTTTATTGCCTTTTCTTAAGTTTTTATATTTTTAGTCAAAAATTTTTGTTGACGTTTAAGTTTTAGCAAATAAATTAAATAGTATGCTATAGCCCCGTCGTCTAGCGGCCAAGGATACCGGGCTTTGGTCTTTTAACCAAAGCTTTGAGAAAAAGATGAAAGGAAGAGACCCGGGGACGGCGGTTCGAATCCGCCCGGGGCTATCGTGCAACAAAAATTCTGTGTCTTTCTTCTTTATTTTGAATTTCTTGAAGAATTCTTTTAACAATCATTTTTTTAGGATCTGGTATCATTTCTACTCTCTTTTTTATATCTTCAAAAGACTCAAACGGTTTTTTCTTTCTTTCTTGCAAGATGTTAAAGAGGTGTTTCTTTCCTAAACCGGGTAAAAGTTCTAAAGAATGCATTCTAGTAGATAAAGGCGCGGCTGAATTGAAAAATAAAACAAATCTACTTTCATTTCTGGATACAATTTCTTCTACTACCTCCTCTAATAGGTTTTTTGCTAAACTTGTAAGCTCCTCATAACTAATTCTTCTTTTTATATATTCAACAACATCCCTTTTACCAGAACCAATATAGATTCTATCTCTTGGTTTAACTATTGCATTTTTTTTTATCACAACTTCTAGTAATGAGAAATAAGTTTCACCAATTCCTTGAGCTGTTGGTTCCGGTCTTTTATCAGTAGCTTTCCCCATTGGAAGAAAATCTAGAACTATTAAATACTCCTCTTTAATCAAGCGAATCACCTACAAAAATTTTTTAACAATTTCTAATATTGTATTTATTTCAGAATCTTCAAAAAGAGTATAATCTTTGTAAAGTATTGTTCTTAGCTCATCTTTTGTGGTTGGTAAAAAATTGCAAATTTGTACTATTTGGTCTTCCTTAAGTTTTGGTATTTTTGATAGTTCTTCTATAAGTTTTTTTTCATCCTTTTCAGAAAGCTTGGTGAATTTGGAAAGATGCTCCAAAGCGTTATTCTGCTCATAATTCATATTCTTTTTGCTTTTCTTTTCAAGAATTCCTTTTGCTCTTCCAAATGTTATTGGCTCTTCAGCTATTATTTCCATACTTATCTAAAATTTAGTTAAAATTCTTATTTAAAAAGTAAAGGTTTGAGGTGTTCAGGCCTAGAGATTATTTTTTTTATTTTATTACCAATCTTAACTTTTATAACATATGCTCTTCCTCTCTTTTCTATAATTTCGCCAACCATTCCCTTGAATCTAGAAAAAGGCATTCCTCTAAAACTACTAGGTTCTTGCTCTATTACAACCTTTTCTCCTACTTCAAATTGCTGCACAAATTTCGTTATTGGAGGTCTGTATCTACTTTCTCTTGCTAGTTTTTTTCTCGTTTTAATTCTAAAACCCTGGGATTTTTTTGCCATATTTCTCTACCTTATATTATACCAATAAATCTTTTTTAAGTTGATCATAAGCATTGGGATTAACGAATCTTACAATTTCTAGAGCAAAATCTATTGCGGTTCCAGGACCTTGTGACGTTATAACATTTTTATCAACAACTACCTTTTCATCTACAAAATTCTTTATCTTATCTTTCATGCTAGGATAGCAAGTTGCTTTTTTCCCTTCCAAAACCCCTATTTTTTCCAGTATTGTTGGAGAGGCACAAATAGCGGCTATTAGCTTACCCCTATTATTAAAAGTTTTAATGAAGTTTATAACATTTTGATTATTCTCCAAATTTTTATAACCAGGATTGCCTCCAGGAAGAACAATTCCATCATAATCTTCTGGTTTAACATCGGTTATTATCTTATCGCAAAGGATTTTAACTCCATTCCTACCAGCAACAATTTCATCTTCAATTCCAACAACATCGACCTTTATATTAGCTCTTCTAAGGACATCTATCACAGCGATTGCTTCAATTTCTTCGAACCCTTCAGCTAAAGGAACAATCAACCTCATTCACTCACCCCTGTGGATTTTGATTACATCCAATAAAATCTTTTTCGGAGTGTTATTTAAAATTTCGCTAATATTAGGTTTTGTCCTTCCATTATCTCCAGTTATGAGTTCTTTTATATAAAG
>Ga0080004_1138233_pt1 | contig 11590 bp, 13 predicted proteins | sample WasSprMetagenome_FD_69207 | JGI IMG/M metagenome (GOLD analysis project Ga0080004, IMG submission 69207) | Sulfidic aquatic microbial communities from Washburn Spring, Yellowstone National Park, USA - WS (SPADES assembly) (version 2) | ecosystem: Environmental > Aquatic > Thermal springs > Hot...
GTGCAAAAAGGGAAACAATGTGAAAAATGCCTCCTCATGTTGCGAGCCTTCCTATGAGGAATTGAAATGAACATCAACATAAAAACAGGAAATACTGAAAGGGAGGCGCTCTTTAGGTATTCTGGATAAGTTTACTGACCTTAAGGGAAAGTATATAATAGAAAAGTATGGGAGAAGTAAACCATGAACCTTATACCCGCTAAAACATTTACAACAAAGTACATTGAAGAAGTTTGCAAAGAAAATGTCTACGGAGTTATTATAAGTGTCTTTACCAGAAAGGATCTTGAAAGGAAGCTTCCAGGCTGGTGGAATAAGAATGTAGACTATGTCCACAAAGCAACCTTTGGTTTCTTTGGTGCTAATTCTAAAAATGAAAGATTTACATCCAACGCTTCCTATTACGAGATTGAGTACAACATTACCTCCCCAGTATTAAATCCAAACTATTCCCGACTTGAATACAATGAGAAATTCAACCTTCAAAATATGGCGATGAAGTATATTGACGACTTGAGAAAGGATAGAATTGATGTTGTTAGTTTCGTTTTGGAGGATATCTACAACTTATATCTTTACTACTTTTCAATTGGTGTATTTCCCATAAATGATGTACTGGCTCAAATGCTTTTGATTATGGATGTTCATGATATTAGACTTCCATCTACGGAAGACCCTAAAGAGTATTTCAAAGCTCTTTTCTCATATATAAAAATAATTGGAGTTGAAGTGAAAGACGACAACGAGTTCAAGGAAGCAGTTAAAACTTCCAGGTGGTTTATGCTCTTAGACAGAGGAGGTTCTGTGCGGTGAAGAAGGGAATTTTTCTTCTTTCACTAATTTTGTTAACTTCTTGTGCGAGGATTTCAGAGGAAACCATTAAAAGACCAATTTATAGAACTTTAGACATGCTTCCCATCAAAGACAATATAAAACAGGAAATGAAGCAAATAATTGATGAAGAGGTTGCAATAGCTTGGTATTACGTTCAATTTTGGGTAGATGGAATAAAGAGTAAGTTTTTGAAATAAAAGGAGTTAGATTAAGCACCTTTTAGATTTGGTTGCGAGCCTTTTTATGAGTAATTGAAACCTGGCCTGGCCACCTGTTCGATTGTCTCCCGCCTGAGTTGCGAGCTTCCTATAAGGAATTGAAACTATACTGTACTGCATTTAAAGTTAATACCGTTGAGTATATAATATCGTTGAGTATAACCTTTTTAAGCTTTAAATAGAACTTTTACAAGGTTATGGTAAAACTTTTGAAGAAGTTGTGTCAACTATAAGGGAAGTGGTGATTCTTACTGGGGAAAATTTTTAATTTTGTAATTTTTGAATTAACGGAGGATGTAAAAGATGAAAATTGAAAAAACAGGGAAAATTGTAGAGGTAGAACCAAGTTATTGGGCTCCTATGTGGAAATTTGTGTTTGACTTTATGAATTGGAGCGCCAGAGACTACCTTCATTATACCAGAGAGACAATAAAACGTGGACCTGTATTTGGCTCAAGTCATATTGTTTTAATTAAGCCAGGTTTTCTTTTACTACCAGTTTACAGATATTCTCGAATTCCTGAAGATAATGTTGTGAAAAGGTTAGGTATTGAGTTTAAGTATGATGATCTTATAATGATTGAAAACCTTTCACTTTTCAATGTGTACCGAGTTATTGAGGATGTTGATCCTGAAGTTGAGATTGCAATTAGAGTGAGAACTGGAATTGTTTCAAAAGGTGATATAATGAAGGCAAGTGTGGAGGGAGTAAGCATTGAATTCAAGACTGGCACTGAAGAAGATTCCAAGTATTACTACTATGTATCTTCTTGGGATAGCGAATATGACAGTTATTTAAGGAAATGGAGATGGGTAATAGGTAGGAAATATTCAAATTTTTCGTTGAACTTAAAAGAATTCACTCACTTGTATAATATTGAAAAGGGTGTGTTCATTCTTGTAAACTTCCTTTATACCTTATATACTGGAAATCTTAAAGCTGATGATACCGAGTATAACCTCTTCAAACCTTATGCTGAAATTTTACAAAGTTATGGTAACACTTTTGAAGAAGTTGTGTCAACTATAAGGGAAGTGGTGATTCTTACTGGGGAAAATTTTTAATTTTGTAATTTTTGAATTAACGGAGGTGGAAATATGGAAGAGATGATAAAAGTAAATCCAGAAGACTTACCATACCTTCACCAGTTTTTTAGTATAAATCTGCGATGGGGCGTGGATTTTTATGACGAATGCTTGGAGTATACAAGAGGTTATCTTGTGCATGGTGTAGGTGTAATTCTAATATACCTTACTCCAAGTTTTATTTTGGTTCCACAGTATAGGTATTCAGATCCCGCTTTGAATGATAGGTTTGGTTTTGATGTTAAGTATGATAGTATAATAAAACTTGAAAACCTTTCTACCTTTACAATTCAAAAGGTTACCGATAATTTAGACTATAAAATATATATGTTGCTTGATGCGGGTTATGATCATAACTGTAACGATTGGTGGGTGAGGCTGTGGAAGCTGGAGGTTGTGGTTAAATCAAAGATTAAAGATGGTAGAAGTCCAGTCTACAATTGGATATTTTTAAATCAAGATGTTGAACGCATTGACCTTGAAAAAGTGCTTAAAACTGTGAACTGGGCTCAAGGCAAACTCTATTCTAAATTCTTAAGTAGAGCAAATTCTTTAGTGGTTGATAGAATTCATTTTGTTGAAAGATCCCTTTTTATTTTTCTAAACTTTCTTTATACCATTTATACCGACACATTTAGCAAAGAAGACCCTGAACACATACTTTTTGATCCTTTTGTTGAAACATTACAAAGTTATGGTAATGCCTTTGAGGATATGTTGTCAACTATAAAAGAGATAGTTATTTTGACTGGATAAATTAGGAAATTGGGGAAGGCTAATAGAATTGATAGCAAAACAAGGAGGTTAAAAATGGAACTCGAATTAAGATTTGAACTTTCAAAAGTTTTACCAATTGCTGATGTTCTGTATAGGATGATGAATAGTTTGCCAAACATTGCTACCGTTGAAATATGTGGGGTTCCGTATGTTCTGTTTCCAAAAGCGGCAAGATACTTTGACGAACGCACAAAGGCTGTTTTTGGTAGTCCAGATAAAGAAAAGAAAATCTTTACGCTTGATGATTATGATACCATTGAAGTTGTGAAAGTTGATAACCCTGAAGAGACAAAACTTTTTCTGTTTAAATTGCCGGGGGGTGGTAAAATTTACGATATTGCTGTAATTATAAAAAATTCTAACTATTGGGTTGCTTCCTGTAGTAGTTTTGATGTTATGTGGCTTGAAGAAGATAAATATAAGTTTGTTGTGGAAAGGCTTCCTTTCAACATGGAGAATGCGAGTGAGAAAGAAATACACGACTTTGCATGGAATTCTGCCCATATTTCTCGTCGCTCGTCGGCAATTGCTACCTTCCTTTACACTCTTATTAACTTTGATTTTGAGGGTGAGAATCCACAGTTAAGGTTATGTAGTGAAAATTCTCGGGATTATGCGTCTTCTGTAAAGGAACAAATTAAAAGTCTTGGAAGTAATTTTACTGATGTAATTGAAAATATTGAAATATTAAGCCATTTCATATAAAGGAAAGTTAAATGGTGAAAGTAAGAAAAACGGGAAAATCCTTAAATATAAACTTGACAGACACGATTAAGCTTTTGAAATTTCTTGAAAACTTTATGTTCTTGGATATAGTAGATAGATACCTCAGCTATTTAGGTGAAAAATTAGTTCCATTGTCTTCAATTAAAAGCGATACACTTACCATTTACCCTAAGTATGTATTGGTTCCAACAACTCAGTATTACCTTTCTTTCATTGATGTGGAAGCAAACCTTGGAGGAGTTAGAATTATGCGTAAGCGTGATATAGAGATTGACAAACCTGTTCAATTTGATGAGTATGAGTTTATTGAATATTCTTGGGGTCCATGGTTTAAAGTTGAAATTGGCTTTCATATTTCATTTTATGAAAACGAAAAGAAAATAGGAGAGGATGGAGTATCAATTAAAGTTAAGTCTTATACTGGGTTTGGCACTTATTATTGTCCGTTGTATTTCTATAAAGATTCTGCTAAGTTGAGGTATGTTGAGGAGGGTTTAAAAGCGTTTATAGAGTCAAACGGAAAGAAGTTTGAAGATGTGGAACGGGAAAGTCCTGCTGCAGCACTTAGAATAGGGGTTCTTGAAGATACTATGTTTTTGTCTTTAAATGTCTTCTATTCCATTTACAATGGGATAGCTAAAGAGGATACTAACGAATACAAGATTTTTACACCATTTACAAGAATTCTCCACAGCTACGGTAAGAATTTTGAAGAGGTGTTGTCAGTTATAAAAGATTTTTCGGTGATTTTGTAATTAAAACAAAGGAGGATAAAATGGAAGGAATAATAAAAATGAACCCAGCGGAAATTGCTGGGTTTAGTAGATTTCTCCGTAATGTTTTTGGAATGGGTTTTGATAAGTATATTAACTCGTTGAAGAAGGCTGTAAAATCAAAGGAAATTTATCCAATGATACTGAAAGTTGAAATTGAGCCCAGCTTTTTGCTTGTTCCAGTTTATAGTTATTTCTTCTTTAAGAACCCAATTATAGAACACTTCGGGTTTAAGACTGATTATAAAGGTGAGATAGACAGTGAAAGCCTTTTACAGTATAGGATTTACAAACTTCCAGACAACGCTGACATAAGGATAGTGTTAAAACTTATACCTAATTTAAGAATGGTTCAGGAGGGAATGTTGGAAAAGTTATCAGTGGAGTTCAACATTAAGGCTAAAGATAGAGAGGATATTGAAGATATGGTTCTCAGATTATTCATTTCACGAGAAACTCTTAACCCAGATAACACAAATTTAAAAATAAAAACCTTAAATGAACTACAAGGTAAAAGTTTTGATGGACTCCTTCACTCGGAGCCCAGACAGATTTCTAGCACAGTTTATTATTTCGAGAAGAAAATGTTTGTCATTATCAATATCCTCTATACCTTGTATACGGGTGAGTATAGTGTGAAACCCAATAGAGAAGGTTTAAGAGGTAAAGATAAGGTTCTTATTCCCGTTGTGGAACTTCTGAGAAGCTACGGTAATGACTTTCAAGGGGTATTGGACTCCATAAGGATGGTCTCAGTATTTGTATAGAGGAGGTGGTATATGGAAATAAAAATAAGCCCGTTTGATGTTAAACTTTTATTCAGTTTCATAAGGAATTTTCTAATATTTGATGAAGAGAAGATAATTTCATTGCGTTTACCAAGATTATACAAGCTTAAAATTTTTCCTAACTATCTGCTGGTTCCAGTTTACAGGTATTCTCGTACACCTTTAGAAAAACTTCCTGGAGTTAACATTGAATACAAAGATAAGATAGACCCTGAAAACCTTTCGTATTTCAGAGATGTTAAACTTCCTGATGATTCCAAGGTAAAAATTGAGTTAAATCTTGAACCAAGTGGTGAAAGGAGTGCGAAGGTTTGGGGAGTAAGGGTCAATATCGGGGATCCAGATTACCGTTTTGTCTTGGTAATTGATGAAGGAGCAGACCTTCAATACCTTGATGAGGACATGAAAACGATAAGATGGGCTAAGGGTAGAAGTTATTCCAAGCTTTCACAAAAGCGGTTTTCCAAAGTTGTAGACAGTATATATCGTTTTGAAGAGTTTCTCTTTACTATTTCTAATTTGCTATACACCTTGTATACTGGTGAATACCGTAAAAATGTAAAAGAAGCTGAACTTTTTGACCGTTTCACAAGGGTTTTGCAAAGTTATGGGAATAATTTCGAGGAAGTTTTATCAATTATAAAAGAAATTTCAATACTGGCTTTGTAAATATGTGTAGGGGTTATTTTGGCTTAGAAATGTCGGATTTTACAGAGTGTATTCGGAAAAAGCGATCGATTTTGTCGATTTTCTTTGGTAAATTAGTCGAGGTAGCTTCAAAGCTACCTCAAGTTTTATAAAAACATTGAAGGAGGTAAAATGAGAAGTATATAAAAGTATAAGGAAGAGCAAAAGGCTCTGGTAGTATACTACCAAAGCGTAGTGGCTATTGTCGAAAAGGAAGATGGGGAAACAAGTATTACAAATATAAAGACTTTAACAAAAGCATTCGTTCCATTTCTGGAGGAGGAGGGATGTCTAACACGGGTCTCAGTAAAGCAACCAAAAAAATACTGAACTTGCTCTCTCTGGGATAGAAGTGAACTCGTTGGTCAAAACAAATGAAATAATAAAAATAGACCCAAGGGATGTCTTCCATTTTATCAATTTCATAAGAAATTTCTTAACTTGGAAACGGGAGGAAAAGGAGAAGAAAGGTTTATCTCCGTATGCCTACTGGATAGCTCCTTCGGTTATTTTAGTTCCAATTTACAGATACTCTCAAACTCCGTTAGAAGAAGGGTTGAAAATCAATTTTAGGCATGAAGACATTGTCAAACTTGAAAACCTTTCATACTTCCGACCCCACCGTTTCCCAAGAGTAGATGATGCTTGGTTTAGGATATATGGGGGTGAAGATGGAGAAGTTATTAGACCAACTTTTCTTGGTATTTCATTTAGAAACCTATCTTACAGTTATGGGGTGTACTTTGAAAGAGACTCAATTGATATAGAATGGTTTGAAAGGGATTTTGAAGTGTTAAACAGAGTTAAAGGGAGAGTATTTCCTAAACATTTGGATTTTACTGAATCAAAGACGGTAGAAAGTATGCTTCACCTTGAAAACGGTTTGCTTACAATTATGAGTTTTCTGTATGCACTATACACAGGAAAATACAGTGGCTTTGGAGATGGCCACGAACTTGAATATGAGTTCTTCCTTCCTTTTACCGAGACTTTCCAAAGTTATGGTGAAACTTTTGAGGAGGCTTTGTCAGTTGCAAAAGAAGTGTCAATGTTTGTTGGGTAAAATTGAAAAGGAGGTAAAGATGGGCTCCTTAATTAAAACGGGTGAAGTAGTAAAAGTAGACCCAAGGGACATTATTTACCTTTACAGGTTCATAAGAGAATATATAACTTGGAACTTGGACGATTACCTCAACTTCTTAAACAAAACAGGCAAAAAAGATTCTTACTATTACTACGCCACCGTTAAACTTAATTCCTTACTGATGCCTAAATTTAAGTACTCTTCTCTTTATGATAGGATTGGGAATGTCAAAATAGAGCAAGCGGATAAAATTAAATATGAAAATTTTTCCAACTTTGATGTTTATCAACTTGACCCTAACCCAGACGGGGAAATCTTGAAAGTTGAACTTGTATCAGTAATTGCACGTAGTAACGTCGGAGCGGTAGCCAGAATTAGGGGATTAGATTTTGTTGTATCTGAAGCTGGATCTGGTGTTCTACCAGATGTTACCAGTATTGAATACTCTTTTTCTGCAACGTCTATTCACGAAACTAATACTGATATAGAGGAACTCCAAAGATATTTGAGAACCTTAAGGTGGACGCAAGGTAAAAGTTATTTGGAACTTTCCAAACACTCTATACCTAATGAAAATGGAGTTGTATACAAGATAAGACACTTTGAGGAGAAATTCTTCCTTTTTGTAAACTTTCTTTACACTTTATATACAGGTAGTTTTGAAAAGAATGACCCAGGGCACATACTTTTTGAACCGTTTACGGAGCTTCTAAGAACCTATGGTAACACCTTTGAAGAGGTGCTGTCAACTATAAAAGAGGTTGTGACTCTTGTTGGGTAAACTTGATAAACCAGAAAAATGAAAACCCTTGAAAGTTGGTAAACTCAGCAGTAAGTTTTTCAGTTGTACAGCGTTTACACTAACAAGTTAGGAGGCTTGATATAAAAGCAGAAAAAAACTGGTGAGGAAGTAAAAGTAGTCCCAGAATACATTTTCCCCTTTACTCATTTATAAAAAAGTCTGTGATTTAGAACGTTAACGAGTATCCAGATTTTGTGAGTAAGAAAAAGAATTATAGGCCCATTTTTTCATTTCCAGAATTTGGTAAAATAGATATAATGATGCACAAATCAGACGATCCTAAGATGTCGAAAGAAAAAGGTTGTTCCTACAATCGAAAAGCACTTAGATAGAGCGCTCGAGATTGTTGCTGATGGACTCATACTAAAGACTACCGATAAAGGAAAATTTGGAAGTTTGATTTGTTGCGAGCCTTCCTGTAAGAAATTGAAACTCAGCAGGCTTGTGGATCCTAAAGCGTGAATGGTTTTCAACTTTTATCTTCTCTTTATAATTATTGAATTTAAATTCAATTCCTAACATGAACTATAAGAAAATTTAGTAAAAAACATAACCTCTTCCAAGTCCAATGCACCTTTTGATTTTATTATTACCTATTTATCACAAACTATAAATCTTCTAACAAACTTGTAAAAGCAAGCAATGTCCCTCAAGTCTGCCTTTACCTCCTTTTTCCACCTTCATTAGTTTACCACTATTCTCCACTCTCCTCAATAACCCGTACAACTTTAAACCATGTAATCCAGTTAGGGGAATTTTCAGGAATAACGTCAGTAGTAATACCAATCCATTTTGCTATTGGAAGTGGGTTTTTCTCAGGGAAAGCATTCACATGACCATCGGTAAGAATAATACAAGCTATAACATTCCTTTCGGGGAGAAGTTTAGGTAGTCTCTCAAGGTCGGTAAATTCTGTTCCACCTCTACCTTTAAAATTGAACTCTTCTTCTACATGTTCTACCTTTCTAACTCTTTGGATCATAGCATCGATCTCTACAAGGTAGATCTCCGCTTGCTTTACAAGATTGTTTATAAGATCTAAAGAATACTGAAGTTCCTCCTTCCCCATTGAAGCGGAAGTGTCTACTATAATCACAATAGCCCGTCCGCTTAAAGGTCGGTAAGCAGGGAACACAAATCCATTATTATTAGCATTAAGCGGGTTGTAAGCAAAGTAAGTCCTTTCCACTTCTCTGAAAAGCCCAAATAGGTTGTCTTCTCCTGCAAGTCTGAATTTTACTCTTCTCTTTTTGAGCCATTTAATGGTCTCTTCGATTTCACCCGGTATCGTACCAATACTTTTCGGGTACATCTTGTATTCCTCAATTGCCTTCTCAAGGATCCCACCGACAATCTCTTTTATCCTACTAAAATCGTGTTTTTCAAGCTCTTCAGCTTCCTCCGATAAGAAGTCTTTAAAGCCTTTGGTAGTACCTTTGTCAATATCCTCTGAATCATTAATTACAACTCCAATTCCACGACATTTGTTCTTCTTAGGAACAAGCTTTTCTAAAAGCTCCTCCAGCGGGATCTCCTTCTCAAGCGGTGGAACAAGTTCGCCTTGCTCAATAACTTTCATATCCAGGTAAATATTGCAAATACTGTCTGCCGCCACATTAGCTATAATAAGCAATGGCTCAGAAATCTTATTAATGCCTCTTCTTTTGAAAAACTCAATGGTCCTTGGTAAGTGCAAGTTAATATAGTGTATAATCTCATGTTTTACGATTTCTCTGAAAATGAAAAGCCTTTTTAGTAATTCTTTGTTTTCCTTGGAAATAGTTTTTACCTTTTCTACTTCCTTTTCTACTTCCTTCACAAATCCATCAGCAATATCAGGGGTCTTCTCAAGGATTTTTTCAATAAATGGTATAAGTTCATGTCCATAAACGATCCTTGGAAGAGCATAAGAAATCGTATCCCTATAGCTCATTGCCATAACCGGAACTTTAGGATCAAACTCTTCAGCAAAAGTAAAGTAAAAGAAGGTATAGAAGTCCATCTTCTCAAGAACTACCATAAGCGTTTTCATTTTTGAGGTAAAAGCAAGGGTTTTCTTCTTTACCTCTTCGAGGGAGTTCTTTTCTGATAATTGTTTCATTGTTCTTACCTCTTTACAAGCTCAAAACACTCTTTAAATTCGGGAACTCATTATTAATGTAGCTTATATGCCTTATAAGAAAGTTCGGGTTCCTTCTGGCAAGGTTAGAAAGGAAGCCAACAATACTGTCCTCCAATCCAAATTTCTTATACATTTTCTTAGCAAACTTAATAGCATTAAGGAACTCATCATCGTCCTTGAGTGGCATAAATGAAACAACAGCAAGAATAACTGGAACTTTTTCCTCCTCTACCTCAACATCTTGGCCAGCAAGAATGCTTCTAATAAGTGAAAAGTCAAGGTCAGCAAGTAATATATCCGCAATATCTGGGGAGATTACTGTATAGAGTAATCTTCTTAAAAACGGATCATCGTGATACGTTTCAATAACTTTAGCAGCAAACTCAAGGTTCCTTGGTGTAAGGGTCGGGGTAAGTTGCTTAAACCGGTTCTCTTCATAAATCCTGTTTCCAATTGCCTTAACCTTAGAGGCCACGATGGAAGCGGAAATCGGGTATCTTTCTGAAAGATAGTCTAACAATTCATAAGTATCCGTAGTGACATTGATTATAGCAAATCTTGCGAGCAAAGCCTTGTCCATAACATCAGCATCCTTATAATCCTCACCGATATTGACGGCACCGATTACCAACGTCGCCGGGTGGATCTTCTTTCCACCAAGGGTCCTCTCAAAGAACACACTCATGACAGCGTTCCTAACCCATGAGATAGAACGGTTAAGTTCATCGAAGAAAATCACAGCGCCACTCTCAAAAGCCGGGGAAAAATCCTTGTTCAATACCTTAACGAAGTAGCCGTCTTCCGGAATGACTTTCGGGATCCCACCAACATTCTCAGGAAGTTCCGTTGAAAGCCTAATATCAATCAAGGGAAGTCTAAGTTCTTTGGCTACCTCTCTAACAATTGACGTCTTACCAACACCGGTTCCCCCATTGAGGAGAATGGGTATCCCCAATGGGTAGAGTTTTTTAATGGCTTCCTTGGTTTCGTTTAATGTAAAAACTGCCGTTTTTAAAACCTCCTTTTTTAATTTTTTTTAATTTTTTTGTTTTTACTATGTGTTGCAAACCTTCCAATGAGAAATTAAAACAACTCTTTAAAACTAAACCGCATAAAATTACCAAGACAGCGCTGCGAGCATTTCTATAAGGAAATGGAGCCATGAATTTATGCGCTGAAAATAAGGATGTGGAAAGCACCCCAAACCTTTCTATGAAAAATTGAAACACTTCTATATCCCTTTCTGAACTCTTGGAGGGATATATTTTGACCTTGTGGACATAAATAAGCTAACCATATCCGAGACTATAAGCGAAACCTTGATCCTTGAAAACTTTCTAAAAGTCTTCGGGTAAAGGTTAACTTCAATCGGCTCAACGCTATTTTCTATTAGCCTGTTTACCACCTCCTTCAAATTGTTTACCATTTTATATTTCATTGGTTCACTCACAGAGTTTGTTTTTCCTACCCTTCGTTTGTATTTGTAAACAATCATTTTTGTGTTTAATCGTCATCTTCACTAAGAAGTAGTCCAATAGCATCATCATCATTGTCAGCGTATCCAACTATACCTTTTTTAAATGAGATTGCTGTCGCTCTGATCCCATCTTTTCCTTTTATTACATTACCCACCACACCTTTGTGGACATCTATTACTGTTGCAGTGTAGTCGTCCTCATCTATCACTGCCTTT
>Ga0080004_1083481_pt1 | contig 11587 bp, 15 predicted proteins | sample WasSprMetagenome_FD_69207 | JGI IMG/M metagenome (GOLD analysis project Ga0080004, IMG submission 69207) | Sulfidic aquatic microbial communities from Washburn Spring, Yellowstone National Park, USA - WS (SPADES assembly) (version 2) | ecosystem: Environmental > Aquatic > Thermal springs > Hot...
AGTGTGCGGTGTAGGGATGTGAGAGCATGTCGGGGTTTCCGCCGGGTCACCTCCACGCCTCCTCGAAGGGTGGCTTCTGTCCCGGCACCTTGTCGTAGAGCTGTCGAAAGCCCTCCCTGGGCATGTTCCACATGGGCATGGCTAAGGACCACCTATGGCGGCCGATTTCGGCTCTTGAGAGCCCCTCGCTGGTGGCGGCGACGGCGACGATCCTCTCGTAATCGCCCGGCGGGTACTCGATTAGAGATAGGAGACTTTTGACGTATAGGCCGGCCTTTTCGATGCCTATTGCCTGGAAGGCCTCGTCGACGAGCACCGCGACCCTCTTCTTCCCCCGCTTGACTAATTCCTTGATTATGTCTATTGCCAGGTTTGCGAGCTTAATTTGGGCGATGCCGGACGTCTCGGAGGCGGCTTCGACGAGCTTTCTGGCGACTTCGGCGACGTCGGTGTGGGCTATGAAGTCCCTGCGGGCCGCGTCGACGTAGACCACGTCGTAGTCAAGCTCCCTAAGCACCTCGGCGGCCTGCCTGAGCAGTGCCGACTTGCCGCAGCCCTCCGGGCCGAAGATGACCACCGGATACCTCGTGCTCCTCTCACCCCAATCGACCACCTGCCCGATGGCCGCATCCCTATCCACGAACTCGACCGGGAGCCCTGGCAGGAAGGGAAGCCTAACCCTCCTCACCTCACTTCGCCGAGCGCCCTCCTGACGGCCTCCCTATGTAGCGGCGTCTGCCATGCCACGTATCTCCCAACGCCCAGCTCGGGATCCCTCTCCGGCGGCGGCTGGTCGACCCACAGGTACTCGTACCTGCCCATGACCTCGATCACCATGTTCATCTCCACTAGTTTGCTCAGCAGGCCCATCCTCTCCCTGACGAACAACGTATCGGGGTCGCCCACCGCCTCTTCGAGCCAAGCCCTCTCAGTAGGCGTTAACGACCTTATGGCGAACGCAACCCCCCTTTGCTCGAGGAACGCCCTCACGGCGTCGTCCCATCTCCACCTATTATCGTAAAGAACGGCCAAGGCGCTTGGGTTTCCGCCTGTGAGCCGCCACGCCTCCTCTAAGGGCGACTTTGCTCCGGGTATCGCCTCGTACAGCTGCCTAAAGCCCTCCTTGGCCATGTTCCACATCATCATCAGGCGGCCCCACCTGTGCCTGCCGATTTCCCTCCTCGACAAGCCCTCGCTGGTGGCGGCGACGGCGACAATCCTTTCATAGCTCCTCGGCGGGTACTCGATCAGGTTTAGTAGGTTTTTGACGTACAGGCCGGCCCTTTCGACGCCTATCGCCTGGAATGCCTCGTCGACGAGCACCGCGACCTTCCTCCTGCCCCACCTGTCGAGCAGCTCCCTAACTATGTCTATGGCTAGGTTAGCCAGCTTCAATTGAGCCACGCCTGAAGTCTCTGCCGCAGCGTCGATAAGTCTCTTGGCGACATCCGCTACGTCCGTATGGGCCACGAAGTCCACGCGCGCGACGTCGACGTAAATGGCGTCGTAGCCAAGGTCCCTAAGCATGGTTGCCGCTTGCCTAAGAAACGCGGTCTTGCCGCAGCCCTCCGGGCCGTAGATGACAACCGGGAATCTGGTGCCTCTATCGGCCCAGTCCGCCACCTGCCTGAGGGCGGCGTCCCTATCCACGAACTCCACGTCGAGGCCCGGCACGAGGGGTAGCTTGACCTTCCTCATCCCAGCTCGGCGGGGGCTTTTCCGACGGCCCGCTCCCCTACGCCCAGATGGGGGCCTCTCCGGGGGCGCCTAGCCGGCCTCTCGCCTGCTGGAGGGCCGGTCCCGCGTCTCCGCGTCGGGCGGCTTGCGGAGGCTTGCGGCGGGCTTCCGTCGGCTCTGCGGCCATCGACGTCCTGCCGGAACGCCGTCCGCGTCAGCGCTCTTCTAGGGGGCTACGCCTATCCAGCGCGGCGGGTCGGCCCATCTCTTCGCCTGTGAACGGCATTGCGGCGCCTCCGTGGGGAGGAGTTCGCCTACCTCGCCGCCTTGGGGGCTCCCCGAATCTGAGGAATGGGGGGTCGTGGGTAGGTCTCGACGGCTGCGTCGGGCAGTATTGCTGTCTTCCCGCGGATGGGCGCCAGCGGCTGTCCGAGGTCGATTTCTGTGGGGGTCTCAAAGCCATAGCCTATTAGGCCGTAGCCGCCTCGCGGCCCCCGCCTCAGCGGGTCTCCGGCGCGCGGCTGGGGCGCCTCACGGCGTTGCGACGTCCCTCCTCCACCTCTTCGGCGTGTTGAGCCACTGCAGGCCGAGGGCCAGCGCCCTCTCCTCGTCCACCTCCACGCCGAGGCGCCTCGCCACGGCGTACCCCACGGCCCTGGCCAACACGCGCAACGGCGCGGCCAGGCGGAGCACCTCCTCCGCCGCGCGCCTGAGGGCCTCCACCAAGGTCTGTGATTTTATGCGGCCGCCCCTCCTGAGGTATAGGATTGCGGCGTCTATGAGCGCCCTGGCGGCGGGGCGCGCCCTAAACCATACGCCTCTACGCAAGGCGCGGCTCTTAAACCCCCGAAGCGACACCAGCGAAGGCACAAACCCCGCCGCCAGGAGCATAGCGACGAACAGCCACGGATATATGAGCATTAAAACTTAATAGCCACACAAAACGCGGACACATGAATAGGGATAGGGCAATCGGCGCTGGCCTTGTGGCCATGGGCGTGATCGGGATTTTGTTGTACGGCTGGCTGGTGTTTTTCTCGCCGTGGCGGATCTTCATACTCCAACTGACGGCGTTTGTGGCGGTGGCCGCCGTCTTGGGCATACTGGCGTGGGTAGGATACGCCCTAGCCACCACACCCCCACCAAAACCCATAGAGGAGATAGAGAAAGAGGTCCAGAAAGCCTTGGAAGAAATCGAAAAGACCACGCAACACAACCCCTAACCACTAGCGCTATCTGGAAGACGCTCCCACCACCATTGCAGGGCTAATACCCGCGACTAAACCAAGAAGAGCACCTGGCTCAATAAACAAAGAGGGCTAGAGAATCACTAGTGGGCACTGAACCCCGGTTGAATAACTCTCTCAAAAACCGCCATATGTCGCCACAATACGGCACCATATACCGCCTAACCACGCTATCGGGCACCTTCCTCACCCATTGGACCAAAACGCGCTTAGCCATGATCCTCTTCAGATGCCTAAATGGGTACACAACCGGAAAAAGACCAACACAAGAGGCGCAAAAAGCACCCCACTCCAGCAAGAGACCCCACCCACAGAAACAACAGGCCCACGGCCTACGCCGGCACAAACTCCTCCCCCTCCCCAACGCCGCTCCGCTCCAAGGTCCTCCGTACGGTCTCCTCCACATCTCGCCCAGTCGCCACCCCCCAGAACCCGCCCAAGACACGTGCGTCAACTCTCGACGACGGAAACCGCCCCAGACCCCCAATCCTACCTCCATCAACACGTCTATACGTGACTTGGTATGTCTGATTGAGCTATGGAATTAATAGTAACGAATATTCATCAGTATATATTATAGTACGAGATGAATTTATAATGACGTAAATTTTGTCAGAAAGAGGCGGAGAAGTGCCCCAATTACCAGCTTCGGTAACGTGGATAGGTACATACTTCATATACTCCGACAGGAAATACATACACTCAAAAGATTTGGAATATTTGCAATTAGTAGCTATATCAAGCGGATCAATACGAAATGGAGAAAAACAAGGAATACGATCTATCTTAGTCTGTTGATCAAACATTAAATAATACGCGAAAGCCGCGAGCCTGCCATCAGTAAAGATAATTGTTTTATTATTATTAAAGAATGATGATAAAAAATAAACAGCATTAGTAGAATAGCGGTAGATAAATATTGGACGTTCTGGGTCTACATAGGGGAGAAATGCTGCGATAATTGTCATAAAAAGTGGTGCGATCAAAATAAAAATATAACTCAAAATTAATAATAAGTATAACCTATATGAAGTATATACAATACGATGTAAAAATGCAATTATATATGCAACTAATAATGGTATACCTATTGAAGTCAACGGATAAAGGTGAAGTGATGGATAGCCAACAGACAGATAAATTATAGCAAAAGGTATTGTAGCAAAAAGAAATGAACTAATAATGTAAAAATGATTGTCCATAATTATATAGTGAATATATCGGTATCTTATAACAGAAAATAAAAATATTACCAAAATCAAGACAAATGAAACTCGCGAAAAATTTGATAAAATGCGAAATACCTCATAATATACAGGATATAGTGACATAAAGACGAAAGTATCTGAGGTTGGCCTTTGAAATAACAAATAAAGAAACCTAAAGAAAATATCAGCTAAATTGAAAGCCTCAGGGTGATAGTAATAAACACCAGGATTCGAAATAACAAAAACAACTAATGAAAAAATAAAAATAGAAAAGAGATATGTATAATTGCATATTTGCCGATTTATAAATAAAGTCCGTAAAATACAAGAAAACACCATAAATAATGTTACGCTTACATATAGATATGTAGCAGAATAATATGAATAATTTAATGTAATAATTAATACTAATGATATAATAAATTCACTAATTGTAACTTTAATTTTAGCGGAAATCACGATCAATATATATATATTGATAAACATATAAACAACTCCTAGAGAAATATAAAATACTGCATAGGTCGGATAAACGGCGTGCCTTGTAAGGAGTATCAGTGTACCTATAAAACTAATTACTATATTTTCTTTAGTTACTTTCAACATAATTATATAAAAAATTAATACGTACAACAATGTCAATACTAAGCTTAAATCTATGTATCTGACTTGAGAAACTATAGTAATTAAGGCCAAAGAGTAATACGGGATAAATAAGTCTTGATACACTATTGGATGATGCACCCAGCATAAAAGTTTTGACATATATTTCAATAAATTAATGTTTTGTTCTGTCTCTACTGCTTTGGCATTAATCCACGAAGAATACGCAAAATAGTCATATTGTTCATTAATCATAGTTCTTATAACACCAAAGAAGCAAATTGTAAAAAACAATAAGAAAAAGGTAATGATAAATTTTTTACTTATCATAGCAGAATAAAAATGTAACATAACATATAGGCAGTGATGCCACGAGAGAGCGATGCCATATCCTTTAATAAGATCTTAAAGAAGCTTAACAACCTCATGTTATGTCATTCTCCAATATGATGTGTACTAATGACTTAGAGCTTTCATGTAGTTTGTTCAACAAATGTTTACTAATATCGTTAAGATATACAATCTGATCATGCAACTCTTCTTTCCGCAGAGATGAAAACACGGTAATATATTCTTTAAGAGTTTTAGTGTCTCCAGGCTCAACTAAAGGTATACCTTTAATAAGCGGGTTAAGTAGTTCAGGCACTCCTCCTACCTTTGATGCTATAAGCATTGTTTGCAACAATATAGACTCTATGGGTACATATGGAAGGGGTTCTTCATATATAGAAGGGAATAGTGAAGCCCAAGCCTGCCTATATAGGTTTAGTACTTCTGTATAGGATATTCTGCCTACAAGATGGATAACATTGCCGTATCCCCTGTTTATTCGCGATATGGTAAGTTGCGCTTGTTTACTATACTTGTTTGTGAATATGAACCTTGCTTTTACTCCCTCTCTTAAAGCCATCTCTATGGCTTGCATAAGTACGTAGAAACCCTTGACGTAGCTCTCACCTCCTAAATATAGAAACGTTGGTGTTTCAGCAAGATCCTTCCTTATGTTTACCACTGGGAGCGGAGGGTTATAGATCACTACAAGTTTGTCTTTTAGCGGGGGTAGTGCCTTCGCTAATAGTTCGGCATGCCGCTTTGATACGGCTAGGCCCGCCATACGGCCTCCTCCACATCTCGCCCAGCCGCCACCCCCAAAACCCGCCCAAGACGTCAGCACATCTTAAACCATATTAAAGCCTCTAGTTATACTTTTGTGTGTTTGGCAGAAGCTTTGTTAGTACGGTCTCTACGGCTTTTTGAGGTGTTAGAATTGACGTGTTAATGATTATAATATTTTTCATATATATACTAACAATTTTTATTATATTTTTATAAAGTAGTAACTGATATTTTAAATATAGCATTGACAGTTCCTCATCTTTCTTTCTGTTTAACATTAGATCAGGTGTAGCATATACATATATTCCGTATGAATCTTTACAAAGTGATAGTAAAAGTTTTATTACCATTTTACTTAGTTTGGTGTTAATTATAGATAGAGATACTATTGTGTCTGGTGAGAATCTATCAGCTATTACGATCTTGTTTAGGGCTGGTGGTAGACCTACACGTATGATATACCATATTAGTATGTTAACTGTTTCAAGTAGCGGATATATTCTGCTTTTTCCAAATATTCTTCTTAATGCGATGTCCAATACACGTGGCGAATGTGACCGAGGAACTACGCCTATGTGCTGAAGTAGTCGGAGAATTAAGTACATGAAGAGGTGGTGTACTCTCATTTTTAGGTAGACTACATCGTATCCCCTTTCTCTTAGTCTCGCGATAAGTAGTTTAGAAAGTGTGGTTTTACCTGCACCGTCAGGACCAAAAACTATTATTAGCGTCATATACGGAGCGTGAAGACCTTCTTGATACCCCTTGCACCTGCCGAGCTTACTAATTCTAGAAATGGTTTGTAGCTTTCTCTTCTCATTCTATGTTTAAGGTTGTGAAGATAGACATTGACAACTTCCCATATTTGAAGCTGGTGAGGAAGGGCAATTTTGTCTAAGAGTATTAGATTTATCTTTTTTTGGATCAATTTGTATGTTTCTATGTGTCCTGTGAGGGACAGGTAGTTGGGCTCTACATAGTTTTGTTTTATGCATAGGTAGGTTTGCAAGAAGTCTGAAAGGAGTATTTCGAATTCTTTTAGTACTGCGTGTGCCATAGTTATGACACATTCGTCTTGTGGCGAAGGAACATATATCTGATAACCATCTATAGTTATTTTTCTATGGTTTTGCCATAGTGTGAAGGCGTCATAATAAATGTAATTTCCTGTAGCCATTTTGTGATGTATGTCTAGATCCACGTAAGTTTTGTTAGCTACTTTTCTTATCGTCACTTCCGGCGTCCCTATTTTCCTAATGAAGTAACCACGTTTCTTAAGCTCATTTATGACATTACTCATTAGGTTGGTATCTATGATCAGAATGTCTACATCGTCAGGAACGTATGGGAATAGCTTGAACGTCTTTACAATAAGGTATCGTAAACTGAGTTTTTCGGCGATTTCTGCAAATTCCTTTATTGCCTCTCGTTGTAACATAAGTCTTCTTTTTCGTTCCTGCCACTCCTCCGTGTCTTGCAATTTCTTATTATATAGCCCAGCAAAATATAATACTTTATTCACTATAAGTTCATGTTTGATCTGGTCATTCACAGCTTCTTCGTTTAGAACCTTGAGGAACTCGGTAAATCTAATGGGCATAGCGTGACGTGTCTAGCTCTTCCCGAAGACCGATAATAGCTTATCTCTAATGTGGTCGCTGTTGAAGAGTTTTGACGCATGTTCCTTCAGCTTCAGTCCAATATCGATTATATATTCTTTGGGTTGGGCTAAAAGTGCATCTATTTTGTTCACCATGTCGTCTACGTCGCTTGGTGTGAATGTATAGTGTTCAGCCGGTGTCCCTTTCGTGATTTCTGGAACGCCGCCTACTCTAGCTGCTACAGGTATAGTGCCTGTAAGCATTGACTCGACGAGTACATATGGTAACGGCTCTTCCCATATCGAGGGGAAGAGTAACGCGTACGCCTCACCATACAGATTTATTACCTCTTTATACGATAGGTCACTATATACGACAAAACTATGAGGCAACAACTTACGATCATAAACCTTTGTCATAACTAGTTTTACTTTGTACTTCTTTGAAATTTTGTTAAAAGCTTTGTGTATTAGGTGAAATCCTTTAATGTAGCTTGACCCACCTAGGTAAAGCAACACCTTTTCGTCACCTAGTCTCTTTTTTGGTGGCAGGTCTGTATTTGTGAATTCTGGTGGCGGGGGGTTGTAGATCACGTCTACCTTGTTGCGGAGCTGTGGCATATTCTTTGCTATAAGCTCGGCTTGTCTATGGGAGACGCATATGATTTTATCGGCTTGTGCGATCCAGCCCTTGCTTCTTATGTACGCAAGGTAGGAAAGGGGCATCAGCAGAGTCCGTAAGAGACTTTTTTGGACGTGGCGCTCATGGAGGAGCGCCAGTTTGATTTCATAGGCGTGGTCAACTACATCTGGCTCGAAAAAGTATTTTACGCCTGCATATCTTATCGGCATGTAGTTGTGGAGATGTACAATAACCCGTCGATCCATTCTCTTGGCTATGGGAATTAACGGGTAGGCCGCTTGGGGTATGTAGAGGATGTCGTGATTTTTCAGTAGTTGTTTGAAGAACGCTGTCGTGCTGAAGACTTCCATAAGCGTCCATCTGGTCAATCTGTTGACGCTTCTTAGCATGGGTGTTATATAATATTTGACACCTGGGATTTTCGCTGGATTTTTCGTGCCAGTCACCACGGTCACGCTGAAGCCGTGTTTCGCAAGTATTTGGAGTGTGAGGTATGTGGCGAGTTCGGCTCCGCCGCCTTCGGGCCAGAAAAGCTCGCTTACCGTGAGTACGGCGGTCACGTGAAGCGGCTTAGCATGCGAGTACTTTCATGAAAGTGCCTACGGCGTAGCTGAGGACATACCCTCAAAGAACTTGATCAATTTTTCCACCTCTCTATCCGGATTAATTTTCTCATAGCTACGCTTAATAATCTCCCCCCTATTAAAATCCCTTTCTAAGATCCACAAAATCTTCTCGGCAAGATCATCAACATCGCCAGTTCTAAAGAGATAACCTGTAATACCATTAGCAATAGTCTCAGGCAAACCGCAAATAGAGCTAGCAATAGCTGGGACACCAAGCTTATTAGCTTCGACAGGTATTGCCGAAAAAGAATACATTATTTATGCCTTTCTTTTTCGCCATCATTTCGACCCAGCTGTCTTTACAGCAAACAATATAAAGCCTTATATTTTTAAACTCTTTTGTCAATTTGAGAATTTCTAAAGCCTGCGTAGCCGGAGGAAATGAATATGGATTAACATTACCTGTCAACGAAAACCATGTCATCGCACTTATTGTTACCACAAGATATAAAGCGAATATTAATGTATTTTTCATCAAACGTATCCTCGATAGTCTTTAGTTTTGAAGCCAAGGAAAGCTTTAATTAAACGTTCAATTTTACTTTGGAACACGTCATAACTAAATATTCTTATTTTTTCAAGTAGTCTTAAGCGCCAATTTTGTAGTTCATTCTGATTCATCTCAAGTATATTGCTGATGTATCCAACAGCTTCATCAATGCTCTTAAAGCCAAATCCATACTTACCATATTCAACAATATCCGTCCATGGCCCCCCGCTTTTATGAACAACTGGTATTACTCCAGAAGCCATAGCCTCTACAATTGCCATACCAAAATGCTCATATTTCATAGGGTGAAGGTATACTTTTGAGATACCTAATATTAACATCTTAACTTCCTCTTTCACATTTTGGTAAAATTTTAACTCTTTCCTCAAGGCCAAATGCCTTTATTTTTCTTCTTAGAGTTGAGTAGTACTCAATGGAGCTCATAGTGCCAGCTATAATAAATTTTGCAGTTTTGATCTCCTTTGCTATATCTAATATCACTTCGATGTTAAGGGGTTCTATTCTACTTAATGTTACCACGAGATTTCTTCTTTTTATATTTTGAGATAGCGGTAAGTACTTCTCGATTTCTACTGGTGGATATAAAACAAAACTGTGCATGCCTAGATATGTTTTTATCACAGAGGCGCTAAATCTCGAATTCGTCAATATCAAAGGCTTATGTTCTAAGCTCCTAAATAATGAGAGTAGTGGCTGTAGTAAGAGCTTTAGTGGCTGTACGTAGATTTTATATAGTGCACTATTAAACTTGTCTGGGTAATAAAGGTAATAATATTCAGTTATAAAATTTGGAAAATAAATATAAAAAATGTCGGTGAAGACAGGCATAAGTATTTGCTTAGTAGTTATTATCAAATCGTAGTTTCCTGATCTAATCATTTGAATTCCAATAACATCTCTCAAAAACCATAGAGGAAACTTGTTATATAAAATTTTCAAAGATAGTAAACTTTTAAGTGGGAATAATACGTATTCATAATCGATCACATTACGATTTATCGACAGAACCATTTCGACTTTCTCCCAAAGAGTATGCTCAAGCAAGAAAAGATCTACAGAATGACCTAGCGCTTTTAAAGCCTTAGCAAACATGAGAGCAAGTCTCTCGGCTCCTCCGCAGACATTAAGAGAGTCGTGCAAAAGAGCTATTCGTATGCTACTCACTATGTAAGTTTGGCTTTAAACGCTTTCGTAGTATATCTATTACGAAATCCCTTATTATTCTGTGATTTAAGTTAAATTCTTTTTCTGTATTTATCATTAATACATTGTTCCATCTTTTAGTGAATTTGGTAAAGACAAAGTCTTGGATTATAAGGTATAGTTTCTTTTCCGGGGGTGTTCCTCTTTTTATCCATCTTTTTGGCAGTATTTCTTTATTGCAGTACAGGTATACAATGTTAAAGTGCAAAAGATTAAGTAATGCGAATAAGCGAATCAAAACTCTTGAGGCTATTAGTGATACTGGTATAATACCGTAGACTATACCATTATAAATGTAATCTACGAGTGAGCCTGGTAAGTGCTCGTCCAAGAGTACTATTTGTCGCTTTCTTAGGAGGGGCCAAACAACAGTTTTGATTAAGGCTAATATCGGTAGTCGGATATCGTTGAACACGAGATCTATGCTCACGACAATTCTCAACAGGGATATGTTATGCTTTGCGAAATGTGAGGTTAATTGTGTAAATGGAAAAATTGTTTTCAGGGTAGTAACATGGATAGAATACCCGAGCTTGTTCAGCGCTTTACTCAAGACATAAATGTGTGTCGTTTTTCCCGCACCCACATTGCCTATAAATACTATTACTATGGGTTTTGCGTTACTTTGCATTATTTTCTCATGCAATGTTAAGTAAAATCTATATAATTTTGCAAAACTTTTTCTCATCTTAGGTGAAGGGTCAGAGCATAGTTAGCTAGTGCATCGTAGACCATTATAATGTCTCCGACCCGATTAGACGTCACATGAAGAAGAAGAGAGACGTGGCTCCACCGCCTTTGGGCCGAAAGAGTTCGCTGACCGTGAGTACGGCGGTCACGTAAGACTGCTTAGAAGTTTATCTACTTGGGCTTCGAGTGTCTTGTCTCGTTCTTCGCAGGTTAGGGGTCTCCTCTCTTGGTCTGGCCTGTAGTTTTGTATCGCTTCCTCTATCGCTTTTGCGTACTCCTCGTAGTTGCGTACTACGCGTATTTTTCTTGGGTTCCTTATGTCCAGTCCCAGTAGGGAGTGCGGCGAGGCTATAATGTGCAGGTCCGCGGCTTGGTATGCGAGCATCTTTATGAAGGTGCCTGCGGCGTGGTTGAAAATAGGGGAGAGACCGTAGTCGGCCTTGGCAAGTAGTTCTTTGAGTTT
>Ga0080004_1226856_pt1 | contig 11582 bp, 14 predicted proteins | sample WasSprMetagenome_FD_69207 | JGI IMG/M metagenome (GOLD analysis project Ga0080004, IMG submission 69207) | Sulfidic aquatic microbial communities from Washburn Spring, Yellowstone National Park, USA - WS (SPADES assembly) (version 2) | ecosystem: Environmental > Aquatic > Thermal springs > Hot...
TTTGTAATAAAGAATACACAATTCTTTATTACAAACTATTTAACTTTGAGAATGATTTACCAGGATGCATTGGCTTTTCAAAACCAGAGCCTCCTAATAATTGCGATTATTGTTCTTCTTTCGCGCTTTGTAAAATCATTAAGCAAAAGAGGGATAGAAGATGAATAATAAAGATCCTTTTGATATTATTCCTTTTGAAAGTGATAGTAAAACAAATAAAGAGAAGCCGAAGGAAGGCCAAAAAAGAAATCTATTCCTAAGACATGAAGGAAAATTCATTATTATTGAATGGAAAGGAAAGAAAACCATCATAGACTTTCATAAAAGCATAAAAGAAATAAGAGAAGAAGTTAAAAAAGCAGTTTTTGCTTTAGAAGGCATAAATCTTATTGAAGATAAAGAAGAAAGGAGAAGGAAAGAAGCCTGGCTTGAAAGAGAGATCTACAGTACAATTTTTGATTTTATTTCCGATTTAAATGCTAAAGGAGTTTTTCTTGAAGCTGAAGAGAATATTATCTATACTCCTTTTCTGGTTTTAAATGATGGAAGGATTGCTGAAGAAGGATTTGATGGAAAGGAAGTTTACTACATAGTCTACGATCCAAAAACTGAAAAAATTGAAAAAATGAAAAGAATTGAGCAAGATGGAAAGGTCTATCTTCCAATATTTAATGATGATGTAAAGAACTACCAAGTATTGTTCCCATCCTGGCCTGAGGAATATGGATCGGAAGAGCAATTAATAAAAGACATAGAAGATTATCTTAGCACTTGGTATGATTATAGAAATATAAATGATAGAAAAACAGATGTTGGGTATTGTTTTCATACGTACGTTTATGATTTATTTCCAAATACAGCATACAGAAGAGCTCTTGGAGAAGCCGGTGGTGGGAAATCCACATGGCTTGAGGTTCTAGGATCTATTTGCTACAGGCCTATGTTTCTGGCTGGATGTAATAGCGAGGCCTCTTTGAGAAGGACTTTTGATCTATGGCGAGGAACTGCAATAATCGACGAAGCAGATTTTCATAACACTTCACTATATTCAACTATAATCAAAATATTAAATATAGGATATAGTAGAAGCCAAGGATGGTATAGATGTTGTGATGATAAAAATCCTTCAAAAATCTTGGCCTTTTATGTCTATGGACCAAAGTTATTGGCCACAAGAAGAAGTTTTGATGATATAGCATTAGAAAGCAGGTGCTTGACTTTTCACAGCTTTGAGAACATAACTCCTAAGCCATTATTCAGAATGGATAAATTTAAAGAACAAGCATTAAGGCTGAGAAATAAGCTTTTACTTTGGAGATTTAGAAATTACTATAAGTTTAAAGAAAAGGTCTCAAAGCTTGAAGAGCCTAATCTTGTTGATGAGCTATATAAAGATGCTGATGTAAAAAGCAGAATAAAACAAATATTAACTCCATTAGCTTTAATTTCAGAAGATATAAAAAACGGAATTTCGGCCTTAGCTAAAGAGCTTTCAGAAGAAATTAAAGCATTGGATCAGGATGCTGAATTTGAAGAGCAGATAAGAAAAGCAGTAAAAGAGCTAATTACCGGATCCTCCGGAGCCTGCGGAACCTGTAGAGGGGCCCTTAGAGAGGTTCCGGTAATTAGAATTAGAATAAAAGATATTGCTAAAAAGATTTTGGAGGAAGAAGGAGAAAAAATAGATAGTAAAACATTAAGAAGCATGACTACAAAACTTGGAAGGTTCTTCAGGGATAAACTTAGCTTTAAAAGAGAATTAGATAAAAATGAAAGAATTTCCTATGTATTTATACCAAAAGGATGGATAGAAGAAAAACCGGAACTTAGAGGCCTAATACAGGTTCCGAACGTTCCGGAGGTTCCGTTGAAGCAAATTCAGAAGGTGGACATTCCTTTTAAAGCAATTTGCGAAATTTGTAGTCAAGAAGCCATCATAGAAGAAATAATAGATGGCCATTATGTATGTTCAAAATGCAAAAAGGAGGAAGAAGAAAGGTTAAAAGCCTTAAGGGGATGCGAAACTTGCAAATATTTCAACAAAGATGCCTCATATTGCTTACTAACCAATACTCTAACTACTCCTACATCAACATGTGATAATTGGTCCCCTAAAGAACCAAAAGAAGCAAAAAAAGAAAACAAAAGCCAGGAAACATCAAGCAAGGATAAAGGTCTTGGCTTTACATGTAGTAATTGTAAACATCATGATTCTTCTTTAAACAAATGTAAAAAACGCCCAGAATGGGCCTTTGTTTCTCCTTTTCATCTTTTTTGCGAATTATTTGAAAAAAGGGATGATGAGAAATGATAAACATTGATTCTTTTCTATCTCTTTTTGACCACATGAGTATTATGCTGTGGCCAAGAAAAGTTATGACTTCGAAAACAAAAGGCCAAGCATTGATAAACTCAAAGGAAGAGCTATTAAAGCTAATTGAAGAAGCAAATGCATTAGATTGTTTCTTGGCTTCTCATAGAACAGAGGATAAAGTAAGAGGATTCCTCTATGTTGTTTTCATAGATATCGATTTTGAAAATGATCTAAGTAAAGCAAGAAAAATAACCAATAGGATTCTTCATTACTTAGAAATTAAATATGAGATTAAAAGACCCTACGTGCAATTTAGTGGCTCAAAAGGTTATCATATTATTATACCAATAGAGCCTATTTTAGTTCCAAGCGGTCTTGCTTCAGATTTTCTAAAGTTTATGCAGTTGAAACTCTCCATGGGGTACTGTGATCCTCAGTTATTAGGTGATATTGTTAGACTCATAAGGATTCCTAATACCTATAATTCAAAAGCATTAGCAAGAGGTCAAGATGGTCTTGTAAGAATCATTCAGGAATGGAATGGAGAAAGATTTGATCCTGGCTTATTGTGGGAGGAATATAAACTAAACAAATTGGAGGAAGAACTTCAAAAGCAAAACAAGAAGACTTTTAGACTTCTTTGGAAGCCAGGAAACAAAATTAGACCACAGATTCAAGAATTAATAAGAAGGGCTAAAGAAGGATTTAATTTGACTCATAGACAAAGATTAGCTATTTTATTCGAATTAATCAACAATGGTTATAACGACAATGAGATTTTAGAAATATTCAAAAACCTTCCTGATTTTAATGAGCGATTAACTTGTTACATGATAGAACATGCACGAAAGAAAGGCTATAAGTCATTCAGAACTGAGAACATCATAAAAATCCTTCAAGAAGGATGATGAAAAATGAAATGCCCATTTTGCGATTATATATCTAATAAATATTTTGCGTTGAAACTACATATAACGAAAAAACATAATAATGGAAAATGCCCAATATGTGGTAAAGAAGTAAAATCATTAAATTCTCATATCTTTCAGGAAGTTTTTAAAGCAAAAGATAAGAAACATATTGAATTATATTATCTATTTTTCAATGCCTGGAAAGTGCGAAAAATGAAAATGGGTGTTAAAGCAAAATGCTAATTCCTTTTCTTATCATTTTACTTTTAATAATTGCTTTCATGATTTTCAATAATCTTATTTATAATGAATATTACTTACTAGCATTATTTTGCTTATTGATGATTTTTATTACATATTATTTAAATGAAAAGCTCATAAAAGAAAAGGAGGAAGAAGAAAATGAATAGCCAGGACCTGGCTTTTGCTTTTTATCTTAGTTTTTTAATCGGTCTAAAAGGAAACATTAATTTATTCCTGGCCTTTTTGAGTGCATGCTCACTATGGGTTTTTATGAAAAACAAAAAACAAAACTTAAGTTATGAATTGCAACAAGAACAAAAGGAAGAAAAAACAAATATTCATATTATTTTATGATTTTCTTTGTGATACTAAGTTCTTCATTCCTGGCTTCCTTAGGACTTTTTTTCATCGGGATCCATGTTATCAGGCTCCACTATGAGAGGAATCGTATCCTAATGTACTTTAAATAATAGTGACCTAATGGCAGAAGTAGTCTTTTACTATTTTTTATGTAAAAGTATTAGCTAAATGCAATTTTGCAATAAATTTTATTGCGAAAGTCCTGGCTTATTTTTACCTGGAAATTCATTAATTTTTATGAAACTTAAATCCCTTTCAAAAAAGCCAGGAGAAAAATTGTTATTCTGTATACATAAAATAGTCCACTTTGAGCTTTCATTAAATTTTCATCTCAAGAGACAAAACTGCGCTTTTGTCTAACTAGGCTTCGATTAATTATTTTTTATATATTTTGAAAGATCTTCATAAAACATTAAGAAAAAATCTACTGGACCTTTGTGCTGAAAGGTTAAACCGAAATTATTACTTTTTACTAAATTCCCTCCTAGGATTTCTTTAGCCAGGACTTTAAGCTAGGAGTTAAAAATCCTGGCTTATGAAACAAGCTTCATAAATTCAAATTATTACGAGTATAATAATGCAAATATGGGTTATAGTTAATGTCGAAATACATTTTCGGCTAAAAGTGTACCTCGGATGATGGTCCTAGTAGTGATTAATAAAATAACTGCTAAAATATAAAAGAAAATATTTCTTTATGAGCTACTAGTTCGAGGTGAGAGTTTTAGAAAGAGCTTGAAAGTGAGAAAAATTTTCTCCCCAGTGGGGGGATCCTTTTCTAAGATTGGCAAGCTTGGCAACCTTGGCAAGGTGTTTTTATTAAACCTTTTGTTAAAAGTCCTGGCTCTGGTTTATGAGAGAATGAGCTTCATAAATTAAAACGAGTTTGTATTTTTACACAAAAGAAATTAGATTACTTTTTGCAAGTTGATTGAAACGTGATGATGTCGTTTTCTATGGCTAATGGAAAAAACCAAAGGTCAGGAATGAAAAAACAGAGGGCCCTATTGCTCTGAAATTTTTTCTTCGTAGCACAAAAAATTTTTTCTCTGTGTGGGGGTTTTCGTTTTGAGGTTGGTAAGCTTGGTAAGCTTGGCAAGGTGTTTTTATTAGTTGCAGAAAAAGAGGACCAGAGCAAATGCTAAAACAAAAAGGTAATACCATTATTATTACCTATATTGAATAATAAAATAATATAGTTTTGTTAATGATGTTTTTATTACGTGAGGTGGTAGTAGTTTATTGGTGTGTTGATTTGTAGAGTAAACGCTTAAGATGGATAGATTTATATACTTCCGTTTACTAAGTATTTATCGTGATTAAAATGTCCCTTGTAGAAAAATTAAAATCGCAAAAAATGGGAGGCAAAATCGTTAAAGTAAATCCAGTACTTGAAGAAATTATCAGAAAAATTGCAGAAAAATATGACCTTCAACCTTCAACAATAAGAAACACTGCAATACTATATGGACTATTGATATTCATGTTAGTTGAAAATGCACCAAAAAACGATGAAGACTTTTTCAGGCTTTTAGGCCTTCTTATCGAACTTTTAGAAGGGGGGAAAGATGGGGAGGATAATTAGGAAGAAAAGAAAAGGGAAGAAGAAAAGGAAAGGGGAAAGAGGAGTTTGGGATGTGTTCTTTTAGGAGGTTGGGAGGTCGGGAGGTGGTCCTTATGAATATACAACAAAAAAGAGAAATAAAAACTTTTGGAAAAGGCGAAGTTTGTAATAAAGAATACACAATTCTTTATTACAAACTATTTAACTTTGAGAATGATTTACCAGGATGCATTGGCTTTTCAAAACCAGAGCCTCCTAATAATTGCGATTATTGTTCTTCTTTTTCGCTTTGTAAAATCATTAAGCAAAAGCTCAAAGGAGGCTAGAAAATGAAAGAAAGACTAGTAGGAATTTGCCCATCGTGCGACTCAATCTTTTCCACGGTAATTGAGTTTGATGAAATTGATGTTGAGGTGCTTGACCGAGAAACTGCAATTATTTCCAACTCAAGAATGAAAGTAGGAAAATTAATCGTTATTCAATGCTTCAAATGTCACAGACTTGTTAACTTGATTCCCGAAGAAAGACGCGCGAAAGAAGGGAAGGAATGAAAAATGAGCGAAAACAAAGACCCTTTTTCTTATATTCCTTTTGAAAGTGATAATAAGACAAAAGAAAAAAAAGAAAAAAATGAAGTAAGAATAGAGCACACAGAAAATGGAAAATGGATAAAAATCATGATTCCTGGAAAACCTATTTTACCAATAGAAATAAGAGAACTTAAGAATGCTCCGTTAAAAACTATAAATAAGATTTTGAAAATATATAAAGACTTAGACCAAGAGCTCAATAAATTTGAAAAACAAAAACTTCTTGAGAAAATAAACGACCTTCTTTCTTCATTTTTAAATGAAGAAAAGAAGAAAGAAGAAAAAGAAGAAGTAAAAGGAGAAACTTTGGTCTATGAAGATGAAAAAACAAGAATTGAAGTAAAAGCAAATGATGGAGTATTTTTATATCCTTCCTCATTATTCTACAAATCAAAAGACAATGTATTGATAGGAACTTTCTTCTTTGCTTTTACAAAGAAGGAAGACAAAGAAGAAGAAGAAGAATTTGAAACAACAGAACCAATAGTACTTTGGGCCATTCATACAAAAGATGGAGTAAAAAGAGAATGGAAGCCATTAACTTGCTTGGACAAAATCGTTATTGAAGATAGGCCAATAATAATAAAAAAGGAGTGGGAATTGATAGATGTTCCAATAAAGACTTTGATTTCATATGATGCAGTCTTAAGATTTTTAAAAGGAGAAAATTCAAAGCCAATAAAAGAGCTTTATGAAGATGTTATAAACAGTCAAAAGAAATTTATAAATTATTCTTGGGATGAAAGACTATATGATTTAAGTGCTTGTTGGGTTATCGCGACATATTTTTTTGAAATCTTTTCAGCCTTCCCTCATCTATATTTCTATGGATCAATAGGAACAGGAAAAACTAGGGCCAATATGACCATTACTTATATTTCTCGTTATGGCTTCTTTGTGACTAACCCAAGCGATCCTATACTTTATCGTTTTTCTCAAATAGTAAAACCAACAATGGGGGTCGATGAAAGAGTAATAGGACCAACAGCTTGGAATATAATAAGATCGGCTTTTAAGAAGGGCGTTTCGGTTCCGAGAATGGAGGTTTCAGGTAAAGGAAAATTTAAGCTAAGATTCTTTGAGCCATATACTTCCTGGATCTTTTCTTCAACACAATTACCGAGTGATCTTGGAGGGGAAGAAGCTGATGAAAGTCGAGGAATTTTTATAACAATGCAACAAGCTCCAGATCCGATCGGAAGAGATCCAGAACCAGAAGATTTTCAAACTATTAGAGATGAGCTTTATCTTTTTCGATTATTAAAAATTAATGAAGTTTTAAAGGCGTACCAAGAAGTAAAAAGCCAAGATCTAGGCTTATACGGAAGAGAAAAAGAAGTATGGCTTCCATTATTTACAATTGCTCATTTAGTTGGTGTTCTAGATAAAATAAAGAGTTTAGCAAAAGAACTTTATGAAGTAAAAAGTCAGAAACTTTATGAAGAGGAAAAAACCATCCTAAAAGCCATAAGAAAGCTTTATGAATTTGATAAAGAAGAAAAGGAAAAGACCAAAAAACTAGTTGAAGAGGAAAAGAAGGAAGAAGAAAAAATCAAATTCCTTCCATCAATATTAAAAAACTTCATAAAACAAGTATTGGAAGAAGAAGGAGTATATGAAGAAAAATTGTTTCCAAAACTATGGAGTGCAGAAAAGATAGGAAGAGCTCTCTCAAAAATGAAAATTTATAAAAGAAGAATTGGAAAAGGATGCGAGTATATCCTCTCAATAAAAGAATACAATGAGCTTTGCAATAGATATGGATTAATTGATGATATGATTAGTGTAGGTAGTGTAGGTATCATAAAAGGAACATACACTAAGCCTGACCATCAAATTGATGAAAAAACGATGGAAAGTGTAGGTAGTGTAGGTAGTGTAGGTAGTTCTGGGATAAGAGAGAAAAAAATTTTTGATAATGAGAAAAAAGAAATTTCTGAATTTATCCTAGAACTACCTACACAACATACACAACCTACACTAGAACATCAAACTAATGAAAAACTGATGAAAAAAACTAGTGTAGGTTCCTTTGATGGAACATACACAACCTACATTAGAACATGCGAAAATTGCAAATGTTTTAATAAAGACGCTTCTTTTTGCTTGTTAACCAATACTCTTACTACTCCTACATCAGCATGTGATAATTGGACACTAAAAGAAGTAAAACAAGATGAGGGAAGCCAAGAAGAAAAGAAAGAAACCAAAGGTCAAGAAGCTAAGCAAGATCCTGGCTTTACATGTAAAGACTGTAAACATTATATTACATCAAATAATAAATGTTCTAAACACCCTGAATGGATCTTTATCTCTCCATTCTCAAAACCTTGCGAATTGTTAGAAAAAAGGGATGATGAGAAATGATAAATATTGATCCCTTCTTGGCTTTATTTGATCATCCTTCAATAATTCTTTTTCCACGAAAATGCATGACTTCAAAAAGCCAGGGCCAAATAATAGTTAATTCAAAAGAAGAGTTATTGAGGCTAATTGAGGAAGCTAATGCATTAGATTGTTTTTTACAAAGTCATAGGCAAGAAGATAAAACCAAAGGATTTCTTTATATCGTTTTCATAGATATTGATTATAAAGACGATTTAAATAGAGCTAGAAAAATAGTAAATAGAATATTACATTATCTTAATGTAAAATATGATTGTAAAAGACCATATGTACAGTTCTCTGGATTTAAAGGGTATCATATCATTATCCCTATGGAACCAATAGAAATTAATCCTCCATCATTAACTAGTGACTTCTTAAAATTTTTACAATTAAAACTTTCAATGGGTTATTGTGATGAGCAAATTTTAGGCGATATTGTTAGAATAATTAGATTACCTAATACTTATAACTCAAAGGCATTAGCAAAAGGCCAGGATGGATTAGTAAAAATAATTCAAGAATGGAATGGAGAAAAATTTGATCCTGGCTTGTTATGGGAGGAATATAAACTTAACAAATTAGAGGAAGAATTTCAAAAACAAAATAACAAGAAAATTAAACTATTATATAAGCCAGGAAACAAAATTAGACCTGAGATCCAAGAATTAATAAGAAAGGCTAAAGAAGGATTTAATTTGACTCATAGACAAAGATTAGCTATTTTATTCGAATTAATCAACAATGGTTATGACGACGAAGAAATTTTAGAAATATTCAAAAACCTTCCTGATTTTAATGAGCGATTAACTTGTTACATGATAGAACATGCACGAAAGAAGGGTTACAAGCCATTCAGAACTGAGAACATCATAAAAATTCTTCAAGAAGGATGATGAAAAATGAAATGCCCATTTTGCGACAAAGAATTCAAAAATATTCATGGGTTGAAATTACATATAAAAACTGTCCATGACGGTTCGACATGCCCAGTATGTGGTAAAAAAAGCACATATCTTCTTTTACATATGTATCAACAAGCCATAAGAAGAAAAGACAAAAAGCACATGGAAGTATTCTCACTTTTCTTTCCTATTTCTTTCGTTAAAGAACTTGAAAAAGAAGGAAAATTTACAAATGGGGTTGAAAATGCATAAATGCCCATTTTGCGATTTTCAAACAAACAAAATTTTTGTATTAAAATTACATATAACGAAAAAACATAAGAATGGCTATTGTCCAATATGTGGAAAAAGAGTAAAATCATTGAATTCTCACATATTTCTAAAAGTTTTAAAAGCAAAAGATAAGAAACATATTGAATTATATCATCTATTTTTCAAGACATGGAAAATGCAAAAAATGAAAATAGAGGTAAAAGCAAAATGTTAATTCCTTTTCTTATCATTTTACTTTTAATAATTGCTTTCATGATTTTCAATAATCTTATATACAATGAATACTATTTACTAGCATTATTTTGCCTTCTAATAATTTTTGTTTTATATTATTTGAATGAAAAGCTCATAAAAGAAAAGGAGGAAGAAGAAAATGAATAGTGAGGACCTAGCTTTTGCTTTTTACTTTGGGGTTTTAATCGGGTTAAAAGGAAACATTAGTCTATTCCTGGCCTGCATTAGTTTTTGTTCTTTATTATTTTTCATAAAAAACAAGAAACAAAAATTAAGTTATGAAATGCAAAAAGAACAAAAAACAGACATTCATATTATTTTATGTTTTTAAAAAAAGCTATAGGCGAAAGTAGTCTTTCACTATTTTTCATGCAAAAGTCTTAGTTAAATGCAATTTTACAATAAATTCTTTTGTAAAAATCCTGGCTTAATTTTACCTTCAATTGAGCTGGAAACTCATTATTTTTTCTCTCTTTACCTTAAAAAAAGCCAGGAAAGAAAAGTTGTTATTCTGTTATTACATGTAATAGTCCATCTTGAGCTTTTTTAATTTTTACAATCAGGAAACAAAACTGCGTTTTTGTCTACTTTACAAAAAACTAAGCTGCTACTAATTATTTTTTTTTTATATTTTATCTTTGAAAAAACCTTCATAAAATGCTAAAAGAGTCAAGTTGACCTTTGTGTAGAAAGGTCAAATCGACACTATTATTTTTTGCAAATGAAAGGCCTCCTAAGATTCCTTTAAGCCAGGACTTTCAACTCCTGGCTTTACGTCCTAGCTTATGAAGCTTGTTCTCTTCATAAATTCAAATTGTTACAAGCATTAACTATAACCAGCATTTGCATTAATAATGCCGAAGCATATTTTTAGCAAAAAGGATTCTTTGACATGGTTATCGAGTAATACCTGGTAGGAATCGGTAAGAGTTATAAAAGCCAGGAAGAGGGAAATTCCTGGCTTTATGGAAAGCTTATGAAAAATGATGTAAAATAATGTTTAGAGGACCTACTCATATCTTCAAATCCTGGCCTATGAGAAAGCGAGCTTCATAAATTCAAATAAATTTGCATTTTTGTAAAAAGTAATCTAGATTACTTTCTACAAGTTTATGAAAACCTGATGATGTCGTTTTTTCATGACTAATGGAAAAATTAAAGAAGGTTGATGAAAAAGAAAAAACTCTAAAAAAGCTGAAAAAAAGAGGGCCTGTGTAAATGCTAAAACAAAAAGGTAATACCATTATTATTATTACCTATATTGAATAATAAAATAATATAATTTTGTTAATGGTGTTTTTTATATGAGGTGGTAGTAGTTTATTGGTGTGTTGATTTGTTGAGTAAACGCTTAAAATGGATAGATTTATATACTTCCGTTTACTAAGTATTTATCGTGAAAAAAATGTCTCTCGTGGAAAAATTAAAATCGCAAAAAATGGGAGGTAAAATAGTAAAAGTAAATCCAGTGCTCGAAGAAATCATTAGAAAAATTGCAGAGAAATATGATCTACAACCATCAACGATAAGAAATTGTGCAATACTATACGGTCTATTGATTTTCATATTAGTTGAAAATGCACCAAAAAACGATGAAGATTTTTTCAGACTTTTAGGGCTTCTCATGGAACTTTTAGAAGGGGAAGGGGAAAAAGATGGGAAGAATCATTAGGAAGAAAAGAAAGGGAAAAAAGAAAAGGAAAGGCGAAAGAGGAGTTTGGGATGTGTTCTTTTAGAGGTTGGGAGGGCGGGAGGTGGTCCTTATGAATATACAACAAAAAAGAGAAATAAAAACTTTTGGAA
>Ga0080004_1118950_pt1 | contig 11579 bp, 9 predicted proteins | sample WasSprMetagenome_FD_69207 | JGI IMG/M metagenome (GOLD analysis project Ga0080004, IMG submission 69207) | Sulfidic aquatic microbial communities from Washburn Spring, Yellowstone National Park, USA - WS (SPADES assembly) (version 2) | ecosystem: Environmental > Aquatic > Thermal springs > Hot...
GGGCGTGTCCAAAAATTGGACATCACCTTAACTGAGCCATGATTTCTCGATGCTGGGAGGCTTTGTCTAAGCCTTATCCTCCTTATAGGACTCATGACCTCGTTCCTTCAGTTTATGGGCAATAACGATTTTTTGGACACGCCCTGGTTCCGTCCTTCAGACCATGGACGATATCGATTTTTCGATACGTTCCTTCGGATGGAAAAACTTATCTAATGCTTTTCTCCATATCCCTTGGAGGAAAGCCTCGACACCGGGCTTCCTCCAATGGGGAGACTGACCTGCCCTGATGGGATTCCAGATGAGGAAAAATCACTCCGACAGGACCAAGGCTTCCGAGGATACGAATGAGTTTGTCAGAATAGAATTTATGGGTTTTCTCAAAAGCCTAGCGAAGGTTTCAAAGATGAAGATGAAGGTTCAGGATGGGATCAGCCTTAACGATCTCTGCCACATTCTTTTCAAGGAGCTTGGCGAGGAATTTCAGAGAGCCCTTGTAGGCTCGGAGCTGCAGGATCCTAGGGTTAACTCCCTCATTCTGGTGAACGGACAGGAGGTTTCCGTTCTGAAAGGGCTGGAAACCCCCATAAAAGCGGGGGATACGATAACCTTCATCCCCGTATCCCATGGAGGCTAGGCTTACCATAGGATCCGGGCGCTCCCATCTTAGGCTGGTAAGGCATGCATTGAAAACTTCCTTAAACCTCACTCGGTTCCGACCGTGCGGCATGTAAGAGACTAGGGTCTTCGCACAGACCTTTTCTTTTCCGATAAGCCAAAGAATGCACCCTTTCGAATTTTTGAAGAACTCAAGGATGGAATTTTTCTATGGATTCTTCCGTGGAGTCTTTCCAAAAAATCCCTCGAAGAACCAGTCCAACAATCCCTCTGGAGGAATACCTTTTTCCCTGGCAATCTTTAGGATCCTTCCATGCTCTTCAAGGGCCAGGTTTAAGGAAAGAAGTTCCCTTCGAATCTTCATTTCCGATAGTCCTAGCTCCTTCAGAACCTCTTGATAAGAGAAGTGCCATGGGGAAACCATGGTGCATTCCCCGTTGATCTCGAGGGGAAAGTCCTCCTCCATAGATGGCTTTGACCCTTCTTTCCACCAGAAGGGCCAGACTCTGCAGATTAAAGGTCTTTCTTCACCCAAAAGACAACCTTTCCCAGGAATAAGGGCTATGCAGGATCCCTTCACGAACTTCATCTGGAGGCGATAGTGGGATCCCTTCCAAGGATAGTATATTGGAGCCATTTCTGGATCGGAAAGATGCTCCATATAGACCGGAGGAATTTCCGCAACCTCCACGATTGCCCTGACTTCCTCCAAAGAATGGTTTCTGCAAAACGATACGATGTCCTTGAATAAAACGAAGGGGTGGCAACGACTGCAACAACTAAGCCCTAAAGAGGCGCAACGGAGGCAGACCCTATGGGTTATGTAATTAGTCCGTAACGTATGGGAGGCTTCCTCCGGAAGGCAATGGCGATGAGTAATCTATAGCGAATGATAGACTTCTTTTAAAGTTTTCGGAGATTATGGGCGTATTCAGTAATTCGCCAGTATCCATGGGTTGGAGGGGGATCAAAGCCCTTTAGGCAATTGGGTCTTAACGATTCCTGAGCCTAGAGGAGAAATAACTGGATAAATAACAGTATAACGGAGGCAGCCAATTCTTGGACATGCCGAGAAGATTCTAGGAGTTTGGAACTGAAACTGAAATTGAAGGAGGCATCTTCGTTAGTTCATCGAATTTTCTTTTCTTTTATTTTCTTTTTTCTTTTTAGAAGGCTCGGGCGCCTCATTTCTATTTCTATTTCTATGTCTATGCCTCAATAGGGTTCTTCTGACCCCTATGCCTTACAGGATTTCTGATTTCTTAAGACGACTAATGCCCTGAATAGGGCAAGGAATTGTTCAGGTTCTAGGTCGCATACCCTTGGGCTGAGGAGGCGTCTATCCTCGACAAGCTCCTCAACCCTTCCCGGAATACACCTGAGATCCAAGTACTTTCGTAATACCTTTCCAAGGTTTCGCCTTCTTTCTGAAAAAAGGAAGGATAGAAGGTCAAGAAAGCTTCCCTTATCGAGGATGACATCGAATTCCTTCCCTCGTTCCCATCCTTCCTTCTTAGTCAGTCTTACGAGGCATGATTCAACCTTCGGAATCGGTTGGAAGACTCCCCTTGGAAGGTTTTCAAGCTTTTCGATCCTCCATGCAAGCCTTGCTATGACGGAAACCCTTCCGTATTTTGGGCTTCCCGGCTCAGCCAGGAGCCTTTCGACAAATTCCCTTTGGAGCGTCAGGACGCTGAGCCTGAAGTCCACAGGCCTTCTAAGAAAAAGGTCTGAAGAGATGGAATAGGGAGGGTTGGAGACAACCTTATCTACGGGAGGGAGCCTAACCTTCATCAAGTCCCCGTGAATGATGGAAACGTTTTCGTAGGGCGAAAGCCTTTGCCTCAAAACCTTGAGGAGCCCAGAGTCGACCTCTACGGCATAGACCCGATGGGCCCTCCTTGCGAGAACCTCCGTTAGGAAGCCCAGGCCAGCCCCTATATCGAGGACATCATCCTTATCACAGACTTTGGCATAATCCACCATCCTTTCCATAATTTTCTCGTCTACGAGAAAGCTCTGCCCCAGCTTTCTTCGGGGCCTTATTCCATGAAGGCGTAGCGTTTCAAATGTATAACGGCGAAGGTTCATAGGAATTTCCTTCGGAGGATTATTCCTTCCAAGCCGAAACCGTTGATTTCCGAAAGTAATCGGATCTGTTTATCGATCCACTATGGATAAAAATAAATAGTCATTAAGCTCTTCCGAGGCGGCTTCTATTCTAAAATCCCCTTGTGAAGAGGCGGTATTTGGGCTCCTCATCGCTCAGCTCCTCTAGGATGCGCCTTGCTATGAGCTTGGAGGGCTCGTAGAGTCCCGTTCTTTGCTTGATATCCTCGAAGGAAGTAAAGGGCTTCTTTTCCCTCTCATCCAGGATGAGCCTCATGTATCGCTTCCCTATCCCTGGAAGAAGTTCCAGGGAATGCATCCTTGGTGTGAGGGCTTGAGCCCTGTTGAAGAATTCCGTAAACCATCGCTCCCTTTGCTTTACAACCTTCTCTACGATCGTAGGAAGCTCAGCCTGGGCAGTACCAGTAAGGTCTTTGAACCTTATCCTTCCGATGATGTAAGCTATTTTATCCCTAGGATCCTTTCCGATGAAGATGCGCTCGCCGATCGCAACCTTTACGTTCTCTTTTAAGGCGGCTTCCAAAAGTGTGAAGTAAAGCTCACCTAGGAGGTGGACCGTGCCTGATGTACGATGGAGGGGCCGACGAAGCTGGGGGGAAGTCTGGGGAAAGAAATCGAGGACATAGGCATAGTCTTCGTAGCGCCTTGAAGCCTCGGGAGCCTCTCGCCTTCCTTTTTCTCTTTCCCTCTCCCTTTCCCTTTCGATTTCCCTAACATTCCTTTCACTTCTCATGGATCCTTAGGCCCCCATAAAGTCAATTCCATTCGAATCTTATCTCTAAATCTCTATATGCTACCTCAGCTCTAAGCGGAAGTGGAATTCCACTATATCAAAGGATCCTTTTCGTTCTTTCCTAATAATTATGGGCTGGTTGTGTTCCGATATTTTTTCAGAGTTTGGAGGATTTCCTCAAGCTGGGAGGGGGTCATAAGTCTCCACTTCCCGCCGACGAAGAACACTCGGATCTCTTCAATGGTCTCTGGCATACAGTTCACTAGCTGTATAGCCCTTTCCCTTTCTAAAGAGAACCTTGAAACAAGTTCCTCGACGAGTTCCGCCGCCTTTCCAGCGTCGATCTTAGAGAACTTGTCCGCATAATCCAGAGTGCGGCGTTGGAACTGGTCGAGTTCAGATTCCAATTTCTTTAGCATTTCCCTTGTCTCGGATACCGTAATGTCCCTTTTCTCGATAATCCTACCAGGCAAAAAACATCCCCTCAGAAGAAATCTTTAACCGAATTTTACAATGTGTTCTGGCCTAGCTATAATGATTTTCTTCTTTTCTCCAACTTCCGTTTCGATAATATAGGCCCTTCCCCTTCTCTGTAAGATAACGCCAACCTTACCCTGGTAACGCCTATGGGGCATGCCCTTGTGAACCGAGGGATCTATGTCAAAGATAACCTTATCGCCAGGAGCATATTGCGTAAGGAACCTAGTAACCTTAAGCCCAAAATCGTCCCTCCTCTTTGTAAGGGTTCCCCTACTTTTGCTCCTAAAGCCCCTTGAATGCGGCATTCCCTAGCCCCGTATGATCGCTATCAAAGGAATATTTTATGGCTTTTATTTCGAAGCCTTTCCTTTTAAACCTTTAGCACCTTTTCAGGCTTCTCCATTTTCCTCTTAGGAGGCTTATGACGGGAGCGTTTTCGGTAAGGAAAGAATGAAAGGATGTAGCTCCCTTCTCGGTCGTTTAAAAAAGGATCGAAGGATGATGGCGAATGGAAAGGTATGTAGGTTAAAGCATACTTGTTGATGCACATATCGGCAGGTTTCATAGGGGACTACAAATCATCTCTGATTTATACTAGAAAGATAAAAGGCTATATGCATAACTATCACTTTATCTTCGAATGTTGTATTTAATTTATCCTTTTTGTATGCATCTTGGAGAACTATTCATCTGTACCAAAGGTTCTGATGTATGATTCACAAATAATTTTATCGATTTTCTAAAAGGCATCTCAAATGTCGGTGTTTTTTATTGGCAAGGAAAAATGGAAGGCTTGGAATCTTACTCTCTTTCCTCTTATCTTTTCTTCTTATCTCCTTTCCATGCCTTCCTACCATGGCTTTGGCCTTTCATAGCCTAGCAAGCCCTGAGCCTTACGAGCTTTTAATCATAGCCCCCGAGGCTTATGGGGCTAGGCTCCAGAGTTTCATCGATTTCAAACAAAATCAAGGCATCGCTACCCGATATGTCTCTGTGGAAGCGATCAACGAAAGCCTTCGTACTTCCAAGCCAGACCTTTCTTTAGCGGAAAAGATCCATATCTTCGTTTCTCGAGAATACGAAAGCTCGGGCCCAAAGTACCTCCTCCTCGTAGGAACCTACGAATCCATCCCTGCGAAGTACGTTTATTCCCCGAGCGACGAGTTTGGTATCGCTGATTTTAACTATAAGCCCACAGAGTGGTACTATGCCGTGCCTGAATGGGACGATTCCAAGATAGGCCTCCTTGGAGGGAACGTTCCAGAAATTGCTGTAGGGCGTTTGCCCGTGAGGGACGAAGAAGAGCTCGAAAAGGTTCTTTCGAAAATAATCTGGGCGGAGGAGCACCTCCAGGCAGGTTCCTTCATCATTTTTGGAGACTTCGTGAAAATGGAGAGTCTTCTAGGCATTCCTTACATTTTCTATGAATCCAACGGGAACCTAACGGATAAAATCCAGAAAATGACGCTTTTCCAGGGAGTTTTCTATGCCATGAGCTGTAGCCACGGAACACCTTCCAGCCTATGGACAAGGGCTAAGGAAGGCGGATGGAGGGCTTTCTTAAGCTACAAGGACTTTAAGGGTATCGAAGGCATCTATGGCATCCATTATCTGCTTGCATGCTTCACGGGAGCCTTGGATCTGGAAGATGTAGAGGGAGAGGTGGGGGGAGAGGGAGAGGGAGAAGCCGATAGCCTGGCTAGGAGTCTCATTGTTTCGCCCAAAGGACCCGCCCTCGTCATAGCCAGCTCGAGAACCGAAAGCTCTGATACGACGATTCCCTACAACTTCTGGAAGACCTTCTTCGAATCAGGAGATGTAGGGCAATCGTTTCTCATCGCCTTAAAACAATGTATACGTGACTCAGCGATTTTCTCCATGGAAAAACCCAGATATCAGCAGTACAATTTCTATCTTACGAAGGTTATTTATGGCGATGTATCTTGGAGGGTGAGGGACCCGAAAAAGACGGTTGTAGGTTTGGAGGCAAGGTCTCCGCCCGTGCGGGAGCCGGGACAGGAGCCATCCCTTCCTAAGGAAATTGAAGGCTTTGCTTTAGGCATGGATTCCGAGAAAAATGCTAAGGCTCCCAAGGATCAGTTGATAGCCCTTTCGGCTCTCCTCGTTTCAGTCTCCCTTCCCTTTTGCATCGTTTCAGTTCTCTTTAGGCGCTTCCTCTTTTTGTCCTGGCGAGATAAAAAAGCCTCCATAATCCAGAAATTCTTAAGAATTTGTGGATTTCAATGAAAGATTAAAGAAGATTAATTAAAAAAGAAAGACGAAAAAGAAGGCAGCTAGCCCTCTATTCTATTTATTCGATTGGATTACTCGGCTACTTTGCCATAGGTTCCTCTGAACGCCGTTCTCTATGGATCCATGAGGTAAGGAACTTCGTAGCCAACAGGAAGACTAGGGCTTCGATGGCCAGGAATACTACAGCCCAGTTGGTGAAGTCTAGGAGTTCGTTTGCATTTATGCCATAGCTTGAAGCCACCGTGACGCTCACGATGGCAGCAACTATCAGGGCAACGGCTGAAACCATGAGGCCGAATGCCCATGGAAGCGAATTTTTACGAGCCTGCCTTGGCTGCTTTTCAAGAACCTGACCTTGCGATTGCGATTGTGTCTGCGTTTGAGATTGAGATTGGGATTGGGATTGAGTTTGGGATTGATTTTGGGTTTGGTTTTGGTTTTGGGCTTTCGCCTTCCTTCTCTTCCTGGCTATCAGACAAGAAAGGACCATGCATACAACTCCCGATAGCATGGAATATGGTATGGACTCCGCGACGGGATTCACTTTGAAGAATGTGGCGTTCAAGGTCCTAGGAGCCTCCATGACAAAGGAAAGACTTCGATTCCTTCCCATGGCATCACCAGACCACTCCCCGAAGATCGCCCATTCACCATGCCCAATCTTATTTGGCGTTGATACGGTTAGGGTTGTTTGAGTCCCATGCCTCATCCATTCTAGTATGGGATCTACAGGCGTAAGGTTCCGGATTATAGGGGCTAGGGTTGTGATCGTCACCTTTGCCACAAAGGGATCCCTCACCCCTAAAGCCTTTATCGAAAGCAAATGCTCGATTTCATATGCGATGGAAACATCATAGGGTCGGTCCACAACCAAGGATATGTTCAAATCCTTAGTGAAGGGCTGTCCATCCAGTTTCCAGCCTTCGAAGATGTATCTCGTCCCCTCAGCCCCAGGGGCAATAAGGGGTGCAGGACCTACCGTCACGGTTTCGCCCGCCGGATAGTACATGCCAAAGACCTCCATGCCGGGAGGTCGAAGCTCAGGAACCCTTGGAACGCTAAGGATCCTTCTGTCAGGAAGGGTCGTATTGAAGGTTACGAGGTACTGGGTCTGCCAGGAGGCGATGACTTCTGAGGGCTTTAGCATGACTATGGTTCCCTCGGGCTCGTATACCTGGGCATCTCCGAACCATCTCACGAAGACCCTTATGGTCCTGTTTCCATGGTTCACGGGGGTCGTCACTCCAAATCGGGCTTCGGAGCCCTTCGGATACCATCCTGATCCATAGGGATTCCCATACTGGCTGAGGACGTTCAGGTAGTAAAGCGTCCCGTAATTGGCGGTTATGTTGCCTTGAGCCGTGACATTCATCGTAGCCTCTCGGAGGCCCGATAGCCCTGTCGTGTTCATCCAAACATAGCGCTTCCCCGTATCGACCAGTAGTTCAGATTCGTAGGCGAAGCTGTGAAATGATCCTTCATCCCACCAGAAAGCCTTCGGAAGCTCAGAGGAGCCATAGGAGGCTTCATCTATCGTTACGACATAACCTTCGAAATCGGATCCCACACCCGTCTGATCGAAGGTTACGAGGTACTGGGTCTTATAGACTAAGGTTATGGTCCTTGGAGCATCCATCGTTACGTTCTGGGATGGGTCGTAGGTATCGAATCTGTAGCGGATGCCACCTAAGGCATCCTCCGAAGGAACATATTCCTGAGGCTCCCTTAAGGCAATCGTTATGTTGGCATCGACCCATTCGGTCCATGGCGTGACCTTAGGCTCTAGGGCTTCGTAAGTCCTTCCTAGGCTTATGTAAGCGACCTTGAAGGTTCCTCCTAAAGCCTCCGATGGAAAGGCCGTGACGGTAACGAGATATTGGAGCCTGTAGTTCGCCGTTACGGTCTTTGCCTTATCCATAAGGACGGTTGATGAGGCGTTATAAGAATTGGCGATCTCCTCCATGGCTTCCGTAGACCATCCGCAGAAGACATATCGGGAGGTCCCGTCCTGCGAATAGATGCACTCGGGAGTCCCTATGGAGGCATTGGTTCCTTTATCATACCAGCCCTCGCCCGATGGGGTTGCAATTCCCGGAGGATTCGTCTCTAAGGTTAAGTAGAATTGGCTGCTCCATTGGGCTATGGCTGTCTTCGGTGCGTTCATGGCAATCGGGTTGCTTGTGGCATAGTTTGTTCCTGATGCATCGCCAGTCCATTGGATGAAAAGATGCCTGGCTTTCTCAAGAACGACCTTGCCCCTATCCAACCCTGCATAAGCCATCGTTCCTTTATCATACCAGCCTTCGCCGTATGTTATGCCATAATCTGAAAGCACCTTAAGATAATACTGGGTTTTCCAGTTTGCGATTGCTGTCTTAGGAGCATTCATTATTATTTGTTCTGAAGGTGAAGTTGTACCCGAAGCGTCACCGCTCCAATGAGTGAAAACGTATCTGGTGCCAGGGGAGCCGCCCACGGTTAACGGGGTGACCGTAGCGTAAGCAGCCTCACCAGCATTGTACCAGCCTGCGCCGCCTGGAGTACCATAGGGCGATAAGACTGTCAGATAATACTGTGTTTTGTAGTAGGCCGTCACCGTTTCTGAAGAGCTTGGAACAGTATAGTTGTGTATCCGCTCCCCACCGTCACTCCAGCTCATCCAAACGTAGCGTGTTCCCGTTGCGCCTGGTACTGGAGAAAGGGCTTCAAGCTTGTGAGTTGAGCCTATGGTCCAATCGAATGTTGCCGGTGTTGTGATGAGCATATCGTCGACTTTAATGAAGCCCGCACCGGGTGGGTTAGAAGTTATCGTGATGCTTACAATGGGGATTGGAGCGAAGTTGGCTGTTATTGTGCCTGGCCCGTTTATTGTTGCTGTTGTTGACGCAGATGATGGGTTGGTTATGGATATCGTTCCGATAGCGCTCCAATGGGAGAATACGTAGCCAGGATTAGGAGTTGCGGATATCGAAAGCACTTTGCCAGCATCGTACCAGTCAGTTCCGCTGGGAGATGTTTCGCCACTTCCAGTTGGGCTGACTGAAAACGTTACTTGATACTGGATAGCATAGTTCCCAGTAACATTCGTTGGACCTGCTACTGTTATGGGCGATTCTGGTCCTGTTACGTTTATAAGGCTGAAGCGCTTGCCTTCCTGGCTACTGCGAACGATGTTAGAATAGTTATATGCAACTAAGCTTCCGCTGTCAACCCAAGTACTGTTCGGAAGCTGATCGATGGTCTTGGCATCAGTGCCGAAGATGGTAACCACGGTTCCAGAGGCATCGCTTTCCAAACCATTCTGGGCAAAGGTCAGTAAGTACTGGGTTTTCCAGTTCCATGTGACAGAAGATGGCTCGGTTATCGTGAAGCTGACCGAATTTCCGGAGCCGCTTGGAGCGCTTCCTGTTCCCGTATAACCCGTGACTACATACCGCGTTCCTAATCCATCGCTAACTGGAGATGTTACGGATGAAGCCGCAGTAGAACCGTTATCATACCATCCCTGACCTGTAGGAGAGTCGTAAGGCGAGTTTACGGTAAAGTAGTACTGGGTTTTATAGGTGCCTGTCTCTGTGATGGGTCCGGTGATGGCGCCGAAGTCATGGGATGCTGCAGTCGAGTTACCTGAAACAGAGTCAAGTTTGTACCTCTTCCCTACCATAGTGCTGGAAACATCATCCTCGTAAGAGTAGCTGACGGTTTTGCCTGTATCTATGAAAGCGTCGAAGAAGGGGTCACTCGCATTCTTAATGCTGGAGATCCCGCCAACAGTCACGGTAACAACTTTACCGCTGGCATCAGCTCCAAGCCCTGACCACTCGACCCTCACCCTATACTGAACCACGTAGTTGGCTGTTACCGTCTTAGTCTTATCCATAAGCACTGCCGTGGAAGTAGCTGATGGAATGGTTATCTCGTCCCTGTCTTCTGTTGTCCAGCCATTGAATCGGTAACGTGTGTCAGGTGCGGTATCGACGTATTCATCTGTTGATATGGAAGCGTAAGTATCAGCATCATACCACCCTGCTCCAGATGGAGTTGTAATACCTGATGGAGTTGTTGCTAAAGTCAAATAGTATTGTGTCTTCCAGTTCCAAGTTATGCTTGACGGCTCATCTATCGTGAATGTCACTGAGGTATCTGTCCCAGAAGCAGGCACGCTTCCGGTCCCATTCCATCCCGTACAGACGTAGCGAGTGTCAATTGCGTCTACAGGCCAAGGCGAAGTAACCGATGCAGTAATCGGTGTTCCAGCGTCAAACCAATCGCTTCTTGGGGTAGGATCGCCATAAGGTGAGTTCACCGCCAAGTAGTACTGGATCTTGTAGGTTCCAGTTATCGTCAGAGAACCAGTCACTATCTGGGGTGAAGCTGGACTAACGTCTGTGAGAACATACCTTACGCCAGAACCGTCAGACACATTCGCTTGATATGTATATGAAATCTGCTTACCGGAATCGACCCAAACAGAGAATGGAACAATACTAGTCGTTGATGCACTTCCATCAATTGCGTATGTTACAGTAGGTGCGACGCCAGAACCTGTTTGATTAAATGTCACCAAGTATTGGGTCTTATAGACCAAGATGATGGTCTTGTCAGCATTCATCGTCACATTGTAAGACTGACTGTAAGACTGATTGTATGTTTGGAAAATATATTGCGTATTCCCCGCGTTAATGATACTTTGAGGATTGCTTATAGTGACGTCACTACCATCGTCAACACTCTCTACCCAAGGTGTTCTTTGAATACTGGTATATCTAGTTCCGCTTTTAGTATATGTAACAGTGAAATTGCCTCCTGATGCCTCTGCGGGATCCGCGATGACTTTGATCTGCCTAGCGATCTGTATGGTAATGGAGACGGATACATCTCCCGAGCCTTCCTTTCCTGGAGGTTGACCATGGTAGAGCTTCACCGTAATCGTAAAACTGCCTACTCTTGAATATGTATGATCTGGATCTGAATGCCATGTTCCGTTAAAATTGTCATTATATTGTGTAAAGTTAATGTATGAATCCTTGTCTATATTACCGTCACCCCAATCGATCTGAACATTATACTGGTTGAGTTGACCCACAAAATTACTAGCATTCGCGATCCCCTCCACATGGATCGGACCGCTGAAGATGGCTGTTGGTTGAATCTCCGAAACTGGAATACCATTTATCTTTGTTATTTCGATGTAAAAAGCATAAGGTGGTTGATCTGTAAAACTTGTGGATGCTAATACTTGGTCGCTCTTAATCAGGAAGTTTGTTGGTGATGACTTAAGCCTTTACTATGAGCTTAAGCCTTTGAAGACTCGGGATCTGGCTTGTGGTTCTTTGGAAACGGAAGAGGCTTAAGTATATCCCAA
>Ga0080004_1161764_pt1 | contig 11572 bp, 11 predicted proteins | sample WasSprMetagenome_FD_69207 | JGI IMG/M metagenome (GOLD analysis project Ga0080004, IMG submission 69207) | Sulfidic aquatic microbial communities from Washburn Spring, Yellowstone National Park, USA - WS (SPADES assembly) (version 2) | ecosystem: Environmental > Aquatic > Thermal springs > Hot...
AATTTCTAGTAGATAATTTAATGTTTCTTTATGTTAAGCTTTAGATAAAAAAATGATTAATAATAAACCATTTATAATTGCATGTATTCCAGCTTATAATGAAGAGAAAACAATAGCAAAAGTAATAATAAAAACTCAGAAATATGTTGATAAAGTAATAGTATGTGATGATGGAAGCAAAGATATGACAAGCGAAATAGCTGAAAGATTAGGAGCAATAGTAATAAAGCATGAAAGAAATATGGGAAAAGGAGAAGCACTAAGAAATTTATTTAAAAAAGCAATGGAATTAAATGCTGATATTGTTATAACATTAGATGGAGATGGACAACATGATCCTGATGAAATACCTTCTCTAATAAATACATTAAAAGAAGAAAAAGCAGATATAATAATAGGATCAAGATTTTTATTGAATGAGAAAAATGTACCAGGATATAGAGCTATAGGGAATAAGATTTTAAACATAATTACGGGAGGAAAAATAACAGATACGCAAAGTGGATTTAGAGCATATAATGGAAAAATCTTAGACATGATAATACCAGCTGAAGCAGGAATGGGAGTAGATTCAGAAATATTAATTAAAGCAATAGAAAATAATCTAAAAATAGTAGAAATTCCAATAACAGTAACATATAAAGTTCCGAAAAGTTCGAAGAAAATGCCTTTATATCATGCGTTAGATGTAATAGCGAGTACTATAAAATTCGCATCAATAAGGCATCCATTAATGTGCTATGGAATACCAGGGGCGATATTATTATTGGTGGGATTATCTTTTGGAGTATGGACAATACAAATATATGTGCAACAAAAACAATTAATAACAAATATAGCATTAATAGCAATGGCAGCAACAATATTAGGATTGGTACTCGCAACAACAGCAATAATATTATTCACAATAATAACATTATTGAGAGAACAAAAGTAAGAATTTAAATGCTTGAAATAGAAGTTATTGAGATAAGAGGTTATTGTCCAGTTCATAAAATAGGTGATAAGATAACAATAGAAGGGGCAAAAATAATATTAGAAAAAACCGATGCTCTTTGTATTCATGCACTTTCAGTTATATTACATTATGCAGTTGCATTAGATGAAGGCGCAGATCCAGTAAAGCTTGGATTAACTAAGCCAGAAGATAAAGAGCATGCATATCTACAATGTGTTGATCCATGGAAGCCGTACACAGAAGGTGGAACGGTAATATTTAAAATAAAGAAGATAAGATGAAGATAGCAATAATATTAGGCACGAGACCTGAGATAATAAAAATGTCTCCAATAATAAGGATACTTGAGAAAGAAAATATAGAATTCTTCATACTTCATACTGGACAACATTACTCATATAATATGGATCAAGTTTTCTTTGAACAATTGAAACTACCTCAGCCAAAATATAACTTAGAGGTTGGTTCTGGAACACATGCTGAAGAAACTGGTAAAATGATGATAGGAATAGAAAAAGTTTTGCTTAAAGAAAAACCAGACATAGTGCTTATTGAAGGGGATACTAATACAGTATTGGCTGGTGCATTAGCTTCTATAAAAATTGGAGTAAAAATTGGGCATGTTGAAGCTGGATTGAGAAGCTTTGATAGAAGTATGCCTGAAGAAATAAATAGGGTAGTTGCAGATCATATTTCACACTTGCTATTTGCTCCGACAGAAAAAGCTAAAGAAAACCTTCTTAATGAAGGGATAAATGAAGAAAAGATATTTGTGACAGGAAATACTATAGTAGATGCAGTATATCAGAATCTTGAACTTGCAAATAACAGTAAAGATTATTTAAATGCCTTAGGAATTAAGGAGGGAAACTATTTCTTAACTACTGTACATAGACAAGAGAATGTTGATAATCCAAAAAGGTTTAAAGGAATACTAGATGGATTAAAACTTGTGCAAGAATATTATAACATGCCAATAATATATCCAATACATCCAAGATCAAGAAAAATGATGAAAGAATATAGTTTAGATGCTGGCAATATTACATTAATAGAACCCATAGATTACTTTAACTTTCTAGTGCTTGAAAGTAAGGCAAAATTGATATTCACAGATTCAGGTGGCGTACAAGAAGAAGCATGCATTCTTAATGTTCCTTGTGTAACTCTTAGATATAACACAGAGCGCCCAGAAACTCTTGAAGTAGGGTCTAATGTTCTAGCTGGTTCTGAACCTACTGTAATTCTTAATAAAGCAAAGTATATGCTTAGTAAGAAAAATAGTTGGGCAAATCCTTTTGGAGATGGAAGAGCAGCAGAAAGGATAGTAGACATATTAAAGAAAGAATTTGGCTAAAATATTTTAATAGTCGAAACTTTTTTATATGAAAATATTATCCCTTAGAACATGAAAAAAGTTCTTGTAACTGGTGGAAGAGGTTTTATAGGTTCACACTTAGTAAGAGAACTGCAAAGGCGTGGGCATGAAGTTTGGGTTTGTGATTTAATGCATAGTGGACAAGAAAATTATATTAGATGTGATGTAAGCAAGTATAGACAAGTTGAAAAAATATTCGAAGAACATGATTTCGATTATGTTTATCATGCTGCAGCAGAATATGGAAGATGGAATGGAGAAGATTACTATGAAAACCTATGGTTAACAAATGTTGTTGGAACAAAGAATATTATAAGAATGCAAGAGAAGAAAAGATTTAGAATGATATTCTTTGGAAGTGCAGAAGTTTATGGAGATTATGATGGAGTTATGAGTGAAGATGTTATGGATAAAGTTCCAATCAAGCAAATGAATGATTATGCTATTTCAAAATGGGTTAATGAATTACAAATAATAAATTCTGCAAAAATGTTTGGAACAGAAACTGTAAGAGTAAGATTGTTCAATGTTTATGGACCTGGAGAACATTACACACCATATCGTGGCTGGATACCAAAGTTCATATATAAGGCTTTGAAAGATGAACCATATACAGTTTATCTTGGCCATAAGAGAACTTTAGAATATGTTGAAGATATATGTAGAACGCTTGCAAACATTATTGATAACTTTAAGCCTGGAGAAGTCTATAATTTAGGAGGCGACAAACAATACGAGATAAAATATATTTCTGACTTAATACTAAAAACTTTAGGAAAAGATGATTCTAAGGTTATTTATAAGGAAGCTGAGCCTTTTACAACGAGAATAAAAACGCCAGATTCAACAAAGGCTAAAAGAGATCTAAACTTTAAGCTAACAGTTCCAGTAGAAGAAGGAATAAGAAGAACAATAGAATGGTTTAAAAAGACTTATGGTGAAGAATAAAATATGAGATTCGAAGAGGTTTTAGCTCATTATACTAACAAAAGAATCTTAATAACTGGAGGAGCAGGTTGCATTGGAACAAACCTTACCAGCACGCTTTTGAAAGCAGAACCTGAAAAAATAATCATAATAGATGACTTCTCAGCATCATACGAGTGGAACATTTCCAAAGATCCTCGAGTAGTGCTGATAAGGGGAAGCATACTTGATGAGGAAAAGATGAAACGTGCGTTCAGCTATAAGCCACATTACGTTTTCCATCTTGCCGCGCATTTTGCAAACCAGAACAGTGTTGACCATCCTGAAACAGACCTATTAGTAAATGCTTTGGGAACTTTAAAAACACTTGAATATGCAAATCTAGTAGGTGTAGAAAAGTTTGTATTCGCATCATCAGGATGTTCAGTATATGGAAGCCAAGCACCATTACCGTTAAGGGAGGACTTTGTATCGCTACACTTAGATACGCCGTATCAGATAAACAAGCTTGTTGGGGAACTATACTGCAATTATTTCTATGATTATTATAAACTTCCAGTAGTAATCGCAAGATACTTTAATGTCTATGGACCAGGAGAGGTCCCAGGAAAATATAGGAACGTCATACCTAACTTCATGTGGTGGGCTATGCATGAACAACCATTGCCAATAACTGGAACTGGAGAAGAGACAAGAGATTTTACATTCATAGAAGACATAGTTGATGGAACACTTAGAATGGGAGTTGTAAAAGAGGCCATCGGAGAAGCGATAAACCTTGCATCAGGAACTGAAACGAGAATAATAGATTTAGCGAATTGGATAAATGAGATAACAGGAAATAAAGCCGGTATTGTATATAAAGAGAGAAGAGATTGGGATAAAGCAATAAGGAGAAGAGCTTCCATTGAAAAAGCTAAGAAGATACTTGGATATGAACCAAAGACGGACATAAAAACTGGGCTAAGAAAAGTACATGAATGGTTTAAAGAAAACTGGGAAAATATAGAAAAGAGTGTTAAGTTCTAAATGCACGTGTTAATACTCTCGCAAATCTTCCCTCCGGACATGGGTGGAAGCGCCACGAGAGCATATAATGTGACGAAGGGGCTTGTATTGAATAATGTGAGGATTACCGTCATAGCGGGTTTCCCACACTATCCTACGGGGAATGTTCCAAGGCACCTTAGGAGAAAGGCTTTATCAATAGATTATATGGAGGGCTTTAAAGTCATAAGGACATATGTGCCTCCAATAGCGGCAAAGGGCTTAGCCAATAGAGTAATCCTATTTGCATCATTCATCATCTCCTCGATATTTCCAATCTTCTTGGTGAGGGGGGTTAATGTTATATTCGCTTCAAATCCACAGGTGCTAGCAATATTTCCAGCATTAATATACAAGATCTGCCACAGGTGCCCGATAGTTCTGAATGTGGATGACTTGTGGCCTGAAGACCCCATAGATTTAGGCCTAATAAAATCCAATATCTTTAAGAAGATCGCCAGAATGATAGCAAAGATAGCATATTCTATGGCGGATGCCATAGTCCCCATAAGCCCGGGATACGTGAAAGTGATATGTGAAAGATATGGTGTAAACCCGAGTAAAGTTCACGTGGTAAGGGCTGGGGTGGATTTAAGAAGGTTCAAAACTTATGCCAAGTCCAATGGAAATGTGTTCAGGGTGCTATACAGCGGGGCATTCTCTGTCGCATACGACTTCGACCAAGTATTGCTTGCCGCAAAGCTATTGGAGGATGTTAAGGATGTGGAGTTCATATTGCAGGGCGGAGGGGAGCTAGCGCCATACCTAAAGGCCAGGGTAAAGGAGCTCAAGCTTAGGAATGTGAAGATAGTGGACAGGATTCTGAGCAGGGATGAGGTAGCAAAGCTACTCAGCGAGGCCGATGCATTAATCCTACCATTAAAAGACTTTGGAAGACCATACCTCGGGATATCCTCAAAACTATATGAGTATCAGGCGATTGGAAAACCTATAATATGCTGTGCAAATGGCCAGCCAGCAGAATATGTGGAAGAAACAAGATCGGGTATTGTGGTTAAGCCTGGTGATTATGAGGTCTTAGCCAGAGCTGTACTCTATTTGAAGAATAACCCTGACTTGGCTAAAGAGCTTGGAAACTCTGGAAGACGCTATGTCGAAGACAATCTATCAATAGAAAATATAGGAAAGGAAATGATGACTATTATCAACAAAAATCTTAGAGGCTTAAAAGAGGACTTAAAAATTGAAGATATGTGACAATGACCAATTAGAGGTGCGATGAATATTATGAGGGCTGTAATCCTTGCAGCGGGTAGTGGAAAACGCTTGAGACCGCTCACCGATAACCTTCCTAAGATTCTTTTACCATTAAGTGGAAACTATAGAATTCTGGATCTAACTTTTAAAGCTTTAAAGGAGAATGGAATCCATGATATTACTATTGTTGTTGGCTATAAATATGAAATGATCGTAAATTATATCGCAAGAAACTATCCTTTCCCCGAATTTTCTGTGAGCTATATCTTCAACCCTATCTATGATCGAACGAATACTGCTTACTCACTTTTATTAAGTTGCACAATACTGAAAAAAGAGGGAGGAATAATAATAAATGGTGATACTTTGTTTAGCCCTTCTTCGCTAAGAAAATTGCTTAATTTTAGAGGTAGTTGTGTGGGCATATCCCATACTAACGTTGATCAGGAGGCGGTTAAAGTCATTTATGATGACAATAACCGTATATTAGCTATTGGAAAGAATATTGAAGGAAAAGCTGAGTATGTGGGGATATGTAAAGTGGAACCATTATTTGGACATCTATTATGTGAGCAGTTAAATTACTGTTTTAAAAGCAAAAAGGATCTTTTTTACTCACAATATTACGATGATATAATTAATCAGCTAACTCATAGATATCCTATTTATGCTGTTGACTTAACGGAAGATGTAGCAATGGACATAGATACCCGTGAAGATCTTGATAAAGCTAAATTGATACTCGAAAATTCTAAGGAGAGATTCTCATTATGAAGATTACTATCCTTGGAGCAGGATCTATGGGTACAGCTATGGCCTCACTTCTCTCAGAAAAGGAGGTTGAAATATGCATCTGGGCCAGAAGAGAAGAGATACGTAAAGAGATAATGAAAAATCGAGTTAATTATGAATACTTCCCTTACTTAAAGTTAAAAGATAATATTGTATGTGAGACCAACATTGCCCAGGCTATAGCGAACGCTGATCTCTTAATATTCGCCATCCCCTCCCACGCACTTATAAAGGTTCTTCAATTGATCAGGACTACTAAAGTGTTAGAGATGACAAATTCTAACATTGTTTCTTTAAGCGTAATCAAAGGTATAATCCGTCCTTTTGGTAGAATGTTTGCGAGTGAAGAAATAACGCATCAGCTTGGAGGTAATGTTGCTGTATTTGCTGGACCTACTTTTGCATCTGAGATTATTCAAAAAGTTCCGATGATTGCGACTTTAGCGTCTAAATCCGTCAATATAGCTAGAACACTAAAGGAATTAATAGAGACAGATTACTTGAAGATCTTGATAACAGATGATATTCGGGGAGTAGAGCTTTGTAGTATATTAAAAAATGTCTACTCTATAGCTTTAGGAATAATTGATGGTTTAGGGCTCGGGGATAATATTAGGGGACTTATAATTCACTACGCAATAAATGAAATGAGAAATCTCTTACCAATATTTGGAGGAAAAATGGAGACATTGTTCACTCCAGCGGGTATTGGAGATTTTATTGCTACAGCTTTCAGCCAAAAAAGTAGAAACAGATCTCTAGGATTATTAATGGGTTTGAGAATAATTAAAAATAGAAAGCATTCTCCCGGGATACTTTCTGAAGGATTAAAAGCCGTCTCCACAATTAAGAGAATATCAAATTTAAAGGGGATTTCTACACCGATAATTGACTTTGTTTACGATGTATGCTTTAATGCGATTCCACCCTTTTGCGCGTTTAAAAAACTGCAGAATGAACTCTTTAAAGAATAGGATACGGTAAAAGTGATTGGTTTTTAAAAGGATATGCAAACTAAAGGAATAGGAGAAGAATAAAGTAGTAATTGATCTCAAAAGCAATCTCAAACATTTTTCAAAAAAATAAAGCGATAAAAATCCTATTTTATCTAGCATTACTAGTCATTGAAACATTTATTGAACTGTTAGACTACCTAATCCCAAAAGACGATAGAATTATTATCTTTGGTTCGAATTGCGGGGAGTATTCTTCTGGCTCTCCAAAAGCATTATATAAGTACTTAAGAAATAAAGCATCTGATTACATTTTATACTATTACTTACCTTTTAAAAAGGAGAAAGGATTTTTCGCTCAGATAAGATACTTTATCAAGTTTATTCCTATATTTTTTAGGGCAAAGATTCTAATAAGCAGTCATCCACCAAGCGATTTCTTTCCCTTTATCTCTTGGTCAGTCAAAAAAATCTTCATCAATACTTGGCATGGTATTCCAATGAAACGTATGTTCTTTACGGATAAGCATATCTCGAAAATCGAGCTAATTAGAATCATTAATTTGAATAGGAGGACGTCAGCTTTTATCGTCTCATCCCGATTAGAGGGTCTTTTAATAAGATTGTGTTTTAGAATAGATCCGGCTAAAATCTTTTGTACAGGACATCCAAGAAATGACATTTTGCTTAGAAAACATAATGTACATTTGCTACCAATATTGCTACCAAAGCTCCCGACATATCAAAAAGTAATATTATATTGCCCCACATATAGACGTAATAAACAGGTCCGATTCTTCCCCTTTGATGATTTTGATCTCAGTCATTTTGAAAAATTTTTGGAAGACAACAAGATGATAGTATTGCTCAGACGACATCCTTACAGCAAAGAAGTAATAAACCTCTCTTCTACAAGAATTGTTCCCTTTGATTTTGATACATGTAATGATGTAAATGATATCTTACCTGAAGTGGATATCCTAATTACAGATTACTCTTCTATATACTTTGATTATCTTCTGCTTGATAGACCCTGCATATTTATTCCATATGATTTAAATGATTATGAAAAAGATGTTGGATTTCTATTTGATTATCATACTATTACTGCAGGTCCTAAAGTTTCAACTTACAAGGATCTCATAACCACAATAAAAGAATGTATGGAGCTTAAAGATCCTTACAGTGATATGCGATCTAAACTTAAAATGATTTTTCATGAATGTCAAAAAGAAAATTCATCTGAACAGGTTTTTATTCTCATGAATGATCTGTTGAGAAGAGGAAGAAAATAAAAACATGAATATACTCCAAGTATATCAAATATTTAATCCAGAAGCTGCTTCCGGTGCTGCGAAAGTAGCTTATTATATTTCAAAAGAACTCGCCAGAAAAGGACATAATGTAATTTACTACGCATCAGATATAAAAGATAAGGATAGAAAATTGTTAGGAAGCACTAAAGCAATCGTTGATGGTATAACTGTTCAACACTTTAGAACAGTATGTACCTTCTTAGCCAAAAGATTAAAAATTTACATTACGCCCTCATTAATTAGGCAGGATGAAAAATTTTTTAAGAAAATTAATGTCATTCACCTTCATGGATATAGAAGCTTTCAAAATATCATCATTCATCACTATGCTAAAAAGTATGGCATCCCTTATGTTTTACAAGCTCACGGTTCACTTCCTAGAATTAATGCTTGGCAAGCATTAAAGTGGCTTTATGACATTTTGTTCGGCTACCAATTATTAAGAGATGCTGCAAAGGTTATCGCTCTTAGCCGTGTTGAGGCTGAGCAGTATAGGGCTATGGGTGTGCCTGAAGAGAAAATCGTCATAATACCTAACGGGATAGACATTTCAGAGTATGCTGAATTGCCGCCTAAAGGAGTCTTCAAGAAGAAGTTTAGCATTCCAGAAGATAGGAAGATTATACTTTATTTAGGCAGGATACATAAGATCAAGGGCATAGATATTTTAATTAAAGCCTATGCTTACTTAAGAAATCAAATGAATTTTAGAGACGTTGTTTTAGTAATAGTTGGGCCGGATGATGGATATTTAAATGAGGCTAAACGTCTTGCGCAAGCTTTAGGTGTTTCAGATTCTGTGCTATTTACAGGACCATTGTATGGAGAGGATAAGCTGGCAGCTTATGTTGACTCAGAGGTTTATGTTTTGCCCTCAAGATACGAAATTTGGGGGATGACTGTTCTCGAGGCTTATGCTTGTGGAAAACCTGTAGTGGCTTCAGAAGTTGGTGGATTAAAAGATTTAGTAAAAGTTGGGGAAACAGGATTATTATTTGAGCCAGGAAATGTAAAGCAATTAGCGGAAGGCATTTTCAACATATTAAGCAATTATGATAACATGGCTAAAGAGATGGGTTTAAGGGGTAAAAACTTCGTAAAAGAAAATTTCACTATTGAAAGAGTTATAGAAAAATTAGAGAAGCTCTACAAGAAGATAGTTGAAAAGTAACATTTATTATATCAGATGGAATGAACAATTGTGATTATAACACGTTATTAGAGAAAATGTTAGAGAAAGAAAATAAAAAAGAAATTAGAAAATAGAGATGCCAAAAACTTTAGTTTAAAACCATATTTAGGTTCAAGTTCTTAAAAATTTACAGACTTTGCTATACTTTACTACAGGTATGGATTAAAAATGAATCGTTTAAGCCAATTTTAAGCGGTTACAGCATAATGTCGAAAACTAACATTTTCAATTTCATAAAAGTCTCTGTGATAATCTTAAACTGGAATGGTGGAAACTATTTAATAAAATGTGTGAATTCTGTTATGAAAACAGATTATCCCAGTGATTTATTAGAAGTGATAATTGTTGATAATGGAAGTACTGATGGGAGTGCTAGATTAGCTAAGAAAATGTTTCCTCAAGTTAAACTTATTGAAAACGAAAAAAATTTAGGTTTCTGTATTGGGAATAATATTGGTATAAAAAATTCTTCGGGAGACATAATTATTCTTCTAAATAATGATACAATTGTGGATAAAGATTGGATTAAGGAAATATTGAAATGTGCTCAAGACCCGGAAGTTGGCATTATCGGCTGTAGACTGTATTTTCCGGGTACGAAGATTATTCAGAGCCTCGGTTTTAAGATGAAGTTTTTAGGATTCTATGAGAGTATAGGCGCTGGGCAGGAAGATACGGGACAGTTTTATGATGTTGGCTATGTAGATTATGTTTCGGGCGCGGCAATGGCCATTAAGAGGGAAGTTTTGAATAGGATCGGCCTTTTAGACCCCGCGTTCTATGCATACCACGAAGATGTTGATCTATGCTATCGTGCAAGACGAGCGGGCTATAAAGTCGTCACATCCAATGCCATCGTTTATCATTACGGCTCCTTATCTTGGAATAAGCTTCCAGCAAGAAAAATATACCTAGCTGAAAGAAATAAGATCTATTTCGTCCTAAAACATTATTCCCCAAAGAAATTGTTAAGATACATGTTCGAGTATCCTATTAGATCATTTAGCATTAACTTATGTAAATACATTAGAGGCGAGACTGTACTTCAAAAGCTTTTAACATTAAATAAAGTCGAGAGTCAAAGAAAAATTTCTATTGCAACTCTTATTAAAGAAATTACAAGACTCATAATGTTTTTCATGGCTTTGCTATCAGTGGCGACTAAGAGAAAAAGAGTTAGGTTTTTTTACTTGTGAAACATACTAAGATTTTAAGTGATGCCCATATGGATAACAGATTATCAGAAAAGTTTCCATTAGTTTCTATCATTATTCTAAACTATAATGGAGCAAAATACTTAGAAAAATGCTTAAAGTCTGTCCTAGCAACCAATTATCCAAACTATGAAATAATATTAGTAGATAATGCAAGTACTGATGAAAGTTTAGCTCTTATAGAATATTTATTTAAAGATGAACCTCGATTAATCGTTATCAGAAACACTAAAAATGTAGGCTTTTCTGAAGGAAACAATATTGGAATCCGGAGAGCTAGAGGAAAATATATCGTATTCCTAAATAATGATACTGAAGTAGAGCCTAATTGGTTAATTGAATTGATTAGGATTATGGAGAAAGATCGCTCTATAGGAGCAGCTCAAAGTAAACTACTTAAGTTGGGTTCCAGCGGAATCATTGATTCCACAGGTGATTTTCTAGATTTTTATGGTGTCGCAATACAAAGAGGTGAAGGAGAAAAAGACTTAGGCCAATATGAAAATGTTGAAGAAATATTCAGCGCTCGAGGAGCTTGCATGATTGTCAGACGTGAAGTTCTAAAGAAAGTAGGGTT
>Ga0080004_1153766_pt1 | contig 11571 bp, 16 predicted proteins | sample WasSprMetagenome_FD_69207 | JGI IMG/M metagenome (GOLD analysis project Ga0080004, IMG submission 69207) | Sulfidic aquatic microbial communities from Washburn Spring, Yellowstone National Park, USA - WS (SPADES assembly) (version 2) | ecosystem: Environmental > Aquatic > Thermal springs > Hot...
CCTCCTCCTCGTCCCTCCTCAGCCCCCCAACCAGGTCCTCCACAAGCCCACGCCGCCAAGCCTCCACAATAACCTCAAACGACCTCCAGACAGTCACGCTGATACCTAGGATCCTCGGGGCGAAGTACGCCCCGCCATTCTCCGTGAGAACTACGTAACCGTACCTGAGCCCTGCTGCTAGGCAGGCGGCTTCGGGGTAGTCTATCCTCTTGAGAGGCCTCCCCCTGCTCATCGCCATAAGCCGCCTGGCATCCTCCTCGACCTCGGGGGTCTCCGTGAATAAGGCGAAAGCGTCGCTGGCTAAGCAGTCAGCCACCCAGTCGATGGCGGGAGGGAGCTTCAGCTCGCGTAGCACAGACTCGGGTACGTAAATTACTTCGAAGAGGTTGAGGAGGATATCCCTCCTGCTGTACTTGGCCCAGTCCACTATGAACGAGGTGTCAGCTATAGCCTCACGTGACGCTCGGGACACGAGCCCTAACCCTCAGCTCGTTGAACTCGTCCACGGTCATGCCGGCGATCCTCGATGCCACGTAGACATCCCCCGTCTCGATGTAGTACTTCAGGGCTGCCCTCAGCTTTGGCGGGAGCTTCTCTATAAACCCCCAATCCGCCCTCTCACGCCTAAGCCTACGAGCCTCCTCAAGCGCCTCAACAACCTCCTTCATACTCCTCCACTATGAAGCGTGCGCAGGTGGAAAATAAAGGTTAGCAGCTCCGTGTCAAAAATAAGCTCAAAGCAAAAGCTTGCAATAGGCCTGAGTTTCCTCCTTTAAGTAGCCTGGCTTGATTGCCACTACAGGTAGCTTTTTCTTCTCCAAAAAGCCTACGAGTTCGCCGTTGAGAGGCAACGAACTCGTAGAGAGAAACTCGTTTACCATTGCTGTAGCGTAAAGCAAGTTATTAAACAGAACCCTGCGCCCCATGCTGTACAGCTTCACTGCAAGTGAGTAAGCCTCAGGCGGCGCATCGGCGACCTCAAGTCTGTTTACTATCCATGCAGCCCATCACGCGCCATACCGGTTGCTTCTTCTAGCGTCGGCCTGCATGCGCGCCGAAGCACACACTACACACGTACACAGGACACCTAATTTGGGCATGTGGGCAGGTTATCGCTGGAGAAAGGCTGCACCGTGTGGCGGAAAGTGCGGGACGAGGAGCATCTAAAAGAGCAGAAACTAAATAAACGAGCCACACCATTAATAGCCTTGTGGCGAGGAGAGGGCTGACCGGAGTGTTCTACTTAAAGCCCAGAGTGGTCTCAGCTGTCGTTTACCTGCAAACTCTGAAGGGAATCAGGCCCGTTACCGTTAGAATCGCGAAGACAGTAGCCGAAAGAATCCTCGCCTCTGCAAAGGTAAGGAAGAGGTGGTTAGCGGGCGGGAGGACAAAGGCTGTGAGCATGCGGCTCTTCGGCGAGGGACTTGCGCTCCTGGTCCTCAAGATCCCCGATATCTGCAAGGTTACTAACCTCAAGGAGCTTGATGCAGTCATGAAAAAGGCTTACCGAAGTTACGATGGTGTGAAGAGCCTTGTAGACGCGAAAGCCCTCGAGAAGGTTGGAGGCAACGATGAGCTGGCCAAAGCGTATATCAGGGCGTGGCTTAAGGCAGAGAACCTTGAAGTCCCCGGAGATGACCCTGACGCAGGAGAAGTTTCCAGCCAGTACTACAAGCTTATCTGGAGGTTCGGCGACAAGTACGTGGTCCAGGATCCGCCCTGGTGTTGAGAATGCCCCTGCTACATAGCGTACCCCTATCGATAAAATCCGCCGAGGAATACAGGCGTTACGTTGAGACATTCGGCAAGCTGCCTACACGCACGTTCAACGAGATCTCGGGATACGTAGAGTCGGAGGACCGGGGTCTCTACCTTCTCCTAATGCCCCCAGGGAGCGGGAAAACCTTCCTTCTTTACCAGCTGAGGGAGGAGTTTTACAGGCAGGGTCCCATACTGCTGAACTCCTTCGGCGGCAGCCTAGAGAGGTTTCAGGAATTCGTGAACGCGCTCGATGCAGAGCTGGCGCGCGCCGTAGCCGCGTGGATTAACGTCGTGACTGGGAGGAGCATCCAGAGCATCCCGGACGTACTAACGATCGCTGGCGCAGTTGCTATCGCGGCGAACGCCAACATACCGCTCATCCTCCTGCTCGACGAGGTGCCACTGAGCGAGGAGAGCGGCGAGCGCTTTAAAGCCCTAGTTAGTAGCTTTGAGAGCCTGCTCCGTCGCGTCGATGGGCTAGGTGGCTTTAAGGTTCACATCTTGCTCACATCGCATGCCGTCTCCGCGGATCTGAGCGAGAAGCTCTTCGATGAGCTGAGAGCGAGGGGTGGTCTTCAGAGGTTCTCAGTAGTACGTCCGTTTACGAAGATGGAGCTGGCTCCAGGATTCGAAGCTGAGGCTACAGGGTTCGTGAAGAGGCTAGTTGGCGGTGCACCGTTAGACCCGCTTGTTCTCAGAACCGCCGTCGAGATGCTGAAGAGGGGCTTTGTGTTCAGGCAGCTAGTCACCTTCATGGAGGGCACTAAGAGAAGGGCTCGCTTTACGGATCTCGAGAGAGACCTCCACAAGGCGATTGTAGAGAAGCTAAGGGAAGAGCTGAGGAGGAGGGGGATCAGAGAGGGGAAGTTGGAAATTTCAAGTCGCCCAGACCTCGTCTTGGCCGATGGCACCTGTATCGAAGTGAAGGTGAGAGCGGGCATCCCGGAGGTGAATCCACTCCAGCACGCCGAGTGCGCTAAGAGGCTATACATTATAGTATCCCTCGAGACCGTCAACGTGCCAGGAGCACAGATTGTGCACATTAAGGCGGATGTGGAGCGAATAGTCTCAGCGCTGGATACCCTGAGAAGCCGGGAGGGAAGAGAGGCATACAGAGGTGCTCTCACGATTCTAGCAGAGGCTACAGCGGCATCCGCGCTCGAGAAACTAGTCCCGCAGCCCCAAGCAGAGCAGTTAGACCCGAGGATGAGGTTCCTCTGTTCAAAGCTGGGCGAGTTCTTCAAGGAAGAACGTGTGGCCACAAAATCGGACATTGCTCATAGTGCGTCCTTCAAGCAAATCTTGAAAGAGATTGCAGACATGGCACCAGAGGAGCTTAAAGCAGAACTTGAGAACTGCCTGAAGATGAAGAAGCCGAGGGTAAGCTGCGTGGACACGCTCGCTAAGGTCATCGAGAAAGTCTACGGGAAGACAGCGCTGAAGGTGGAAGGCTCGAAAGTAACGCTTGGCCCGCTATGCTCCAAGAGGTAACACGGCAGGCGCGCGCTAGTGGTCTCAGCTGTCACTAAAAATCGTGGAGGTTGAAGCGCGCGCTGTCAAGGCTCGCACCAACGTACCCAACCTCGTCTGCTAGTTTGCCGGTAATCTCCTCGTTCATAGGGGTGCCGTCCGTGCCTATAGCAACTTTAGCGCCAGCGCTCTGCCAACTAACCTATTTATTTAGGAGGGTGAATAAACGGAGAGGGCAGGTAAGTGACAGGTGTGAGGGGGTCCGTTGAGGAGAGGATCGCGAAGATAGAGGGCACAATTGAGCAGATGGACAAGAGGCTGAACCATATCGAGACGGAGCTGGGGGATTTGAGGAGGAACCTCGACGAAAAGTTCCTCTACCTGGACAAAAAGCTGGACAAACACTTCCTCTGGCTCCTCGGCGTTCAGATATCGATGTGGGTAACCATAATACTAGCGATACTGCTAAAACATTCTTAAAGAGACACGATCGACACCACCAGTGCTTATTATTTTGACATGAAGAGGGGTCAAAATGGAAATTTAAGAAACTAAGGCACTTATTACCTGGCCACAAAGCAGCTTTACCTTTCCGTAAATTTCCTAGGTCCCTCCTTGAGTGGCGCCATAGCGGAGCTTGCGAGCTGCCCTCCGCCTCCAGAAGACCGGGAAGAGTTTGGGGACAGCTTGTTGATATTCCTCATAGCTTTTCCCAAACCTGCCCCTCAGCCCCTCCTCTTCCCAAGTAATTACAGGATTCGCAAAAAGAGCCTTAAGAGCGAATTGAGCTAGGACAGCGGCTACCCCCGAAATGAGGAAAACCCCCAGTATTATGAGGAACTCCCCCAAATATATCGGATGCCTCACAACGCGATAAGGTCCTTTGGTGACGAGGTGGGCTTTCTCGGAGGGAGAAACCTCTGGAATTCTCCTACCAGCCTTAATGCCTAGAGCTGCCGCCGCCCAAACCGCTAAACATATTCCAGCTAGAAGTAAGGCAAACCCTAAGTATAGAGCATAACCGTCCAAGCTAATCCTATACTTTAAAATTAAATCCTCGTTCAAAACAACTATAGCAGCGGATAAAACCCAGTATACGTACATCCAACGGGCAATTAGTGCATGTCTAACTTTGCCACTCAACCTCCTCCCAATAAATTTCTCACCCACCGTGGAGTGAAATAAAAAGCGCCAAACATCAAGTGGAAGTAAAAATGCCAGGCATCCTAAAGATAGGAAATCCACGATCACCGTTAGCATATTGCCCGCAACACTCCTCTTTCACACACGAATTTACAGTTAACGATTATGGGGCGCGCACGCGCGCTTTAAACATTTTCAAGGATATTCCAACACAGTTACCTCAGCTACATTCTCCCCACACTTCCCCTATTTTAATAGCGCGCCGCCGTCGGAGCCCTTAGGTTTACTAATCTACCGTAGTTAATGCGCGCGCCCTCCACCAAGCAATAGTAATAGGAATATCCTTCAGAAACCTCCCCCTTAGCTCGGAGCTCCTCGAGCTTATCGAGATGACTCCTGTACTTTCCAATCTCATCCCTCAGCGCAACATGCTCCTCATATAATGCCTTAACTCCTTTATCTTAGACGTGATAAACTCCTCGACACACTTAACGACTTCCGAGCGCGCTTATTTTTCCCCATGAGGAAAAGGGGCTCAAGATCCTGCTTTGCCCGAGGCTTTGCAAGATTCTACAATACGGTAAAAGATAGCATGCCTTGGTTTATATTGCTCCTATTAGTCTCAGCAGTATTGGTATTACTGTTGCCCCCCATATCGTCAGGATGATGCCTACTGTCCACTTGAAGTTGCTGAACACCTCCCTCCTCAGCTGGGTAATCTCCCCCCTCAACTGAATGAGTTCTCCCCTTAGTTGTGCTATTTCGCTTTTTAGCTCTTTTATGTCCTCCTTTTTTGCTACGTCGGGTAGGATGGAGTTTGACATGAGGAGCCTGAGCTCGGGGTCTGACACTATGATTTCTACGAGCCTGGTTTTTAGTTTCTTGTTTGCCTCTATTTCTTCTATTACTCTCTCCGCCAGGGATGTTTGCATTGGTTTTTCGCGTAGATGTGGGGCGTGCGATATATAAATTCTGCTTTGGATGGTTCCCGCGAACCTGTGGTTTTTGATGCGGTAAGGACTCTTGATAGTAGCTTTATGTGGGTAGTTTTGCTCTTCTGAGTAAGCATGATAACTCGCCAAAGCCTATTGGTGGAGTGATAGGGAAAAGTGCTTGAGAAAAACTCAAGCCCTGCGCTATGTGCTAGATATTCCTGGGACTTTTGTCATTGGTCATTAGCTTATATAAGTCAGGTAGGGGCTTAAGAGTTGTTGAAGTTTTCTTGCAGCTTGCTTGGATGCAGGTACGTTAATTCCTTGACGCACGCCGGGGAAGCCGATAACCACCCCCTAAAGCTCAGCCCCTCTTCTCCTCCTTCCCCCTCTCCCTCTGCTTTCTGAGGTTGTACCCTATCCAGAACCTCGAGTACCACAGCAGCTTCCAGACCTCCGTGTACTTGTCCCCGACCTCCTCCACCAGCTTGTCGGCTATCCTGTAGAGCTCGTCCGCCTCCTCTAGTGTGAGCTCATCCTTCTCTAGGAGCTCCTTGAGCCTCCTCCTCTCCTCCTCCGTCAACACGTCCGTGATAGGGTTCACGGACAGGACCCTGGACATCTCCCTCCTCAAAAGCTCGCTCGCCTCCTTCCTAAGGACTCCCTCGTAGCTGAGGAAATCAACCATGAACTCGTTCACGCTCTTCACGCTCCTCCTGAGGGAGTTGAACCTCTCATCTATCTGCGCAAACCTCCTCCCAAGCCAGTAAGCCAGACCCATGATCGAGAGCAGCCCCCCAAGACCACCAACCGCTGAGAGGACATCGAGGATGTCAGCCACCCACACCACCAATCCACATAGACGCGTCAGCAATAAAAAGATGTCGCCGCAGAGACATTTTCAGCGTCGACAGGTGGATGGCGATGTCCAAAAGAGCGCGCTACACGGTAAGCGCCGGGGCACTACGACTCCCAAGGCTTAAGCACCAAGAGCTTGAGGATCTACCTGAGAGGGCGCTTATAAGACCCCCCTAGAGCTGTTAAATTCCATGGCTACCCGCCAAGGGCCAAATAGCATACATCGCTGTCAAAGGCTCGCCATAGCTGAACATCCTGGAGAGAGCGCATTATTGCTGTTTCACCCGTGAGTCTCTCGAGTCCTGTTAGGAGGTAGCCCTCAAAGCAAGCTCTTCGCATACCAGCAATGATAAAGCCAGTTGCAGTTAATATAGCACCGCAAATGGTTAACATCTTAAGGATGTTGCCATTACCGTAACTGCCCAGCATTGATGGCTGAGGAGCATGCACACGGCAACCAGCCCTATGGCAATGAAAGACAGTAGCAATGGTTTTATCCCGCACTCCACGAAGAATCACCCTAACATCTCCACCTTCACTAAAGTACATGAATGCCAAGCGAGCAGAGGCGTCGTCACAGATTCTCCAGAGGTATGGTCCGTAAAAGGGGATGTAGCACCCCGGTCTTTCGGCAAGCTCTCCAAATCCAACAAGAACCATTACAATTACTGGACGAGGTAAAGTCAAATGCGTTGAGCAGAGCGCTGAGAACTAAGATATGAGAACGCATCACCCGAGGACTCCAACCCCCTATCGCGCGCGACATGAAGAATTGCTTTCACAACTTCTTCGTCCGCTCTAGTAGTACGGCTAGAGCCTCGCTTGCACTGTCCAGCTTCCTATTTAGAATGCTGTTCTGCTCAATGACCTGCGCGAGGAAGAGTATCGTTATGACTCTAAAGGCATCCTCATCCCTCATGGTCTTCAGCCTTTCATATATTGCCAAATACGGTCTTCGCAGCTGAGGCGCGGTTGCAGCTATCGCGTCAATGAGCCACGAATCCATGTCCACCCATACGCATTACCTTTATGCTTGAGCGATCCTTCGAATACAAGTTCCATATCGAAGCAGCTCAGTGGTCAGGCAATCGCGATGAGCCTTCCAGAGGCTTAACAGAGATCTCACCCGGGATCTCAAGTAGCATACTTAATTGTATGCTGCTCTAAAATTTCCAAGGATGGCATCCACGTTTTATCCTGGTAGTTCTACAGCCATGTACTACTACGTCATAGATGCTCCAGAGGTCGCGCGCACAGCATCTTCCAGTCGGAAAGGTTCCAGGGATGCATCTACCTTGAAAGAGCCTTCCTCCCACAGGGGAAAAGACCTCGGTAAAATTCCCGCGCGCCATGCCGTAGTTCTCGAAGGTCGTCGCGCGCTTTACCGCCGGGAGCTTCACGGGGTTTTTCCAGCGAAGCGGGGATAACTTTTATATCTAGGGGATTGCTAATGTTTTCGGGGTTTTAAATGGCGTACCTGGTTAAGGCTGACGACCGGGGGAGGGTGAAGCTGCCTAAGGGCTTGGTGTCTCCGGGAGACCTGCTTTTGGTACTGCCCGTGGGGAGGAGGATCGTCCTGGTGAAGGTGCCTCCGAAGCCTGTTGAAGCCAGCTCGTCGTGGCTTAAAACCGAAAAGGGTAGGAGCGAGCTCCGGGCGTTGGCCGAAGCGGGCGCCCTGGAGGAGGTCGAGGAGCGGTTGAGGAGGAGGACGCTTGCTGGTGGAGACTGACATTCTTCTCGCCCACGTGAAGGAGAGGGATTGGTTGAAGCCGTACGCTGAAGCGCTTCTGAAGGCGGCGGAGAAAGGGGGGAGATGTACGCTAGCTACGCGCGACGCGTTTTTATATTGGCAAAGAACATGGTAAGATTGGAAATAAAAATGGCAAAAATTGTCAAAGTTGACAAGGGGGGGCGCCTAGTTTTACCACAGGATGTGAGAAGGGCAGTGGGCATAAAGGGTGCAGAAGAACTTTTATGCCGTGTTGTCGGAGACAAAATTATCCTTGAAAAATTCTCCCCGGAGAGTATAAGTACAGTTCTAGATGAACTAGAGGAAATAGCGCCCAGCCTAGAGCTCGACGCTGAGGAAACTGAAGAGGGCGACAAATATATTGATAAAGACGCGCGTGCGCTAATGGGTTGAGCCGGCTCTGCACAGCACCTCTTGTTCTTGCTTCTCAGCATTGATCAGATGCTTTACCTTTGCTCGCGGGGCTTTCTCATAGCCTCCTCTAACTCCCTTATTCTCGACTCGAGTTCCTCCAGCTTATCCGCGTACTCCCTCTTTAACTGCTCGTAGACTGCTTGTGAAATCTTCCCCTCCGCTTTTATAGCCTCGAGCCTTTTCACGTAACCTCTGTACTTTTCAGCCTCGCCGGCTAGCCTCGCCAGCTTCGCCCTCGTAAGCTGGACTTGGATGTACTGAATCTATGTAAGCGACCGGGGGCTTATTTTCAGCTTCAACTTTCACAGTTAGGGTTTTCGTTGTTGAGAGCCCATCCGACTGGTATACTGTTACCGTTACTGTGTACGTGCCTGATTTGCTGTATGTATGCAAAGCTGGGAACCATGCATCTTCACTTTTCCCGTCCCCCCACTCCCAGTGAATCTTAGTTATGCTTGCGTTGCTGTGGCCTGGTGTTGCGGCTCTATTGATTGCCACCGTTAGGCCGCTTACCTGTGGATTATAAAGGGTAAGGGTTGGGGGCTTGTTTTCAGTCTCAACTTTCACGCTCAGGATTTTTGTTGCTGTTAAGCCGTCTGACTGGTATGCTATCACAGTTATTGTGTATGTTCCAGGACTACCATAGGTGTGCGCTGCCGGGAAAGAGTGGTCCTCGCTGAACCCATCACCCCAGTCCCAGTGAATCCTAGTTATCTTCGCACCCTCATACCCCGGCGAAGTAAACCCATCAACCGTAACGCTTAAACCATTCATTTGAGGCTCTAATATGACTAGAGATGGAGGCGGGGTTTTCGGGTAAAATTTGAGCTTTTAAATCTCCAGGGTAGTTTAGACCTGATACAAGTATTTCGCTCACTCCATTTTTCAAATTTACTTTATATATTTTGCCGCCAAAGTTAACAGCAACGTAAGCAGTATCACCTATTACTGCTATTCCAACGATGTTGTAATCGGGTATGTCAGCAACCTTGCTTACCACGTTACTATTCTCAGAGAACTTGTAGATGGTACTAGGTCCACATACATAATAGCAACCGTTTGAATATGTTATGGCTCCTAACCACGCATCTAAGCCACTTAAATCCTTGAAGATGGTTTTCTTGTAGGTCGTTAAATCTATCTGTATTATATGCCCATTTCCATCCTCGGAAATAATAAGCTTGTTATCAACGACTATTCCGTGAAGATTCTGCAAGTGATTATCGGGCGTTTCTAGGATGTTCACTACGGTTATAAAATTTCCCGAGGAATCTATGAAGTATATTTTATCGTATTTGTTATCTAGCAATGCTATCCTTTCATCGGGCAGAACAACGAAAGATAAGAAATATGGGATAGAAGAAGGTATGGGAATATTTTTCAGGAAGACTCCTTCAGTAGTGTAAACCGAGATATATCTAGTGTAAAGATCCTGGACTGCATAAATCCTATTTTCTGTGATTTCCAAAGATCTGCTTGACTTAATATTTTTAATGATGGTCTGTTTAGAGCCGTTCAAAAATACTTTCACAACACCATCCCTGGTGGGACTGTAGAGAATCAGCTGAGCCTGCTTGCCTGAAGGTACCTTGTCAAAACTCGGAGTAATATTGGAATTGAAAAGCGATGATGTAAAAAGGACAACACCTGAGCTCAGTAATCGTGAACTTCTGCTCGAGGACCTCTATTCCGAGCTCTAGGAGTATTGAGGGGAGTAGCTCAACCAAGCGCTCGTAGCCCCTAGCCCTCTTGGCATCTCCTTTGGCCAGCCAGAGGTTTCTTGACTCGAGCGCCCAGTTGAGGTATTCGAGCAGGACGATTGGGGTGATGTACAGCTTTGTGTTGAGGGTTCTTAGGGCCCCCAGTCTCCTGGAGGCCGGGACGCATGTGTCTACTATTGCCCCTCTGCGCTCCTCCAAGCTCTCGCCCTTGCGAGCCCCTTGATCTCTTTCGGCGCGGGTTCTCCCAGTTCCTCCAATAGGGCAAGGTACTCCTTTATGGCGTTGCGGGGAGCCAGCTGCTCGACGGCTGACATGATGCGTTCTCTCGAGGCTGAGAGCAGAATCACGTCATCGACTTCGGCCATGTAGAGCTCTGATCCCCTTAACTTCCTTGAGAGGTAAACCCTGCCCTTTGCGTCAACCCTTCTGACGCTCATCTCTTCCATGTTCCCACTCGTAGCTTTGCTTTAGCTCCACATATAAAATTTCTTCGTCCCACTCACAAAATCGCTTTGAGCAAGATCTTTCAGGGTTTTAGAAGTCCTGGTCCTTGTGCGAAAGGATAATTGAGATCTTTGGGTGGGTTGAGAACAGAGAGAGGCTATAGAAAGCGCGGGAGCCGTCAAGGAAACATCCTTGTTCATTTTTCTGTAACAGTCGGTCAACAGGTTCTTTGGGACGCGGTTGGTGAGCATCGTTGGGAGTGGGCTGGGCATATTTTAATAGTTGCTATTTTATAGCAGTGTAGCCTGCTCGCTGTGATAAGCATGAGGTTTAATGAGCTTAGAGGAAGGGTTAGGATAGGGTTCAGCGTGGATAGAAACAGGTACATAATAGGTAAACTGGATAATGTTCCTGGATTTTCTGATGAAGTTTTCGCGGTTATTAAGGATAAAAATGAGGTCACTGCTATTTTTCGAGAAGGAGCTGACTTACAAGTCATTTGCGGAGAGAAGTTATTCAGAATAATACCTTATTGAAATTGTGGCGTCCATTTGAGTTGACGGGTTTCCTTTCCTATGTCTCTACGCTCTTAGCAAATGAGGATATACCCATTTTGTTATTTCTACCTATTCCACTGACCATTTACTTGTTAGGGAAGAGCACCTGGATAAAGCGGTAAAGGTTTTGCGGAAGAATGGCTTTGTTTTGACGCAAGGACTCTAAGCCTAACTTTTGTTTCTGTAAAGCCAACACATAAGCGCGAGCGCACGAATGGTCGTGCTACAAGTAGGTTATATTGCTCCTACTAACTTGAGTAGTATGGGTATTACTGTTGCTCCCCATATTATGAGTATGATGCCTATTGTCCATTTTGGAGTTGCTGTACATCTCTTTTCTGAGCTGTGCTATATCTGTCCTTAGTTGACTTATTTCTACCCTTAGCTGTGCCATTTCGTTTCTTAGCTCTTTTATGTCCTCTTTTCTAGCCACATCTGGGAGGATGGAGTTTAGAATGTAGAGTTTGACTTCTGGGCCGGATGCGATGATATCGGCGAGTCTGATTTTTAGTTGTTTGTTT
>Ga0080004_1095599_pt1 | contig 11568 bp, 11 predicted proteins | sample WasSprMetagenome_FD_69207 | JGI IMG/M metagenome (GOLD analysis project Ga0080004, IMG submission 69207) | Sulfidic aquatic microbial communities from Washburn Spring, Yellowstone National Park, USA - WS (SPADES assembly) (version 2) | ecosystem: Environmental > Aquatic > Thermal springs > Hot...
AAGTAGTTTATATTTCAGCTTCTTTCAACTCTATTATAGAACGATTTAAAGAAGATGAACTTTTAGAGCGTGAAGAGTTGGATTTAACTTTCAACTCTATTATAGAACGATTTAAAGAGATGGTAGTGTTTTAACTAGTTTGTGTAGTATTATCTTTCAACTCTATTATAGAACGATTTAAAGGCCTGTTAATGTAATATCTTTTTTAGACTGCCATTTTTTACTTGAACATTGGATCATGCAAAGGATATATAAACCTTCAAGTAAATTCGATTAATATGCCGAAAGATTACTATTTAGTTAGGGGAGCAAGAATTAAACGTCATGAAAATACGATACTTTTTGAATTTAATGAGGGAGATAAGAAAGCCGTTCCTATAAAAGACATAAGATCAATTCATGTGCTAGGGGAAGCTGATTTTAATACAAAATTACTTGTTTTTCTCAGTCAAAATGGTATTCCTTTGCATTTCTACAATTATTATGGGTATTATGCTGGAACATTTTATCCCAGAGAATTGTTACCTTCAGGTTTTTTGCTAGTGAAACAGGTTGAATTTTATTTGGACCATGTAAAGAGGGTGGAGATTGCAAAGGAAGTAGTGAGAGCAGCTTTACATAATATTTTAGTTAATGTTAAAAGATACTCTCTTTACGAGAAAGTTCCAAGTGAAATTGTGCAAGAAATTGCTAATATGTCTGAAAAATTGGATTCTATGGAAAATATTCCAGAAATTATGAGTATAGAAGGTCATGTTCGAAAATTATATTATTATTGTTGGAATTTTTTCTTGAAAAAAGATTTTGGAATAGATAAAAGGATAAAACAACCTCCAGGAAACGAGGTCAACGCTCTCATCAGTTTTGGTAATTCTCTGCTTTATGCCACCACTTTAACGGAAATATATCATACACAACTTAATCCAACTATAAGTTATCTGCATGAACCAGGTGAAAGACGCTTTTCTCTGGCCTTGGATATATCAGAGATCTTTAAACCTGTTATAGTTGATCATGTTATATTTAACTTAGTTAATAATAAAATTATTAAAAGTACAGATTTTTTGGAAGAATTAAATGGAATATATTTAAACGAGAATGGAAGAAGGCTTTTTCTAAAAGCCTATCAAGAAAAGTTGAATACTACCATTAGATATGCGCCTCTTAGGAAGCATGTTTCGTACCAAAGACTTATTCGCTTTGAATGCTATAAACTAGTTAGACATTTGTTAGGTGAAGCTAAGTACAAAGGTTTCCAGTCAAAGGTGTAGTAAAATTGTTCGTAATAATTGTTTACGATGTTTCTGTTGAAAGATTAAATGAAGTAAGAAAGTTACTTAAACAATATCTTAACTGGGTTCAAAACTCAGCTTTTGAAGGAGAAATAAGCGAAGGAAGGCTTGAGGAAGTCAAAATAAAATTGTCTGAGATCATTGATAAGGATAAGGATTCGATTCTCGTTTATAAAATATCAAATCCTAAATGGATTAAAAAGACGTCGTGGGGTTTGGAAAAGAACCCAATTAATGAGATTATTTAGATCCAGCAAAGCTCATTATAAGCACAGTGTTTACAATAGGGTAGTTTTGAAGGAGCCGGAGGCTGAGGTAGAGATAATATTTTTTCTATATCCTTTAATATACTTTCAATTTTCTCTTCATTTTCTTTGGTAAGAGTATAGCGTTTTGTCTTCTTTAATAGAGGATAATGAATAATGCCTATAAATTCTCCCGCACCATTCCTTTTTAGATAATATAGGTAGTAAAGAAGTTGATAGATATGAGCGTTTTCAATTTTACGTGAACGTTTAATTTCGTGTATTTCACCTTTATCGCCCACGAAATCTATCTTTATTCGACCTATTTCTATTTCCTTTAACTTACGATTGTAACTATGTTCATGAAGTAGTCGTCCTAAAATGACCAAGTCATTTTCAACTTCCTGTTCTAAACCCTTGCTAAAAAACCAGAGTTTGCGTTTACATACAAAATAATAATTAACTTGAGTGCCAGTATATTCAATATCATTACCTTCTAAAACTAACTTATCACTTTTTTCCATATAATCATAATTTTAAACAGTCGCCTATTAACTTTATCTCAGATTGGGCAAAAAAGTTGGCAAGTATTTTATATTATCTGTTCATCGAATTTTATTTCTCTAAAAAATTCGTTAGCTTTTGAAAATCCGTAAATTTTTTTACGTCTTCGCTCCCTAAGCTCATAAAAGATTTTTAAATTAACCAGCTTGTCTAATAGTTCTCCATTAACGTAACCGTTTAGAAAATAGTAAAGAAACTTGTTTAAAAGTGAAGCCGACAGGTCTCTATATTGTTCATCAGCAATGTATAGGGAAAATATGAATTTTACAATGTAAGGTGTTTCTTCTTCGTCTTCTAAATACTTTTTATACCATTTCAAAATGAATTCCTTCAGCTTTGGCACATAATAGACTTCTTTTTTCTGTTTTGGAACCGAGAAAATTACCAAGGTTGTGTCATCTGTTATACCTAAGGTTTCTAATGTAGAATCTAACCCTATTTCTTTCCATCTTTCACTCCACTCTTTTTTCTTTGAAGTTTTTATCCAATAAACAAAATATGAAACTATGATAAATGTGAATATAAATTCAGTAAGGTCCGGTGAAACATTTATTCCTAGATCGTTTAAAACTTTTTTAATATTTATACCTTCTTTTCCTCCGGAAAGGATAATCGCTTTCTTTTCTTTTATTAGATCCTCTCTGAAATCACTTACTACTTTCTCATCAGCATTATCTAGGTTTACAATATACTGGTCTCTGTATATTCCCGAGATTAAGAGATATAAGAATTTATAAATTTCTTCAGGTGTTGGGCTTTCCTTTCCTATGTAAAAGTTTGATGCCTTCTCAGGAGATATTACGGTAGGCAAAAACCAGGCTTCATACCTTCCTCTCTTCAAGGCATTATTTATCATTTCTTCAACAATTTCCTGCATTCTTTCGCATAATAGTGAATCTCCGCCTTTTTTAATTTCCGCTAACTTGCCTGCCGTATATTGTGAAGTTAGATTCTTAAATATAGGTGTGGAATATATCCTGTTTCCTTCATCAGACAGAAAGTTATAGAGTAGTTTTTTATAATCTATAATATTGTTTCACCCCCATGTTCAATAAATCCATAGTGACTATTATAAATTTTGTCACTAAAAGTAACTACTGGGAAAGCTCTTTTCTCAAACTTAATTCCCTTCGTCCAATATATAGGAACTGGTACACTAACTTCCTTCAATCTTGCTATTAACTGCATTTTCTCATGAAAACTCTTGTCCTTAAAATTCTCCTCTATTAGTTTATTCACTTCATCACTTAATTTTTTATTTTCTATACACTCTGGTGATGGAATGATTAGGGTGGTAAAACTCTCTCGATAGCCTAATAGTTCCTCTAACTCCTTCTCTTCAAGGTCTAGTGAAAAGAAAAATTTTAAACTTTTTTCAAACTGCTTTAAGCTTATCCTTTTTGACTCCTTATCAATAATTTCTCGGAAAAAATCGTAAGTATATATAGAGTCCAATCTTTGTAATAGATCCATTTCACTTTTTAACCTCTCTCCTTCGAATTCTTTTATAACTCTTTTAGCAATTTCCAATTCGCTTTGCAGGTAAGGATAATATTTCTCATTTTCTATTGTAGGATTAAAAATTTGTACATTTGTTTCCTGCACTACTGTGCCGTATCTGTTCACACGACCAAACCTTTGGATGAGGGATGAAAGTGGTGCTAATTCAGTAAACATGTAATCGTAGGATACGTCCAAAGATACTTCGCAAACCTGAGTTGAAACTGTTATATTGGGATAATTCGACCTACTTAATACATCTATTTTTTCCTCCTTGCTTCGTCTATCTCTATACATGAATCTGGAATGTAAAAGTATGACATTCTCATTGCCGACACGTGCTATAATCTTTTCTGCAACCTTAACAGCCTTGTCAACGATGTTTAATAGAACTAGAACCCTTTTACCTTTATTAAATTCTGTAATAACTTTATCAACGGCATCCTCTAAATCATACTCATTATATTCAAACTGTACTCTTCTTTTCGTTTTATAACCGTTTGAAAAATCTAAGAAAGAATTTTCAGACAAGTTTAGTGCATTCACTAAATAAGTTTTGAGACATTCAGGCAAAGTTGCAGACATGAACAAAACCTTAAAATCATATATCTGTTGATACTTTTCCAAAAAATAAGTTATTAGCTCAAGCATTATTGGATTAAGTAAATGTACTTCGTCTATAACAAGGCCTGCTTTTCTGAACATTGGTCTCTTATAATAGTATTTTCCCAGTTGCAAAAATGTTAGTATAAACTGGTCAACTGTTGTAATAGAATATGGGCTTATAAAATTTTCGATAAAAAACATATTTTGTAGACGCTCAATATCATCTTTTATTTCTGTGTCATATAAATAAAAATATTTTGTAACGTTATCCCCGAAAACATTATTTAGCTTATTATAAAACTTGTTTATTGCAGTAAGGGTTGGGAAAAGGTAAAATATTTTTTTCACATCCCTGTTTTTGAAGAATAAAAGAGACGCATCTGTTTTACCCCATCCCGTATAAGCTCTCAACAAAGCTATATTGGGAAGATTTACAAGCTGTAGTTGTTCAAGCCATCTGGTCGCATCTATTTCCTTCGATATGACCTTTTTAACATCCTCTTCTGAAAAAGACGGTTTTTCCAATTTAATTTGCCTATTTTCTGCAGAGCATACATCAGCTATTTTAAAAAATCCGAAAGAATCTATAAGATCCACTCTAAAACTAAAATTTTGTTGACTTATTACATTTTCAGCCTCTTCTGCCAGAAACTTTAGTTCAGGGTCTCCTATATTTTTACCTAAAAAAGAATGGTGCTTAATTATAAGATAAAATAATATCCATGATAGCTCTTTTCTTTTTGTAAACAGTTTTCTGTTTTTTACTAAATACTTTATTGAAAGGGGAGAATGGTCTGGATTGCGTTCATTTCTTATACACCATTGTTTACTTAATTTCCCATAATCATGATATTCTACTATATAATCGATTAGCTCCCAAAGTTCATTTGGCATATGATAGAATTCAAAAAAATCCTTTACTATTCCCCTAACTTCAGAAATATGTTTTGAAAGCGGCTTACCTTCATGGCTTTCTTTTGAATTTATATCATCCCATTCCTCCAGCATTCTCCTGCACCGAATCAGTTAATGGTAGAAGATAAAATTCGGCTAAAGAATAAACTGCAATATCATCCAATGCTAAATTTTCCCTCTTAAGTAAAAGTTTTCCGTTATAAATAAAGTAAAAGTTTGGGTTATCTGAAAACCTGTGGCGTACTGGTAGGCTCTGAAACTCAGTACCTTTTTCCCATAATATTTTATCCACATGATCCTGTGGAGCATAATTCCCAATCAATTTTGTTTCATTGGCGTCTTTTTCGCCTATTATTTTAACTTCTTCAGCGAAAAAATCATTTTGTCCACCATATGGGAGGAAATGTATATAGTTTTTCATTCTTTCACTATATGATATAATTTTATTTTCATTTGAAGAGGCAACGGCTATTCTATAGCATGGATTATTAATTATAATTGTGGTCACAGCACCCCGTTTGATTCCACCACTTGCATATTGTATGAATCGACTTTTTTCTGAGCATAATCCCTTATACTTTAAAAGTTTAGCACCAAACAAGCAATCATTAAATTCTGTTGCAAGGACAGATCTCCTTATTCCAAGCATAGCACCAAACATTCCTGCCACAGTTGTGGGTAAAGGTATAGGATAAGTTTGTCTAAACCCCTTAGTATAATGCGTTTTGAAAAGAGCTTCGGAAAAATAGACGTCTACAAGGATTCCTTTCATTTTCTCCTGCTCTTAGAAATAGAATTTGCAAATTTCATTCAATAATTCATGTAACTTAATTTTCTGTATATTGTTTGGAATACTAACATCGTCTCCTTTGTAGTCAATGTAAAATAATTTTACAGCCTTATTATTAAACTCTTTGTTTATTCTTTCGCTTAAAATTTCTAACGCCTTACCGTCTACTTTATTTGATTCAAAATCGTAATTCAGGTATTGAAATATTGGTACCGGCCCATTCTTAGAACATGAAACAAGTGCAGCTATATATTCCGGTATGTTTAAGGAGTTTGTTCGCCTTGGTAGGACATAGGATGGTGTCAATAGTATTTCTAAAAAGGCATTAAGCCTACGCATTCTTTCTTCTAAAGGAAGAATAGGTTGCTTCTTAATATCTTCTAATGCATTTGGCTGTTTTGCTTCTTCTGTGAAATCGCCTACATAATCGTAAATTATACAGTTTAATCTTCCTATAAATTCTGCAACTTCAACTTCAAATGGAACGGGGTTAGACTCTTTTTCTAGACTACGAGGAAATCTTGCAGCAAACTCGGCTTTAATTGGAGTATCCTTTAAAGCTTTAAAATAGGATAAGGCGATTGGAGCCTGTCTTCTAACAGCCACTTCACCCCTACCCTTTGTCAGCATATAACCAAATAAGTCGTTATCGACAAACCTTATAGGATTACCTGTATCCGCTAATCTTAAACTTTCTTCCGCTTCAGGATTCTCGATAAGTTGGTCGGTTTCAAATCCCTTTTCTTTTAAAGCCTTTCTTATTGCATATTTTACGGCCCTTGCAGAAACAAATGGTAATACTTCACCACTAGAAGAATACATTTTTTTCAGTGTGATCCGAGTCCCTATGACTTCATCAGCGTTTACATTCCCATAAATCTTTCCTAAAATTGATATTTGAACAACTTTACTCATCAGTTATCACCTCAAACTTTAACTAAAGCATTGGCCAAACCTGCTAAAACTGCTGCTTTCATATAATAAAACTTGTCTCCATGCCATTTTTCTTTTACTAATTCCGGTTTCAAAGAAATATCTAACGCTATATTCCTGTTTGTTCTATATTCTGTAATTTTAGTAGAAAGCTTTTCTAAAAATCGACCTGGTGTCTCCTCTCCTCGGATATCAAATATCAGTGCTCTTAATAATCGATCATCTTTTGAGCTTATTTTAAGGCCTATCGCATAAGCCCAACTCCAAATTTCACTATAATCCAAATTTGGGCACCCACTTTATATTAAAAATCTTTAATTTTATAAACATTTCGTCTATATCAGATCAAGATATAGTAAAATGCTTTACATAAATAAGCCTGTCGCCTTTTACCTTTTTTAACACGGGTGTCATCTAAAATTTTTATCGGACAATATTCATGAAACCAAACCCTTGCGAATTCATTTCACCAAAACCGGTTTCAACAGAAAAGTTTAGAAAACTTTTTTCTTCTTTATTTAAATTTTTAAAAGTAAATTTCCACGTTGTACCAATGACTGTCTGTGGTCCCGTTTTATAATAAATCTTTGTACTAACTTCCTTCAGTGAAGTAAAAGCTATTTTTTCTGTGCTAAACAAGTATAGGGAATCCTCAGAAAGAGGCTTTCCATAATATTGTGAATATTTTTTAATTAAGTTCACCTTTAACTGATCAAAAAAGATTTGAAAAGGCATACCAAATCTCCAAAAGACATATCTATATCCAGGTTTTACTTCCACACCAGAATCCCTCGCCTTTGCAACAGGAATTCTTATTATTATTGGAGTAGAAGTTATTAAATTTATAATATTTGAGTCCATCCTTAAGTTAATTTTCTTAGTTTTTAAAAATTCAAAAATAAAGGAACCTATTTTTACTTCTTCTAAATTTTGAACTTTCTCATTTAATACATCTAGCAGATCCCTGCTAGGAGACGAAACTACAATTTTCCTCAAATCACCATACTTCAAATCACCAATCGGAAATATATTGGAAAAGCAAAAAAACTTATACCCACGTTTTAAATGAAGAGAATCAAAAAATGAGTCTTTTAAAAGATCATAAATAAAGGCTTGGACATAATGATTATATTCACAATTATATACAGCGTCACACTTGCTTCTAAGAAAAAATATAAGCCGCATATACCTCAAATCTAATAATCTAAATTACTATTTATTTTTTTAGGAACTATAATGTGCATTGTGTTAAAACCAATTCCAGGAACCTGATGATAGAATTTTACTTGAAGGTTTATATATCCTTTGCATGATCCAATGTTCAAGTAAAAAATGGCAGTCTAAAAAAGATATTACATTAACAGGCCCTTTAAATCGTTCTATAATAGAGTTGAAAGATATATTCCGCATTCATCCCTATGTATCTTAATGTCCCTTTAAATCGTTCTATAATAGAGTTGAAAGATTTTTGCCATAATAGTTATTTTATTACCTTCATTACCTTTAAATCGTTCTATAATAGAGTTGAAAGAACGAAAAAGTAAACATTAATTTTAAAAAATATGATCCTTTAAATCGTTCTATAATAGAGTTGAAAGTATAAACTCACGAAATTTAACCTGTTGAATTGTCTTCTTTAAATCGTTCTATAATAGAGTTGAAAGTTATGACAATAGTAAAAGCTGACATTAGAATAGGCTACCTTTAAATCGTTCTATAATAGAGTTGAAAGACTTCAGAGCAGTTAGGTGATTTAAAACTTGAATGTCTTTAAATCGTTCTATAATAGAGTTGAAAGGCCCCATAAGTCCTAGAATTATCCATAAACACATTACTTTAAATCGTTCTATAATAGAGTTGAAAGGTCTGCTGAGCATACCAACCCAGCAATATTAACCCACTTTAAATCGTTCTATAATAGAGTTGAAAGACGGAAGTGAAAAGTGAATAAACCGGAAAAACTAACCCTTTAAATCGTTCTATAATAGAGTTGAAAGTACAGCAACTGCTTCAAGGATGAGAAGGTAGAAAAGGCTTTAAATCGTTCTATAATAGAGTTGAAAGGGGCTTTTGCTTGGGCTATTTCGTTAGCAGGTATTACTTTAAATCGTTCTATAATAGAGTTGAAAGACGGCTCTTTATTGTTTGCTGAACGCGATTACATTACTTTAAATCGTTCTATAATAGAGTTGAAAGTTTCTCCGAAAATGCCGATAATCATTTCAAACACCTCCTTTAAATCGTTCTATAATAGAGTTGAAAGTGTATTTAAAACCTTTATTTACTTTTTGAGCAACAACTTTAAATCGTTCTATAATAGAGTTGAAAGCGTTTTTTACTTCATGAGGGTCAAAAATTGTGGAAAGCTTTAAATCGTTCTATAATAGAGTTGAAAGTTATAAACAAAACAATTAAGCACCTTTGGAGCATCACTTTAAATCGTTCTATAATAGAGTTGAAAGTATTTTATTGCTTGCGGGTTTAGGACTGGTATAAGAATGATATTAAAAAAGTGTACGTTGATTTGGTGCTCGTTTAATATATATTTTCTATACTTTCAATTAGTTCTTTGTGTCGCCTTTGTAAATTGTCAATAGTCCAATCATGAAATTCTTCCACAAGTTTTTGCGTTAACCGGAATGGTTGATACTGCTTTTTTATATAGACTTCTATCTTTTTACTGAAATCTAGGTTCCCTGCTGAGGAATTTTTGCTGCCACTTAAGAGGACTAGATTTCCGAGTTTATTAGTCCACTTTTTCCTTGCATCTTCATCAAATTTTGTAATCCACTCGCTTTTTTCTGGCGGATTAACGGGAAGCACATGCTCAACCGTGACCGGGCCCGAATATCCTGGAAAGACCTCCAAGTCCCATAATTCCATGTCCAGTCTTAGTAACGTATATTTTGCTAGCTTGCCCCCTTTTAATTTATAAAATTGTTCACTATCCAGAACTGGATCCATTATTTTTTTGAGTTCTGATGCATTATTAAAGTCTATGTATCTAGTCTTTTGTGTTGGTGAGGGTTTATATGAAATCATTTTACAAATTACATCGGTGGGATTATGATTTTCGTCAATTATTTGAATTACTCTTGAGAAGCTTGTTATTCTTTCGCTAGTAGTGAAACCCGCTGTCCATTCAATAAATGTTTTTCGTTCTAATTGGACTGCAAACTCAAGTAGGTTGTTTGTTTCAAATTTTTTGCAAAAAGCCAGTATGGGAGGAACCCACTCCGAAAATGGCAAATATTCCCTCATGAGGTTTATTAATATATGGTATCTATGCGTTTCTTTGATTCAGATTCATCAATTTCCGACCTAAGAATTTTCTTTTCATAAATTTCAGCATATTCCCCGATTAGATGGAAAAACTGTTCTCCCTTCTCTATTTTCTTTGCTTTATAAAGTTTCTCATATTCTTCATGTAGGCTCACTCTCGGCCTTTCTTTCGCGAAAATGGTCCTTACATGCGAAATTAAGTTTTCTAGTTCATCTCTGCCAAGTTCTCTTTCAAGCTCAATCCATTCTTTTGCATATTTATCTTTAAGAGTTTTGTCTTGTATTGCTTCAAGGTTTATACCTTTAATAATATCTGTGGGTGAAAGAGGAAGGCCTCGTGTGTTTAAAACATTGAATAATCTTATTGCAGATGTGAGATCTGATGTTCGAATGCCAACAACGTAAACATTATTAAGCAAATACTTGATAAAATTATGAAGAGGTTCTTCTCCGCCAAGCCCCGAAAAGTATTCATTAAATAGCTCATGGAATTTTTTGACTGCTTCATACAGATGATAGACAGGGTCATCTTCATCTTTGAGTTTCCCCTTATAATCTTGTAAGAATTTTATAGTTCCACCTTCAACATATATGTAATCACTGAAGTATCGTTCTAACTCCTCCCAAGGTTTTAATCGCTCAGATTTCGGTTGCTTTAGTAATGGATTTTCCTTCTGATATAGAAGACTTTGCAAGGTGCTTTTGTAATTTTGATTATTTACGAGATCTCTAGCGACAGAAATGAGTGATATTAGTGATACCAACCTTTGTTGTCCATCGATGACATGATGTAAATTGCCCTTTTCATTGACTAAGACCATAGATCCCAAGAAGTAAATCTCAGATCCATTAGATTCAACCATAGATTCATATATGTCGGTAAATAATTTCTCAAAATGTTCACTACCCCAGCTAAAAGGTCTCTGAAATAATGGAATAGAAAATAAGAATTTATCACTGAAAATATCTTTAAGAAGATAAGATTCGGCCTTAATGGGAGACTCCTATTCAGACAACTTTTATATCACATCCTTCAATATATTACTAAAGTTTTTAAAGTTTAAATTTATTGTTAAATTCTGACAAAAATTAGATTTTATTTTTTATCAGATTATGTGTGATGATTCCTTTACTTATATATCCCATTTCCAACATAGATAAAATTACTGAATTCTTTGTGAAGCTTTCAATATGTGGTCAAGCAGAATTAGTTTTTTAGAAACTTCTTTCATAAATTTGTAGATTATTTTTGTTCGATCGAGATTGTTGCTTAGAATCGTTTATTAGATGAACTTTTATCTTATTTCTTATGTTTCTAATATGAAATTTGTTTTATCGGGTGTAGATTTTGAAGGTGTACACTTTTAATCCGCTTTCTGCTCCGTAAACTTCATTGTATATGTTGAAGTATGTGATTGTGAATTTTGTGTCGTTGTAGCCG
>Ga0080004_1135250_pt1 | contig 11568 bp, 15 predicted proteins | sample WasSprMetagenome_FD_69207 | JGI IMG/M metagenome (GOLD analysis project Ga0080004, IMG submission 69207) | Sulfidic aquatic microbial communities from Washburn Spring, Yellowstone National Park, USA - WS (SPADES assembly) (version 2) | ecosystem: Environmental > Aquatic > Thermal springs > Hot...
TAGAGACGGGCCAGCTTGACGGCATCATCGCCAGACGTGACCACATTGAATCCAACACCAGCGTCCCTTGCCTTAGCTTTGATGCCGTGTGACGCGAGGGCGGCCTTCCAGAGCAAGGCGATTCCGCGCTCGCCGCTGGTTAAACCAACTTCTTTCCGCGCCGCAGACACATACCCGTCGCCGTCTACTGCGCCGGTGATCACCGCGGCGAAAGTACTTCAGCGTTGTCTCGTTAACGCCCAGTCTCTCCGCCTGTATCAGCAGGAGGGCGGGCGCCACGACCTCCCTCGCAATTTTGTAGTCGTTTAGCCTGTCCCTCAGCACCTCCAACTCCTTCAACGCCCTAGTCAAGTCGAAGCCGGAGCCCACCTTCAAAGCCGTCAGCTGGCAAAAACCCACGGCCAACCGCTCTATGGCTGACGTCGCTCAAGAAGCTGGGCCTTCTCAAGGCGCTGACGGAGGCGGCTGGCACAACGACGGCGAGCATAAGGAAAGCCGCCGACAAGATAAGGATATGAAGGTCTGGAAGATTAGGCAGTACCTCCCCGCCCTGCTTTTGCACATACAGAGGCGGCTGGAGGGTGAGAGAGGTGTCGTGGTGGCGGTGCGTACCCGCGATATATGCGGCATGGATAGGCGGTGTGGTAGGGCTGTGTACAGCCTCATGATGAGGCTTGTGGAGAAAGGACTCGCGAGACGGCATAAGAAAGGAGTCTACTTAATCGAGAGGAGGGCTGTGGAGGAGGTCTTAACAGCCTTGAAGAAGTGGATATGACGACAGCCAGAAGGATTAGGACCACGGCCGCCGTTTTTGAGTTACCTCAAAAACTCGGAGTTCTTCAGTATGTGGAGTATGAGCCTCCTCCGCGGGAGTGGTGTGCAGAGGACGGGTGCCTCTACGAGGGGGTGCTGACGGCTGAGGGGTGCCGCAGAGGCGTGTGTATAAAGTACCGCGTATGGGTTCACTCAAGGGATAGGAGGAGGTGGGAGGCGAAAGAGAAGTGGAGAAGAAGGAGGGATGAGGATGTGGGCGGCTGTATTAGGCAACAAGTGGCGGATGCGTTGTGGGTGCTGGCTGAGAAGTACGACGTCGGGGTGTGGTATGAGTATGTAAGGGTGGGTATGTGGGTTAATCAGTACGATGTCTTCTGTGGCGTTGTCGTGGACGGGGTGAGGCTGGGTCAGCCGTTTTGCCGCACGGTAGAGGAATGCGTTGAGGAGGTGCTAAGAGACTACGGGCGGGAGGTGGAGAGGCTTAGGGAGCCGCCTGAGCCGGCTTTAGTTATCAAGATCGACCCCGTGGAGGAGTTGTTGAGGGAGTGGCCGGAGCTGGGGGCGTTTGGCACGGAGTGGGTGAGGAAGTGGCTGGATCTTAGGGAGAGGCTGGTTGAAATCGCGAAAGTTATGCGGAGGTTCCCGTGGATGGTGGAGGTGATAAAGCAGAGGCCTATGAGCATCCTACACCCATATACAGTGGAGGTGTATGTGGCTAGGGACGAGTCGGAGGCTTGTCTCTCGCTCGCCGCGTCGAAGGCGTACTGCGCAAGGGACGGCTCGGCAAGGGAGGCTAAGCTGGAACTGGAGTTTAAACGATACGAAGTATACGAGGACAAGATAAGAGAAGTGTACCGCCCCAAGGGCCTACTGGCATACACCACAGCGGCCAGGGAATACGTGAGACTGATCTAGCAACCTTTTTCTTCTGCAATATTTTTGCGTCGGCGTTTTCCACAACGGCGCATATATTATAAATACCTCGGCTAACGAGACGCCGTGGGCTTCGTCTCGCCTAGGGCTAAGGTGCTGGCAAGGTACGTCTCGCCGGATGCCTACATCTACGGCCCCACCGTCGTGGGGCGGAACAGCTACGTCGACGCCGCCGTGCTGGGCTACCCCACCCGTCCCAAGATTCTGCAAGGCTTCTTTTCGCCGGACGACGTGAGCAACGGCGCGAGGGTGGGGGAGTCCGTGATCATAAGAAGCGGCGTTGTGATATATGAAGATGTGGAGATCGGCGACGGGGCCGAGTTCGGCCACAACGTGTTGGTCAGGGAGCTGACGAAGATAGGGCGCAACGTGAGAATCGGCACCCAAGCCATAATCGAGCGGGACGTGAAGATAGGGGACAGGGCTTGGATACAGTCCATGGTCTATATCCCAAACGGCACGGTTATTGAAGAAGACGTCTTCATAGGGCCGAACGCCGTGATAACCAACGACAAGTACCCACCGAGCAGGCGGCTGACGCCAGTGGTGATCAAGAGAGGCGCCGTGATAGGCGCAAACTCCACCCTGGTGGCAGGCGTCGAGGTAGGCGAAGGCGCCGTGGTGGCCGCTGGTGCCGTCGTCACAAGAGACGTCCCGCCCGGCGTAGTCGTCGCAGGCGTCCCCGCCAAACCGATAGGCAAGGCCGGGGAATACCTAAAAAAACGTACCGTATACGAACAGGGCGGCTAACCCAGCTCCTCCGCAAGCGCCGACAGGAGCTCCACGGTGTGTCTAAGGTCGTCTCTATGCGCCATCTCCACAGGCGAGTGGCTGTACTTCGTCAATATGCCGATAGCCACCGCCGGTATGCCCGAGACAAAGAAGGCAGCGGCGTCTGTCCCGCCGCCCCCTCCGCCTATTTGGAGCGGGATGCCGCGTTTCTTAGCCACCTCCAACACCTTCTTAGCCAGCTTGTTGTTGTAGGCGCCGTAGTTGTCAAACACCCGCAGAATCGGCCCATTTCCAGGCCTCACGTTGCCCGTGAAGTTGGGATGGCAACACGCCGTTGTGTCCACCACTACTACGTACTTCCCCTCCAGGCTCCTCGCAAGGGCGCGGGCGCCTAGGAGCCCCACCTCCTCCTGGACTGTCCAGACGTAGGTCGCGGAGGCACCCCTCTTATATGTCTGCAGGAGGGCCCAGCACCCCGCGCGGTCGTCAAGCGCTGTGGCGGAGACGAACTTGCCCACCTCCGCATATCTCTTGGAGAAGGCGGCCGGCGTCATGGGGGTTATGCCCATGGCCTCCGCCTCGCTTCTGCTCGTGGCGCCCACGTCTATGTGGAGATCTTGCCAAGACACCTGTTGTTGCTGTTGCTGGAAGTGCGGAGGCGCTATCCCTATGACCCCCTCCAGCCTGAACCCATCGCCGTATAGCACAACGGAGCTACCTGGGAGTATCCTGTCGTCCACGCCACCAACTTTCCGAAACTTAAGCCTCCCGTCCTCCTCTATAGACGTGACGAGAAGGCCGACCTCGTCCATGTGGGCCACAAAAGCCACCTTGGACCTTTCGCGCAGGATCACGTTGCCGAACTCGTCGGTCTCCGCGCCGGGTGTGGCTGATAGGATCTTCTGGCGGACGTCCTCCTCAAAGCCGGAGACCCCTAACGCCTTGGCCAAGATCTCAAGCTCCATGGAGGGGTCAAGGCTGTCGTTATTATAGATTTTCGTTATATACCCCTAACTGCACAATTTTGTGCCCTACCACATTTGGGCCGGACAGGGGGACGTGGCGCCCCTGGTTGTAGGGGTGGGCGACCCCTCAAGGGCGAGGCTTTTCGCCTCGCTTATGGAAAACGCCAGGTTGGTGAACGAAAACAGATACCCGGTCTACACCGGGCACGTGGGGAACAAGCGTATTTCAGTCGTGGCGCACGGGATCGGCGGGCCCTCAACCGCCATCGCGCTGGAGGAGCTGAAGATGCTCGGCATGGAGACCTTCGTGCGCATTGGCACTGCTGGTTCCTTCGGGGAGCTTAGGGTGGGCGACGTGTTGATCGCCGCTGCCGCTGCTGCGCCGGGCGGGGGCGTCTTGGGCGCGTATTTCCCCGGCCACAGCCCCCCGCTGGCGGCGGACCCCCTCCTCACCGTGAAGCTGGCCGAGGCGCTGAAGGCGCCGGTGGGCTACGTCGTCTCCAGCGACGCCTTCTACGCGGAGGACCCCGGGTTCGTTGAGTTCTGGCGCCGCAGTGGGGCGCTTGCGGTGGAGATGGAGTGCGCCACCGCCATGGCTCTGGGGTGGCTCAGGGGCTTTAGGACCGGTTGCGTCTTGGTGATATCTAACATAGTGGGCCGACACGAGGCGGTAGACCTCGGCCCAAAATTTGTCAAGGTTTTCAAAAAGGTGGTTGAGGTCTTATAATCATCATTAATTCAGAAGCGGCGACCACCTTCACCGCTCTCAATATACTCTGCGTAGTCTTTTAAACATTCTATGCATAGAATCAACTCGACGCGTCTCCCAAACCTGGCGTAGCCCAAGTTGGCGTATGTAACCCTGGCGCCGCACATATCACACCTAGGCCGGAAGGCTCCTAAGAATATCTTCAGTTCTTCAAGCGGAATTTCTGCGTATATCCTTCTCCCCATTTTTAGAAGCCGTTTTTCTTTGTTTACTGAAAGTTTTAGTGAACTCTCTCTGGAACTCCTCACGTAATAATATACAAGTTTTTAAGGGGCTGAAGAGCTATATAATGGGCACATCTCCACGGAGTGCTCGACAGCTTGGTCCAGCAAGCGTTGGCTATAGTTAAATACGTGGTGCCCATTGTGCTGGGCTACGCCGCGGGCTGGGCCTTGAAGAGGAGGCCACCTGGGTTTTTGTTCACGGCTGTGGTCGTTGTGTTGGTGTTTTTCGTGGCCGCCAACGCGGCAACTGTGGTGCTTAGGAACATCGGCGTGTTTCTGGCGTTGTCTATACTCTACTCCCTAGCCCTCGTCTTCCTCACAGCTGTTCTAGGATCCTTCTTGAATAAGCCGGAGGCCGTCGGCGCGGCCCGGAGGCCGGTCATTTCGCTCTACGTAGCGGCGGCGCTGGCGGCGGGCCTGGCCGTTGGGGCGTTGGCGGAGTTTAACTACGTCTCTGCAATAGACCCTCTGTTGCTGTTCCTCCTCTTCATCGCCGGCGCCGACATGGCACACGTCGAGGTCAGGCTTGATATGTCTGTGTTTCTTGCACCGGCCGCTGCCTTCCTCGGAGCTGGCGTGGTGGGGTTTCTCTTTGCGCTGGCTTTCCACATCACGCCTGCGGTGGCCTTAGGCATGGGCTGGTACAGCTTTACAGGTCCCTACCTCGCCAGCGCCGGCGATGCGGTGGGCGGCGCCTACGGTCTTCTTGTGAACTTCCTCAGGGAGCAGTTCACCTTCCTACTGGGACCTGTGCTGGCTAGGAGGTTTAGCAAAGTCGGCGTGTTGGCGGTTGGCGGCGCCACGACTATGGACAACACGTTGCCTCTCTACACGGCGTTGTACGGCTCCTCCTTCGCCCTATACGCCTTCGCTAACGGCGTGATTCTCACGGCTCTAGTCCCGGTGACAGTGCCGGTGATTCATCAATTTTACGTTTGCTGTATGTAAATGGGGGTATAACGGTCACTAGTTAATAAACCGGTTTGAAGACGCTTAATGAGGAGCGTGAGGGATGTGTTCGGCGTGTCCGCGGTGTTTCTCATACGTTACGGGGTGATCCCCAACGACAACGTCTATACAGCGATAAAAGTGCTGGATAAAACAGCGCCTCACCTCGCTAAGCTCCTCAAGTCAGTCCTACACGGCGACGGGGCGTCCTAGCGGGCACCCCACCGGGGGGTGAAGTTGTGTTTAACCCCAAGCAAGTCGAGGACGCGTCCCGCAAAGGTGGTGACTAGGTCGTCGATAGACTTCGGCCTTGTGTAGAAGCCGGGCGCGGCAGGCATCACCACGGCGCCCGCCATGGTGGCCAACTCCATGTTTCTTATGTGTACCAGTGAGAGGGGGCTCTCCCTTACCACTAGAACCACCCTCCTCCGCTCCTTGAGACCCACCTCAGCCGCCCTGACGATTAGGTTCACGGTGAAGCCGTTGGCTATGGCGGCGAGGGTTTTCGTGGAGCATGGCACCACCGCCACGGCGTCTATCCCGAAGCTCCCCGAGGCGGGCGGCGCGGAGAGGTCGCCTTCGTCCCATATGTAGTCCGCGAGCGACTTGACGTACTGGACGTCGTAGTCCGTCTCCAGCTTAATCACCTTCTCCGCCGTCTTCGATACGGAGAGGTGGATCTCAACACCTGCCCTACGCAGAAGCTCCAGGACTTTAACGCCGTAGATCACTCCGGAGGCCCCGGTGATGCCGAGGAAGACACGTGTCATGGGGCTCACCGTTTCGTCTCCCCTAGCCACTTCTCTATGGCGTCTGCGAGCCCGGCGTAGCGGGCGAAGCCGTCTAGGTGCATCCTGTTGCACTCTATGATTATGGTACCGTCCTTCATGCGGCGTATCCTCGGCTCCTCGCCTGTTAAGGCCTTTATTACGGCAACTAGTCTCTCGGCGTCTGCCTCTCTGCCGCCGGGGGCGTCGGCCCTTGCCGTGGCGAAGCCCATGGTCTTGTTGTTTTTATACCTGCCGAAGGTAATCGTGTACTCGCGCCTTACGCGGTCCACAATCGTGTGCTCGCCCTCCACGCGGCCCACCTCCGCCGTTATCTTAATCCTTAGCAACTTTCTGCCGCCTCTGTCCTCCTCAACGGCTTCTCCGCCTATCACCTTCACAACGTGCCTTCTGCCGTCCACTTCGACCTCCTTCTCGAAGCCCTCCAGCTTCAGGAAGCCTCTCGCCTTCCCCTCCTTTACAATCTCTTTAACCTTTTCATAAACCTCATTGCCCATCTTCTCCGCCCTCCGGAGTATGTACTCTACAAACTTCGTTGCTAACCTCTGTTGTTCGCCGGAGCCGTGTACGGAGAGCCAGGCGGCGCGCTCAAGGCCCTCCCTACGGATATACACATAGCCGTCGCGGCCCCCCTCCGGCATCTTCACCGAGAAGTGTCTACCCTCCTCAAGCCCCATATCCCTAAACCGCTGTGCCTCTTGCTCTATGCTGTCGGGGTTGGTGGAGGCGAATCTGACCACCAGCGCGCCCTCCACCAGCCCCACGTGGTGCTCCGGCCAGCCCTCCATCAACACGCGGCCCTCCTCCAGCTTTTTCAGCCACCGCTCCGCCTTGTCGGCGTCCACCCAGCCGTTCTCCACGGCCTTCTTGACGATCTCGGCGATGGCTTTTCTGAGCTCCTCGCGTCCAGCCGCCAGCCTGTTGGTGGTAGCTATGACATACCACATGTCTTTGTCGCCCACCTTCTTCACCTCTGCGTTGATGCCCATAAGTCTCAGAAGGCGCGTCGCAAGCTCCACGCGGCCCCGGTCAGTCGATTGGAATTCGAGCAAGATAAATTTCCGCAGATATACGTCGTACTTCACGGTGACGCTGCCTTCTGAGATTATCAAGTCGGCGGCCACGCGGTTGCCCTCAGTCTTCCTCAGCTCCCCCCAGCGGATGTCAAGAGGTTCCTTGGCCCCCAGCTTCACGGCTTCAGCCAGCTTGTGGTTAATAATTCTTTCATCTCCCTTTAGCAGAGGATGCCCGTAGAGGAAGTATAGGCGCGCCAGCCTGGCCGCACCGCCGCCAGACGCGGCCACGTTGAACCCCCTCATTATGCCTAGGTCGTACATCTCAATCGACTAGAGGCATGGTAGCCGCCGAGGCGGTTACGTGCCCAACCCAGGCGTGGGGGTTGCGGTGTAGAAGAATCGTCGGATCTACACGCGGCCTACGCGCCAAGGCCCCGCGTGTTTTGACAACTCCTGACGGCGGCGCGGCTGGCTCCGCCGCCTCAAGCGCCGACGCGTATGACATACACAACGCATAGATACTCTCTAAAAAATACACTAGTTATACCAAACACAGACAAGACACACCTCCCCAAAACTTCCTCAAGACGCAATATAGAAATGTATTGCATGAGGCTTGATAGTTTTTATGAAGTGTCCCCCAGTGGGGTCTCCGCGTAGATGCAGAAGCTTCTCAACACCCGCGGCTGTTGCCGCATATGCGGCCTGCCGACCTGCGCTAGACGTCTCGATGCGTTTTGTGTAATGCCGCGGACATCTACATGAGAGACCGAGGAGTCCTTGTACAATCCCCACATAATCTTCAAGGTCTCGGGTGTTGCCTGTGACGCGGCGTTTCATAGACAGACTAGAGAAGACATCCAGCGCTTCGCCGCCAGAAACCTCGGCGAGGAGTACGCTCTCCTAGACGTGAAAGATGAGAGAGGCGGCGGGGCTTGTGGGCCGCGCCTTGGCTGAACTCTTCGTATTTCGACGTGGTGTCCGGCTTTTCGCCTGAGGCGGTTGCTGTGGACCGCGGCGAAGGCGGCCGGCGCGCCTAGGCCGCTGGAGGACTTTTTGAAGTGCAGTAAGGCCGACGAGAGTCGGGTTAGGAAGGCGGCGTGGAGGCTCAAGGAGGCGGTGAGGCTGGGCAGGAGGCCCTCCGTTGAGGACTACGTGAAGACTCTGGCGGCGAGGGTCGAACTGCCTGCGTCTATCGTCAAATCGGCGCTTGAGCTTCTGGAGAAGAACAGGCGCCTCTTGGCCGGCAAAAACCCGTGGGTTAGGGCCGCGGCGGCGTTGTGGCTGGCGTCGTTTAAGAGGCTGGGGCTTTTGAGTAGGCTGGCTGAGGCGGCTGGGTCGACTCCGGCGAGCGTGAGAAACGCCGCAAATAGGATGAGGGTATGAGCGTTGCGGCGAGGAGGATCAAAACCGTAGCCCCCGTCTTTTGGACTGCCGCAGAGGCTGGGCATCCTCCAGTACGTGGAGTACGAGCCGCCTCCGCGGGAGTGGTGCACCGACGACGGGTGCCTCTACGGAGGGGTGCTGACTGCGGAGGGCTGTCGCGGAGGCGTGTGTGAAGTACCGCGTGTTTGTGTGGTCGAGAGACGGCCGGAGGTGGGAGGCTAAGAGGTGGAGGCGCAGAGACGAAGACGCGGGTGGCTGTATCAAGCAACAGGTGGCTGACGCTCTTTGGGAACTCACCGGCCGTTTTGAAGTGGGGCTGTGGTATGAGTATGTAAGGGTGGGTACGTGGTTGCATCAGTTTGATGTCTTCTGTGGTGTTGTTGTGAATGGGGTGAGGCTGGATCAGCCGTATTGCCGCGCGGTGGAGGAGTTTGTTGAGGAGATAATAAGAGACTACAGGCGGGAGGTGGAGAAGATGAGGGAGCCGCCTGAGCCGGCTTTAGTTATCAAGATCGACCCCGTGGAGGAGCTTCTGCGGGAGTGGCCGGAACTACAAGCATTCGGCGTGGATTGGGTTAGGAAGTGGCTGGATCTTAGGGATAGGCTGGTTGAAATTGCGAAGGTTATGCGGAGGTTTCCGTGGATGGTTGATGTGGTAAAACAAAGGCCTATGAGCATTCTCCACCCATATACGGTGGAGGTGTATGTGGCGAGGGACGGGTCGGAGGCTTGCCTCTCGCTGAACCCGCCTAAGGCCTTCTGCGCACGGAACGGAGCCGTGAAGGAAGTCAAGCTAGAGCTGGCGTTCAGCAGATACGAGACATATGAAGACAAGACAAGAGAGGTATACAGACCAAAGGGGTTATTGGCGTTCACCGCGGCGGCGAGGGAATATGTGAAGTTAATCTGACCACTTTTCCTCACCTTTCTATATCAAAAAAGCGGTATCTGCCGACTTTTGATATCAGTCGCTGAATTTAGTTTTGTCCGTTTACATCACGTATTTGAGGAGTTGATAGTTTTGACACGCCCGAGGCACCTGTGATGCCGACAAATACCTTCATCAGATGTACCTGTATACGTCGTTGTCCAACACAACGCCGTCTTCCACCTCCCTGCCTCCGTGAAGCAGGTATATGTCCTTCTTCTCCACCCTAATGGTACTCCTATCCTGCGGCGGCAAGGAAGCCGCAGTTTTTACAAGGTCCGCCACCTGTTTCATCAAGGGCATGAACTCCCTAGGCGAAGGCGGGATCTTAAACACAAGCGCGTGGCTGTACTTCAAAGTAGCGGCGCCCTCCGGCGTATGCGGCGAGGGGGATACCCTAGGCACCGCCAAGGTCTGCGCCGCGAGGTCTGTGGTGGCCGCAACCCCGAACTCGCGCCCGCCTACAAACACCGCCACCACATGCGGCCTCGCCTTGTGGTAGAAGGCTGTGATCTCCCGCGTTTCCTGCCTCTTTAGCTCGAGGAAGTCGAAATACACATCGATGCCCTCTCTGCCGTATGGGGAGCCGGTGAAGGCCCTCTCGTTAACTACGGGCGCCGCGGCGACCGGCGGCAGATCTAGCTCGCCTCTTTTCCACCTATACAACATCAACGTGAGGAAGTTCACAGCGGGCCAGTCCTCTGGGTAGAAGCCTGAAAGCGCCAGCATTTTCTCTTTGCCTGTGCCAAAGATGAGGGGGCCGCCGCCTAAGTGTTGCGTAAGCAAGCTCTTTATATATCTCACACAAGTAGAGTTGGACCTAAGGGCCTTACTGGGATGTAGGTAATACATCGGCCCCGGATTTCTCCACGTATAAAAATAGATGTCTTGAAAAATAGAGTCAAAGATGTATAGTGACTCCAACTCCTCCCGACTTTGCCGCAACGGGTAAGACCGCTTGGAGCGCGGCGACTCCTGCAATGCCGGTGCAGTGCGTCCCCACCACCAGCTCGGGGTTTTTCTGTCTTAAGTACTCTGCAGCTTCCTTAACCCTCGCCTCGGTAAGCCCCATGAAGTGCAGGCCGCCTATTATGGCGTACAGCCTGTTTGCGCCTGCGATCTGGAGGCCATATTCCACTATGTTCTCCACACCGGCATGGCCGCAACCCGTCAAGGCCACGAGGCCCCTGGGGTGCTTCACGTAGAGCGCCATGTCGTCGGGCACTTCGTCCGTGATGCCGCCTGTGTGTGAGGGGCCCCACCGCCTCGGTATTTCGCCGGAGGCCCAGACCCCTTCTGCAATTTCGTACGGCTCTCTTATCAACACGAGCTCAGCCCCCCTCGACTCTATGTGCTCCCTGGTGAAGTCCACGCCTATCTCCACCTCTCCCCTGTCGTCTCTGGCGTAGGCTTTGGCAAAGAGGTTTACGTGAGCTACGATTTTGACGGGTCTCGTCCTGGCGGAGAGAAAGGCCTTGAGGCCGCCGGTGTGGTCTATGTGGCGGTGGCTGAAGACGAGGACCTCCGGCTCGTCTGGACTTATGCCGAGGGCCTTCATGTTATTGAGGAGGACCGCACCAGAGAGCCCCGTGTCGTAGAGAATTCTATAGTCGTGGATGTAGGCTGCAAAGCCCCACTCGCCCAGAAGTCTCATGCGGAGAGAAGAAAGCTGCGTAAGGTAGTTGTCCACTAGTATTGTTATCTTCATTGTTGTGAATGTATCCCTATTTTATAAGTTTTTCTCTCACAAAAAACTTTTTAACATATTTGTCAAGAGTTGAGCTGTGGCGCTTGAGGTCGCTTGCCAACCCAGTGGCGTCTTACGTCGGGTAAACTAAATAAACCGAGGTACTGAGAAGTTTGTTGATGAGGGCTGGTGTGTGGCGATGAGTGAGCGGTGGTGACAAGACTGACTACGGCACCTCTATGTTGGCATGCCGCCTAGCCAGCTCGCTCTCGTTTTTACTAAGCCGCTTCATAAGCTCCGCAACTACGGCGTCTAAGACCACCATCGACGTGTCTTCAAAAAGCGTGCCCAGCGGCGAGAGCGGCTCGTGGATCCCCAGTATCTGGCGGGCGAAGTAGTCGTCCATAGACGCAAGCTT